>Ga0105049_10001835_pt1 | contig 25133 bp, 26 predicted proteins | sample MAT06_FD_78087 | JGI IMG/M metagenome (GOLD analysis project Ga0105049, IMG submission 78087) | Freshwater microbial communities from Lake Fryxell liftoff mats and glacier meltwater in Antarctica - MAT-06 | ecosystem: Environmental > Aquatic > Freshwater > Ice > Liftoff microbial mat | place...
AGCAAAATGCCAAAAATCTTTTCATGACTTGCTTAATTTTTAACTTTTAGTTTATTCTCTATCCAGCCAATTATTAAGTCAGCCAGTAATGCAATTACCGCCGCCGGAAACGCCCCGGCTAAAATTAACTGATCATTCACTACTGATATTCCCCGAAAAATAAACACTCCCAAACCACCAGCACCAATTGCAGCGGCGATGGTTGCAATGCCAATAGCAATTACAGTTGCTACTCGTACCCCTGCTAAAATTACTCCCATTGCCAAGGGAATCTCAACTTGTAACAATAATTGTGTATCTGTCATTCCCATGCCTCTCCCAGCTTCTCGAATAGCTGGATCTACATTGGTGATACCTGTGTAGGTGTTGCGAATTATTGGTAAAAAAGAATATAAAGTCAAGGCAATAATTGCTGGTACTACACCAATTCCGGCAATGGGAATGAGTAAGCCAAACAGTGCCAAACTAGGTATAGTTTGCAAAATATTTGCTATACCCAGAATTGGTTGGCGAAGGTAGGTTTTGCGGGTAATCAAAATACCCAATGGAATGCCGACAAATATGGCAATTCCAATAGCAATACTCACCAAAAATAAATGTTCTAGAGTATGCTGAAGGATTTCTGGAGCATACTTAACGAGGAAGAAATCTTTCATAAAGTGTCTTTGGGGGAACGCATACATTGGAGAAAGGCTAGGCTTTCTGGGTGTTGCGATCGCATAAATTCATCTGTTGTCCCCAATACTACCAATTCTCCGCCATACATTAAACCAATTCTTGATGCCAAAATAAAAGCTTCTTGAATATCATGAGTAACAAAAACAACTGTCTTGCCTAATTCTTGCTGCAAATGCCGAAACTCTTGTTGAAGTTCTAGGCGCGTAATCGGATCGAGTGCACCAAAGGGTTCATCCATCAACAACACTGGCGGATCTGCTGCTAAAGCCCTGGCTACACCGACTCTTTGCCTTTGTCCTCCCGAAAGTTCGTGCGGGTAACGTCCGGCAAATTGTGCAGGTTCTAAACCCACCAATTGCAACAATTCATAAACCCGCGTTTTTATTTGTTTGGGTTGCCAACCTTCTAAAGAAGGAACTAAACCGACATTACGTTCAACTGTGAAATGAGGAAATAAACCAATTTCTTGAATGACGTAACCAATTTTTCGCCGCAGTTTAATTTCATCCCATTGAGTTGTGGGAATACCATCAAATAAAACTTCGCCTTGTGTGGGTGTGAATAGGCGATTAATTAACTTCATTGTTGTGGTTTTGCCGCTTCCACTGCGTCCAAGTAATACTAGCGCTTCTCCTTGGCGGATAGTGAAATTGAGATTTGACACCAAAGGGCGATGATTGCGGCTAAAAGTGACATCGCGGAATTCAACGGCGGTTTGGTTATTTTGCGGCATGAGTGGTTTTTGGCGGACGCTAGCTAATTACTGGCTATATGTATTATCTGCTGATTTTGCTATTATGCTAACCCCTGCTTTGCTCTATTCAGATTTTGTAGACACTGCCAAGAATTGTCTTAAAGTTTTACAGTGGGGGAAGATCAAAAAGTACAGATACCGCTCCCGTTACGAGGCAGACCGCTCCCGTTGCAACAGATACCGCTCCCGTTACGAGGCAGACCGCTCCCGTTGCAACAGATACCGCTCCCGTTACAAGGCAGACCGCTCCCGTCGCAACAGATACCGCTCCCGTTACAAGGCAGACCGCTCCCGTTGCAACAGATACCGCTCCCGTTTATTGGATAGTGCGTAGATGCAAAGCGATTTGTTGGTAGATATTGCTGCGTAGGCAAAGCCAACTTAAGCGATTGGATCGCAGGTTAGGCGAATACCAATTGCTGCGATCGCACCCTACAAGCGTGAGGAATTGACAAAAATATAACTGTTAAAATCAGCATAATGGTGTTGAAGTGCGAAAAAAACACACTCAAGAGGAGAAAAATGCCAGCCTACGGCGGTAAACTACGCAGTTTGGAAGAGACAGAGCGATCGCACTTTAATCAACAGCAATATAATCGTCGGCGAAACACTGTCATGGCAAGCAAAGCATTCGCGCAGCATCCTGTAGGGAATGACGCTTTCTGATTTCACAAAAGCAATTACTTGACCGACAACATAGCTTGTGATTGACTTGCTTCCCTCTGGCACATCGATTTCAGGTACTCGGTTAACTTTTGCAAATGTGAGATGCCCAGCCCACCATCAAGACTCCATCTCTGCCAATTCTAACCAGCGTTCAGTCGCCACATCGATCGCTTGCTTGAGCTTTTCCACCTGATCATAGAGTTTCTGCACTTCGCTATAATTCCCCGCTGAAACCTTCGCTAGGGTTTTCTCAACTTTTGCTTTCTCAGCTTCTAACTGGGCAATTTTACCTTCCAACTGCTCAAATTCTCGCTTTTCCCAATTGGATAATTTGCGCTGCTTTTGATTTTCTCCACCTTTGGGTGAAGCCGCAACATTTTGGACTTCGGCAATTTTTGGCTTCTCTTTAGTATTAGCAGCTTGTTGTAGTGCTGCTTCTTCAGCTTTTTTATAGTCCAGATAAATTGAGTAATTACCTGGATATTGCCGGAGATTACCGCCTTCTTCAAAGGAAAATACTGTGTCGATGGTGCGATCAAGAAAGTAGCGATCGTGAGAAACTACAATTACACACCCGGCAAAATCCTCTAAATAATCCTCTAATACTGCCAATGTCTGTACATCTAAATCATTTGTCGGTTCATCTAAAATTAAGACATTGGGCGCACTCATCAAAACCCGCAACAGAAATAATCGGCGTTTTTCTCCACCTGAAAGTTTATTAATTGGGGCATACTGCTGATTACCAGGAAACAGAAACCGCTCCAACATTTGCGAAGCCGTAATTTGAGTCCCATCGGTGATTTTGATAAATTCCCCTTCTTCTTTGATGTAGTCAATCACGCGCTGATTTTCGTTTAATCCTGTGAGCAATTCTTCAGAATGCTGGTCAAAATAACCGATGTGAATTGTAGTACCAATTTCTGCAACGCCGGAATCTGGTTTAACCCGCCCAATAATCATATCCATTAAAGTGGATTTACCAGCACCATTAGCGCCGATAATGCCGATACGGTCTTCTGGACTAAATTCATAGGTAAAATTATTAATTAGGGTACGTCCGTCATAGGCTTTAGAAACTTGATTTAATTCAATAACTTTTTTGCCAATGCGACGACCAACTGTAGAGATATCAACTTTACCCTGAACTTGTTTAAATTCAGTATCCCGGAGAGCATGAGCGCGGTCAATTCTAGCTTTTTGCTTAGTACTTCTGGCTTTCGGCCCTTTTTTGAGCCATTCCAACTCGCGCCGCAACAAGCCTTGATGTTTACGTTGACTGCTTACGACCGATTCTTCAGCCAAGGCTTTCTTTTCGAGGTAATATGAATAGTTACCTGTGTAAGTGTAAATGTCGCCTCGGTCTATTTCAATGATTCTATTAGTAACTTTATCCAAAAAGTAGCGATCGTGGGTAATGAGAAAAAGTGCGCCACGATAGCGATTTAAATAACTTTGTAACCATTCAACAGAAAGAGCATCAAGATGGTTTGTCGGCTCATCCATGAGCAAAACATCGGGTTCTGCTAGCAACGCTGATGCTAAAGCAATCCGTTTGCGATAGCCTCCAGATAAAGTGCTTATTTTGGCATCAAAGTCAGAAATTCCTAACTTTGTGAGGATAATTTTGGCATTAGTTTCTAGTTCCCAAGAACCACTCGTATCTATCCGTTGCATCACAACAGAAAGGCGAGACATTAGTTGGCTATCATCTGGATAGTGAGCCAATTTATCTGAAAGTTCTTCATACTCACGCACCAAAGCCATGTGTTCGCCACTGTCGGCAAAAACTTGCTCTAAAACTGTGTGATTTTCATCTAAATCTGGCAGCTGGGGTAAGTAGATAATTTTAGAACCAGAGTTGACTAAAATTTGACCACTGTCAATTGATTCTAGACCAGCTATCATTTTTAAGAGAGTTGATTTACCAGAACCGTTAGTACCAATTAAGCCAACTTTATCGGTAGTGTCGAGGCTAAAGCTAGCATCTTTTAAGATTTCTTTGATGCCAAAGTCTTTTTTTACTGATTGTAGTGTGATAATACTCATAGAATTTAGTCGCTAATCTAATATAGAGATTTTTTTTCTCACGCAGAGGCGCAGAGGCGCAAAGGAAGATAAGAGGGGGAAGGGAGTAGTTGGTAGGTAAGGTATGTGGCTTACCTAACATTTGCTGAGTTTTAGACAAATAAATCTAAGGGTAAATGTCCATACATTTCGTTAATTCCCTCTTCGTCGTAAGACTGGCAAGATACTAATACTCCACGATGATGTCCAGCATAAGAATCAAGATAACACAAACCATTTTTACCATTTAATTTGATATAAACTGGACCTTCAGGCGTAAGTAAATTGTCTGGTGGTTCATAACCCAAAGCCAGAGAATACATCTTCATAGCTAGTATTCCTTCTTCTGCTGTATCAGCACAAATTCCTAAAATTTGATAATCAGCAAGGTTGGTGAGCAAAATTAAGGCATTACGAATTACAGCTTTTTCGGACGGCTTGAGGATAGGAGCGATATCTAGACAGTTGAATTTATTCAGTAATTTCTTCGCTTCTTCAGCGGTGAGATTGTGATGATTGGAGGTTGACATAAACTTCGTTTATTATCTTCTTGGTTTTGCTGTTGTATTTGAGTTGGGACTAGCCCAACTTACTAAGTATTATTTACTCTAATTAAGGTTGATTTGGTACATTGCCAAGGTTGAATATGAAGGGAACACTGCTTTTTGAATCTCCACCCATAACAAGGACTTTTGGCATTTGAGCGCCGCCACTCTTCCAAGCTTCAATTGCTTCTTTTTGTAAAACCAACTGTCCACCTTGGGCTTTGAGTGTCTCTGCTAAGAGTCTTTGAGATTCTGCCTTACCTTTAGCACGATTAACGTCTGCTTGTGCTTCTTGTTCAGCTTCCCGTGCTACATAAACGGCTCTTTGCGCCCGCTGTTCAGCAATTTGTTTTTCTTCCACTGCTTTGGCAAATTCTGGTGAGAAGGCTAAGTCAACTACGCTAGTATCTAACACAATTATCCCATATTTGTCTAAGCGATCGCCTAAGGCATTATCAAAGTCTTCTTTCAATTCACTTCTTTTGGTAATTGCTTCTTCTACTGTTCTTCTAGCTGCTGCAATTTTAAATGCTTCTTGTGTCTGAGGCGCAATGATTTTTGATACAATATTTTCTAAAGTTCCTTGTTTTCTTCTAACTTCAACTACCTTTATCGGATCAAGGCGAAAGTTAATCGCAAATCTCGCAGATAAATTTTGCAAATCTTTAGTAGAACTCTCGGCTGGTACTTCAAACTTTTGTACTGTCAAATCATACACATCGATCACGGTGATAAAAGGCGGTTTTACGTGAATCCCTTCCAATAAAGCGCCATCTCTAGCTTTACCCAAGATACTGATCACTCCTGCTTGTCCTGGGGTGATAATAATAAAAGAATTTAGTCCAATAATTACCAGTATTGCTAACACAATTCCGAAAACTGTGGTTTGCCAATTTCCCAATTGTTGATTTTTCAAAATTATCTCCTTTTTTCCGCAGGTATCCTGTATTATATTCGCACGTCATCAGCTTACCTACGCAGTCCCAAGTCTACAAAAGTCAGATACCACCTGAACTTGTGCTAATATCAGCTACACGCAACTGCAAAAAGCCGTGGCTAACTGTATTAAAATCTCAATTGTAGGGGAAAGAGGACAAAAGTTATCTGGTGGACAAAGACAACGGATTGCGTAGGCGTAGCCCGTGCAGTCTTAAAGAATCCCCCCATTTTGATTTTAGATGAAGCTACCTCGGCAGTGGATAATGAAACAGAAGCGGCAATCCAGCGATCGCTCGAACGGATTACAGTAGATAGAACTACAATTGCATAGGTAAAGCCCACCGTAGGCATCGCACATCGTCTTTCCACCATCCGCAATGCCAATTGCATTTATGTCATGGAACATGGGAAATTAGTAGAGTCGGGAACCCATGAGCAATTGCTGGAGAAAGATGAGATTTATTCTAGTCTCTGGCGTGTACAGTCAGGTTTGAGATAACTTTCGCGCAAAGTTTTGTGTCTTCATTACGAATTATTTATGTTTTTTGGTCATAGTCAACCAGAATCAGGTGATCACAAGTGGCGTCGCCAGTTGGATAAGTTTGTGAAAGCAAATCAGCAAGAGTTGGCGGCGCTGTTTTGGGGATTGTGGTTAGCAAACGGTGATAGCCAGGGTACTGTTGGTATTGATTTACAACCAACGCCGCATTTTGTTTATTGTCCGAAAGAGCAGATAGAGAAGTTAAATATTAAGGTTGAGAATCGGCTGCAAGAAATTTTGGGAATTGTTGAGAATTATAAGCCGGAGGTGGAAGTTGTGATGATTGGCATTGGAAAGGGGGAAATTAAGTTAATTCAGTTTGTACCGGAACCAGCACCACCGATTTGTTTTGAGGAAGTTGGGAAGGATGTGGATGGGTTATTGGATGTGCTGGAAGAGAGGATGAGGGAGGAGATTGTTTTTTAACGCAAAGGAACGCTAAGGGAAGCGCAGAGGAACGCGGAGGAAGATAAGAGTTTTGCGCTTATTGTTTAGTTGATTGCTTTTATTACCCGGATCGAGTTTTCCTAATTTCTCGGCTGCAAGTCTAAGAACTGTGCGACTTTCAGTAGTATGAACCAAATGCACAAAAGCCGCAATAACCCGTTTTCTATCGGTTAATTCCAGCGCTTTTCTGGCTGTCTTCACCAATGGTTTTGGTAGTATTTGCCAATCGCTTTTATCTTGCCGAAAATAAGCATACGTCTTGCTGTCAAGTCTACAGACGAAGAGGATCTGTAAAGTTTTCCTTAGAATTTTGTGGAGTTAATGGCTTCTAAATTTTATTGTTACGAGTTTTAATGTTAATTAAGGTCACACAAAGCGGTATATTCATCATTAGGGACTGAGGATTGATGACTAGAAGAAGGACAAAGAGGAAAATAATATACTTCTAACTCTTAACTCTTGACTCAGCACTCAGCACTTAAGAGGCAGCATCGGAAGCAAGCAGTGCCAAAAATCATCGCTATTCTCAACGGTAAAGGAGGAGTCGGCAAAACGACTACCGCAATCAATCTGGCCGCAAACTTTGCGAAGAAAAATAAGGTGCTTTTGATTGACGCAGATATTCAAGGTTCTGCTAGTTGGTGGTTTGGGCGCAGTCAGCAGGGAATGGGATTTGATTTATCTCAAGAAACTGACCCGATACTTTTAGGTGATTTAGGAAAGATCACAGGTTACGATTTAGTAGTGGTGGATACACCTCCCGCGCTGCGCTCTGAAGCATTAGTGGCGGTAGTTGCGATCGCAGATTATCTAGTTTTGCCTACACCCCCAGCAGCAATGGATTTAGCTATCCTTGTGGAAACAGTTAAGGAAGCCGTCATCCCCTTGGGAACCCCCCATCGGGTATTGCTTACTAAAGTTGATACGCGCAGTATAGGGGAAGCACAAGAAGCAAAAAATACTCTAACTAGGTTAGGTATTCCTACTTGTAATACCTTTATCCGTGCCTATAAAGCTCATGAACGAGCGGCACTTGAGGGTGTAGCGATTAATCAATGGCGAGGAAGTAATGCACGGGAGGCGGAGTTAGACTACCGCCGTGCAGCTGATGAATTACAGCGTGATTGGAGAAAATAATAATGGCTAAGAAACAAAGTCTCTCTGACTTACTACAAGAAGAGGCACAAAAATTTACACCCCCAGAAGGAGAAACTGCGATCGAAGTTACAGCCGAAAAAGTTGCTGAAGAACAGGCTTCATCTGATGAGGAATCTTCAGCACAGACACCTGATCCAACTTCTACTAAGCGCACAAGTCCCACCAACGCTGATTTAGAAACAACTGTCAAAGAATTGACAATTAATCTAGAAACAAGCCACATAAAAGAGGCATCTCTTGGACAAGAAATTGCTGATTTGCAATCAAAATTATCTAAACAAAAAACATTTGTATCGGAACAACAATCATTACTAGAACAGCTAACCAAAGAACTTGACGAAACCAAAAAAACAGCACTGCAACTTGCAGAAGCAAACTCCCAGCTTATAGAAGAAATTAATGCTTTAAAACAAACAGCAGAAGATAAATCTAAACTTGTTGTCAAAGAAACAAGTGCTATAAAGCCCGTAAAAGAACACTACAATCCACTTAACTACAAAAAATCACATCGGTCATCGGAAACACTAGCTCAAAATCAACCTCAAAATCAACCAAATGAGTATCCTGATAGTTCTAATGAGATGTGGTTACTTGACTAGAGTCAGTTAATCAGCAAGGTAAAGATTAATGGTACAAATTAAAATCTATGGCACTGCTTCATTTATCCGTCATACTCGCAGTGTCATTTCTGATGCAATTCATTAGAATTCGCTAAAATTCTGTCAAAGTAACAATAAATTTCAGTTTATCGTACTATTTTCCATGCATCGCTAATTTTGTTCGGCCTAATGTATTGAGGTATTGTTTGTGGCAAATAACACATAAACCAGCAGCTATCAAAACATTCTAACTCCCAACTTCCCACTCCCTCAGAATTCCTGGTATTAAAAGAAAGTTTTCCAAAATGTCAAAATTGGGACTAAAGCCACGTACAATTAAAGTCGCGTATCCCTTAATTCAGGAGCTAATGCCATGCCAATGGCGGTTGGCGTAATTGAAACTTTAGGTTTTCCTAGTGTCTTAGCAGCAGCAGATGCAATGGTCAAAGCTGCCGCAGTCACAATTGTCTATTATGGTCAAGCCGAAAGCGCTCGTTTGTTAGTCGCCGTCCGGGGACACGTTGCTGAGGTAAAAAGAGCTGTTGAAGCCGGAATAGCTGCCGGAGAGCAAGTAAAGGTTGGTGCAGTAATCACCCACTACATCGTTGCCAATCCCCCGGAAAATGTGGAAACCATATTACCAATCCATTTCACTGAACAATCAGAACCTTTCCGTATGTTCTAAGCACTTTTGCTATCAAAATCTGTAGCAAAGCTTCGGACAATTAATTTGTAGCCCCACATATCGTTTATTCATACAGGAGATTAATTATGTCATTACAGGCAGTTGGCGCACTTGAAACTAAAGGTTTTCCTGCGGTGCTGGCAGCAGCAGATGCTATGGTAAAAGCTGGTCGAGTTACCCTCGTTGGTTATATCAGAGTAGGTAGCGCTCGGTTTACTGTTAATATTCGTGGCGACGTTTCGGAAGTAAAAACCGCAATGGCTGCTGGCATTGAAGCCGCAGAAAATGTTTATGGCGGTACCTTAGAATCCTGGGTGATTATTGCTCGTCCCCATGAAAACGTTGAGGCTGTTCTGCCAATTGCTTACACAGAACAAGTCCAACAGTATCGAGAATCTGTAGAAAATCCCATTGTTAGATCGTCAAATGGTCGATAGAGTCAACCCCATGCGGGGGAATTTAAAATTTAAAACAAGGAATCTTCAGAAATGAATTTAAACAGAAGTCTCTTGTAAGGCTTCTGAAACATTAAAGCTTTTGAGGGTTGCATTCTTTCTATAACTTCACCCAAATTATCTTCACCAATCAAATCCTCTGGCTCCTGTTCCAACTCCCTAAAATAATCGCGCAGAATTCCACCAACTGCGATCGCAAATACAAGGGATTGGGCATTGGGATAAGTCTTTGATACTCTTAAACAAGCATTATAGCGGTTTCCAGGTGCATAAAGTACATATCAAAACCTCACCCTCAACCCCTCTCCTTAGTAAGGAAACCAGAGATGAAGCACAGCTTTATGGGAGTGAGGTTAAGGTTTACTTTGCTAGATAGTCCTTATTTGATAAGCACTAAAGTGCTGACTACAAACCCCTTAAAACTAGCTTGATCAATCTGAAACTCTCTTCAACAAGACTTACGTAAGTAACATAAAATACAGGCGGGGCAAAACCCCACCACGCGGTAATTTAAATCAGACCAAATATATATAAACGTCCGTGAAGAGTAAGTAAAGTTTGGTAGAGTTTTTTGCTTTCTATAAATGTCATGCCACAATTGTAGTAAGGACGTAATTCAGTCCATGAGAACTAAAATAAGTTCTACGGCTTATGTGAGTTGGAGTTTGAAACAAGACAGGCTCGTTCATCGGCTAGAGCGGGCAATTAAAACAAAAGCTAAAACCTTTGATATTGCTGGGTAATTTTTAACTCACATCAGGCGTGTTCCCTAAAACAATACAGTTCAGTTAGCGCAAAAAACCTTAACCTACGTAGTTACGTAGGTTGGGCTGAGGAACGAAACCCAACATTTCCTGGGCTTTATTGGGTTGAGCTTTGCTTAACCAACCTACAACTTTTTTAACTGAACCATATTGTTCTACAACAAACCATTGAATTCATAAGAGGAACTTATGTCTTACAATCTTTCTCGGCGTCAGGTTTTAAGAATGATTAGCTTTTTATCTGCTGGAACCGCTGTTGTCGGGAGTACTCCATTCATTAGTAAGCTTTTCGCTGACAAAGCGAATGCACAGACTAGTCCTTGGATTCGCGAAAGTATAGCTACATTCGCGCAGTCGCCCGAAAAACTAGCGGCTCTCAAGAGAGGAATCGAGGTAATGAAGTCTCGACCTGCGACTGATCCCACCAGTTGGCAATACCAGGCTAACATACACGGCACTTACGACACTCGTAACTTAACATCATGGAATACTTGCAGTCATGGGACTTTTTTCTTCTTCTCCTGGCACCGGATGTACCTACTCTACTTCGAGCGAATTCTCCGTAAAGCATCCGGCGACCCCAATCTCGCACTCCCATACTGGAACTATTCAGATTTCCCCGACCAGCGCGCTCTACCTGAACCGTTCCGCATCCCCGCCGATTCCTCCAATCCTCTCTTTATAGCACAGCGTGGCGGTGGCATCAATGAGGGTACTACTATATTGGCAAATGCTGAGGTAAGCTATAATCGAGCTTTTCAACTCACAAACTTTTTCCATAGGACAAGCGGCGAGCAAAGCTTTGGCGGTTTAAAGGTAAGCGAGACAAGCCACAGAGGGAATGGTAAGGGATTGCTGGAGGCACAACCGCATGGTCAAATCCATGTAGCTCTTGGCGGCTGGATGGGAGATATAAATAATGCCGCCCGCGATCCGATTTTCTGGCTGCATCATGCAAACATGGACCGTCTCTGGGAGCGCTGGCTTCAACAAGGGGGTGGACGGGAAAATCCTATAAAGAGTGGTGATTGGTACAATGATGCCTTTACATTCTTTAATGAAAACGGTACACAGGTGATGGTGCGTAACAGAAACATCCTTAACATTGCCCAGCAGCTAAAATACAAGTATGATGATGATCCCTCATTAAGTAGCACTAGCAATAGGACTATTGCCCCATCAATACAGAGAACACAACAGATAACACAGGTAAATACTCAACCACCAGTAGAAATGTCTCTTAGCAATGAGCAATTAACAATTGTCCTCAGTAATGCCCCTCTGACCCTGACTACCCCATCCCAGGGGTTATTAGGGGCTAGTAGTAGTAGTAGTAGTAGAGCTAAAGGGTCAACTCAGGAATCCACATTTACTCTCAAGGTTAAGGGAGTTGAGTATAATCCAGACAACTACATCGCCTACCGGATTTTTATTAACCTTCCTAAAGGAGCTACTCCAGATCCCAATAGTCCCTACTATGCGGGTAGACTGGCACTATTTTCTTTGCACCAAAAAGCCACCTTTAGTCTCGATATTACCGATGTACTTATCGAGTTAGAGAAAAATAATCTTATGGCTGGAAATTCAATCTCGGTAACTTTTGTACCACCCTCTGAAGAGAAATTGCAGAACTTAGTGACTCAAGGCAATTCAACTCAATTGCGAGGGGCAGTTCGCTTCAAAGGGGTAACTCTTCGCAGACAATAATTCTTGAGGTTGTGTTGTCAAAACTTGTAAAAGACAAAAGTTCTATAATAAATAGAACTAATTATGCGGCTACTCTAAAAATTTGAGCAGGGATGTCTGTTTTTTCCAGGACTTACGCAACTGGCACAACTTACTTTCTAAGTATTTAACTCAGTACTAAAACGTCCAGACGTTTATCTATGATTTAGTCTGATTTAAATTACCGCGTGGTAGGCTTCGCCCTGGCTGCATTTGTGCCAGTTGCATAAGTCCTCTTTAATTACGAATTACGAGTTATTTTAACTCCCCCTCTTCTCTTCCCGTTCTTTGAGTTTCAGCATAATCTCTGCGTGCATCTCGCGGGTAATCGGGTAAAAATACGCTAAAACTAAGCCACAAATCAAACAAACTGTAGGTATGGGGCCAACAGCAATACGAATCGCAAACAGTGCCATTTCCGGTTGGGTAGGTGGTGGACTTCCGGCTACAGATTCTTTGAAACCGGATACTTGCAAAGCATTTCCCACCAAAAATAGCCCGAAAGCTAAACCAAATTTTTGTAGCAAAACCATGAAGCCATAAAAAATGCCTTCTCTGCGTTGTCCGGTTTGGAGTTCATCTAATTCAATCACATCTGGAATCATCGACCAGGGAATTAGATAAGCTGTAGATACACCAATACCCGCCATGACAGCCATCAAATACATCAAAACTATTTGACCAGGCTGTAAGAAAAATAGTCCGGCGGCGGCTATTATCCACAAACTCATTCCTAGAAAATAAACAACTTTTTTCCCGACTTTTTTACTCAGCGCCCCCCAGACAAATAGCATTAACAAAGCAGTTCCTTGCACTGCAATCAGTACTGGGGGTACATCTTCAAATTTTAGACCCATACAATCGACTACAAAATAGGGAATAATGCTGGCTGTAATCTGCACACCTAGCCAAGAAAAAAGATATATACCAATAACAAATAAAAAAGGGCGGTTGCTGAAGACAATTTTTAGCTGTTCAAAGAAGGGGAGAGATGTAGGTTCCTCGATTTGGATGCGTTTGGCCTCAAAAGCCAGGATGCGATCGCGGACTCCAAAAACGCACCAATATAATCCTAAAATTGAAATTACAGTACAAACTGCTGCTAAAACGAGATATGCTTGTTGGCGATCGGGAATTTGCCAAAAAATAATTAGCGCTAAAATCAATGACAGAATGCTACCACCAATGGAAAATGTAAAGCGATAGCTGTTAAGGCTGGTGCGTTCGTCATAATCTTGAGTTAGTTCTGGAGTCATTGCCGTATAAGGCAAATTCACAACCGTGTAAAAAGACTGAGATATCACCCCAATCGCTACATAGTACCAGAACAGCGGCCAAATATTATCACTCTGATTTACACTAAATTGCGGTACAATCCACTGCAAGAAGAAGAAAATCCCGAAGGGAATTGCCCCGTAAAACATCCAAGGAAGACGACGACCCCAACGACGAGATTTCGTTTTATCAGTCAGAAACCCGACAAGCGGATCATTTACGCCATCCCAAATTTTGCCAATCAACAAAATACTGCCAGCTAAACCCGCAGGGATACCAGCAACATTGGTAAAGAAAATCAGCAGATAAAAGACGGAGATATTTGCAGTAATTGCTGGGCCTAAATCTCCTGCACCGTAAGCCAGTTTTGTTTTAAAGTCGAGTTTTTTACTGAGAGGATTTTGTTGGGCATCGCCAGCAGCAGCAGAATCGTTCATAATAACTTGCGCTCATACTAAAATAAAAAGTTTGCGATTGCCTTCAATACTAGCTATCTACCATTCCGGTTTAACTTATGCCAGACCTTTATGTTTCTTGGTCAGATTATCACCAAAAAATTGAACAACTGGCTATTCAGATTTATCAATCCAGTTGGGAATTCAACCAGATTATCTGTCTTGCTAGAGGGGGACTACGAGTTGGAGATATTCTCTCCCGTATATACCAGCAACCACTGGCAATTTTAGCAACCTCATCTTACAGTGGCACTGGCAAGCAAGAAAGAAGTAATTTAATTTTCTCCCGCCACTTGACGATGACTGCCGAAAAATTAGGTTCGCGCATTCTCCTAGTGGATGACTTGGTAGATTCTGGGATCACACTTCAACAGACTATACCTTGGCTCAAGCAAAATAGTGATTCACCCATTGAAGAAATTCGCACCGCCGTACTTTGGTATAAAGCCTGTTCACTCATAGCACCCGATTACTACGTCGATTACTTGTCTGACAACCCCTGGATTCATCAACCCTTTGAACACTACGATCAGATGAACCTCGCACAACTCGCGGCTAAGGTAAGTCAACCGTATTGATAAATACTTAGTACTGCTACGCGGAGTTCAAAATTAAGAATTCAAAAAGGTTATGGAGTGAGCTTTGGGGTTACGATTTAGACATTGATTAAAACGTTTAAGCATAAAGGACTGGAAAAACTTTTTGAACTTGATGATAGAAGCGGTATTCAGCCTAAACACGCAGAAAAATTACTAGATATTCTTGATAGACTTCATGCATCTTCTCAAGTTGAGGACATGAGATACCCAGGTTCTAGGCTTCACCAGTTAAAAGGCGATCGAAAAAATGAATGGTCGGTAAAAGTATCTGGAAATTGGCGTGTAACCTTTCAATTTGAAGATGGTAATGCTTACGTTGTTGATTACGAAGATTATCACTAGGAATTTGATTATGATAACAAAAAGAAAGCCGAGACATCCTGGTGCTTTGATTAAGCGTCAATATTTAGAACCTTTAAAAATGACCAATACTCAGCTAGCTGAGATTTTAGATGTCTCACGTAAAACAGTTTCAGAAATTGTAAATGAGCAAGCTGGTGTTTCTCCGACTATGGCGCTTCGTTTAGCAATAGCTTTTCAAACGACTCCAGAACTTTGGTTAAATCTTCAGCAAAACTACGATCTTTGGAATGCTGCACAAGAATCTGAAAGTTTGAAAAAAATATCTCCTATCAATTTACAGCCTTCTTAATTAGCAGTCTAATAGAATGTGTAAAGCCCAGAGGGATACCTCTGGGCTTCTAATTATACAGATTTTAAATAAATTACGGCTCTACCGATCTGTTTTAGTGCAGCCAAATGTCAAACTTAACATGATAACTAAAGGCCCTGGATCTGAAAGATGTATAGAGCTTATCAAAATGATTTTTTTGAATTCCTCTGATGGCGTAAGAGAATTGATAAAACGAACTAAAGAAGATATCAGTAATGAGGTTGACTGGAATGAAACCTTGATTTCTAATTGGAGAAGAGAGTTTTATGTGAAATTACCTAAAGTTGATTTGATTGATGAGCAGATAAAGGAATCTTCTGAATCAGATGACTCCTTTGCTGAAGTTAGAGATTTGCTTGACTCTTCTGAGGAGGACGAAGAGGAATCTGATGAAATTGAAGATGATGAGGATATTTTTAAAGAAACTGAAGAAGTAAAAGACTAAATTGAATGACCTGCAACACTAATAGCTAAAATCAGTTAGGTTTTGATATCTCCCCAAACTTAGGACTCCACCACCCTTTTTGTGTACTGAAATAAGCCACATCTTTATGTTTAGTATCCTTACGCGCTTGTGGATCGGAACATCGCAACATTTTCTTACTGTGCCCCTCTTTGATATAACTGTATTCCTCTAAAGGTTTCTTACATACCGGGCAGGGATATGCCGTCATCTTGACGGGAGGCTTTTGTTGATTTTCAGCTTGGACTGCTTTAGTTAGTGGTGGCTGCCAAGTTTTGTTAAAGTCGCTCCAAAACAACACGACATTTTCACATCCTGTTGTGCATTTGAGAAAATATTTCTTTTTAACTTTACTACTCGGAATTTTGGCGAGAAAATTTTTGCATTCAGGGCATCGCGTCCTGGAAGTTTCATATTTCCGCTCACTTATCACATTAGCTTTACCTGTTGAGGAACTCGCAACTATAGTTTTAGCTTTGGAGAGCGCTGGTACAAAGTAATTCTGATTCCAACTAGTTAAATAATGTTGCCAAGAGTTTTTTCCTTCGGAAATGGCATCAAGGGCATCTTCCATTTTTGCTGTAAATTCCGCTTCTAGTAAATCCGGCAAGGCTTTGAGCAAAAATGCATCAACTTCTAACCCTAACGCTGTTGGTTGAAGATTGTCTTTTTTCAACTCAACATAATTTCGTTTTTTTAAGGTAGCAACAGTAGGAGCATAAGTACTTGGGCGACCAATTCCTTTACGTTCCATCAGTTGTACTAATTTGGGTTCACTATAACGCGGTGGTGGCTGGGTCTGCTTCTGCTCATGTCCAGCATTCTCCAGTTTCAATGCTTGTCCCTGTTGTAATAAAGGTAAAACACTATCCTTGCTGAGATTGTTCCAGTACCGGGCATAACCGTAAAATTCAATCACTTGCCCTCTAGCTGACCACAGTAGAGAACCAGACTGAGTAATCACCAAAGTTTTACGCAATTGGGCAGCACGACACTGAGAGGCAATTGACCGTTTCCAGATCATCACATACAAATTAAACTCATCATCAGGAAGTTCTAAGCGCAATTGAACTGAGGGACGAAACACATCCGTTGGACGAATCGCTTCATGTGCTTCTTGAGCCGATTTGCTACTACGATGCTTGGCGACTTGCGTCGGTACATTCTGCGGATCATTTTGCTCTAACCATTTACGGGCGCTGGCACAAAATTCTGGACTCAACATTACTGAATCTGTTCGCATATATGTTATCAGCCCTGCCTCATAAAGCTTTTGGGCAACAATCATGGTTTTGTCGGGAGCAAACCTCAGCTTTGAACCGGCTGCTTGCTGAAGGCTAGAAGTTGTAAATGGTGGCGGTGGCTGGCGGTTAACGATTTTTCCTTCAAAATGAATCACCTGATGAGGATGTCGCTGTGCTTCTTCAACTAAACGTGTAGCCTCTGCTTCGGAAAGAACACGCTTAGACTCCGGTGTTTCTGGACTATTACCTACTTTCGCGTCATCGTGAGTTTCAGTTTCTTGGTCTGCTGCATCTTTTGCAGAATCGACCGTCCCTTTGTAAAAAGCCCGAAATCCTTCAGCATAATCTACCCAGACACTCCAGTAATCTTGGGGGACAAAAGCCAGAATTTCGTTTTCTCGCTGACAAATTAAGTGTAATGTCGCGCTTTGAACTCTACCAACACTCTTAGCGCCGTTATTTAATGCCCAAACTAAAGGGCTACCCTTATAACCCACCAACTTATCTAGACAATCTCGGCACAACCCAGCACCGATTAAATTTTGGTCTAGTTTTCTAGGATTAGCGATCGCACTTTGCACCGCCGATGCTGTAATCTCAGTATAAATTACTCGTTTTGGTTCTCTTAAACCCAGCGTTTCTTTGAGATGCCAAGCGATCGTTTCACCTTCCCGATCTGGGTCAGTTGCTAAGACGACTTCATCAACCTGTTTCACCGCAGACTTGAGCTTCTGAATTGTTTCCTTGGCTCGTTGATCACGCGGAACGTAATTGCACCGGACATTATTGCCATCCATGACAAAGCCCAAGGAATCGTCCCCTTCATTGCTGAGTTCTCGGATGTGACCACAACTAGCGAGAACTTTCCAATCTGAACCCAGAATTTGACTGAGTTTTTTGACTTTTCCGGGGGATTCTACCACAAGGAGGCGTTTGATCATAGCAACTCCGTTCTAGATTCTGAGCAATAAACTGGGAATTGCGATGAGCGATGGCTGCGCCAACGCCAAGGGCGAACGCCTATATTCGTCATCTGGATTTTCTAGAATACTGTACCAAAAAGCTTTGGAAATTGCTGATATATCTGAAGTAGCTTACCACGCGATTAGATAGCGGCAATGAGTCTCCACAGTGAGCGGTAAACCAAGTTCTGCACGAACTTCAAGGCAAGCTGCGATCGCATCCTTGATATTTTCGAGGGCTTCTTCTCTTGTCTGACCTTGACTAACACAACCAGGTATACTAGGGCACTCGACAATCCAAACCCCATCTTCATCACGATCAAGTGTTACATTGAACTTCATACACTGTTGTCGGCAAGAGAGTTGTAGTTATTTATTATTGTAACCTGCGATGATTTAACCCAAAAAAGCAGCCGAGCGATCGCACAATTGCTCACATTTCAATTAACTAGACAACAAGGGGCTTAAGCCCCTTGTTAAATTCCCTAATGAGGTACAGCCACTTGTGCATCGGCTACTTGGGTATTGTCAGCAACAATTTTGCGGAATAAATCGCCTTCAATTGTTTCTTGTTCTATTAACAAATCTACTAAACGCTCCAAAACTATGCGATTTTCTTGCAACAGTTCTATTGCTCTAATATAGGATTTGTTAACAATTTCGCGCACCTGTGAATCAATTTTGGCGGCAATTTCCTCAGAATAATCTGATTTATTCATCCAGTCACGTCCCAAAAATACCTCTCCACTCTGATTTTCTAGTGACAATGGGCCTAATTCTGACATCCCAAAGCGTGTCACCATCTGCCGCGCCATTCCTGTAACTTGTTGCAGGTCATTGCCTGCACCTGTGGTCACTTCTGGCTTACCAAAAACAATTTCCTCGGCGGCGCGACCACCCAAAGTAGCAGTAATCCTGGCTTTGAGTTGGGAACGGGAAATTAACCCCTGTTCTTCGTTGGGAGTAAACCAAGTTAATCCTAGCGCTTGTCCTCGTGGGATGAGTGTAACTTTTTGTACAGGGTCATGCCCTTCGAGCAATGTACCCACTAAAGCATGTCCAACTTCATGATAGGCAATCAAGCGCTTGCTCTTGCTGTCTACTAAGGCGGTACCTTCCATACCTGCAACGACTCGATCTATAGCAGCATCAACTTCTAAAATGGTGACAGCTTCTTTGCGCCTCCTAGCAGTGAGAATGGCAGCTTCGTTGAGTAAGTTGGCTAAGTCTGCGCCAGTAAAACCAGGAGTGCGACGAGCGATCGCTTCTAATGATACGCTAGGATCAATTTTCTTATTTTGCGCGTGGACTTTCAAAATTTCCAGTCGCCCTTTGAGATCCGGTGGATCGACCATCACTTGTCTGTCAAAGCGTCCCGGTCTGAGTAACGCTGTATCTAAGACATCTGGGCGGTTAGTGGCAGCAATAATAATAATCCCTGTGTTACCTTCAAAACCATCCATTTCGGTGAGCAGTTGATTGAGGGTTTGTTCGCGCTCGTCGTTACCGCCACCGATACCAGCACCCCGTTGTCTACCTACTGCGTCAATTTCATCGATAAATATTAGACAAGGGGCATTCTCTTTGGCTTTCTTGAAGAGATCGCGCACGCGAGATGCACCTACACCAACAAACATTTCCACGAATTCTGAACCGGAAATACTGAAGAATGGTACACCTGCTTCACCTGCGATCGCTTTTGCTAGTAAAGTTTTACCAGTACCCGGAGGGCCAATTAACAACACTCCTTTGGGAATACGTGCGCCTACAGCAGTAAATCTTTCCGGCTGTTTCAGGAAAGTAACAACTTCTTCGAGGTCTTCTTTAGCTTCTTCAACCCCGGCTACATCTTCAAATTTTACTCCAGTTTTTGCTTCCATTTGGAAGCGAGCTTTGGATTTACCGAAATTCATCGCTTGGCTAGAAGCATTTGTAGAGCGACGCAGGAACAATAGCATTAGAGCTACCAGTGGCAAAATCCACATGAGATTGATCAACAGTCCAACAGCAGCTCGACTATTAGCTGAGGAAACTTCACCAAAATCAACATTCTTATCTTTGAGGATGTTAATCAACTCTGTGTTTTGTGCCAGAAGTCTCACCTGTTGCGGTGGTGTATCAGCCTTTTGCCCTTTGAGATAAACCTTTGCTAGCTGTTCAGTTTCGTCAAGCTCTACTTTTTGGATTTCTCCCGCCTTCGCTTTCTTGATCAAGTCACCATAATTTAAAGAGGTGCTTTCTGCCTTTTGTGCCAAGACGGGAGTACTCCCAAAAATTCCTGGTAACATAATCAAACTAGCTGCAATCGCACCAACCCAAGCACCACGCTTTGACGACTGTCTTTTTATCAATGGTTTTTTTCCCAAATTTGTCATAATAATTACCCTTTGTCTGCTGGCACAAGTTGAGCTATGGTTTTATGCCTATTCTTCTACCAAAAATTGTAATAACTGGAAATTACACTTTTCTTATCTAGTCTAACTTCCACACAAAACCATTCCCAAGTTTCTTCCGGTTATTACATGAAGTTGAGCAACCAAGATCATTATCTAGATTTATGTAGCTGTTCGGACTGGGCATTGGGAAGAGGACTTGTCTCCCTTGCTCCCCCTGCTCCTCATGTTCCCCAGTCCCCAGTCCCCAGTAGATATTAATTTGACACATTCTGACACAAATCGCTAAGATAAGCATAGTCATAACGATTCCGTTTTTTCATAAATCTGGTAATAGTAGCTAGTTAATAGTTTGTGAGTTAATTAATTATGGTGAGAATTGTTGGCATTGGTGGTAGTTTAAGACCCAACTCCTATACCCAGCTTGCTTTACTTTTAGCAGTGCAAAGGGTAGAAGCCCTTGGAGCAGAGGTAGAAATTATTGATTTAAGACAGTTGCAGCTACCGTTTTGCACTGGTGCAAAGGAGTATCCAGAGTACCCAGATGTTCAGCGCTTGCAAGATACAGTTAGTCGCGCCGATGGGTTAATTTTAGCGACACCTGAATATCATGGTGGCGTTAGTGGTGTCCTAAAAAATGCTTTAGATTTGATGAGCTTTGAGCAACTGTCGGATAAAGTTACAGGATTGATTAGCGTACTGGGGGGTCAGTCTAATAGTAATGCTTTAAATGACCTACGGCTAATTGTCCGATGGGTGCATGGTTGGGTGATTCCAGAGCAGATTGCGATCGGACAAGCTTGGGGTGCATTCAGTCCTGAAGGCAAGTTGCTAGATGAAAAACTATCTCAAAGATTTGATCAATTTGCTCAGAGTTTAGTTGATAACACTCGCAAGCTGCGGGGTGTTGATTAGTTCTAGAGTAGGCAAGTTCGTAGTAAGGACTTTAGTCCTTATTTAAATTTTCTAATCACTAAAGTGCTTACCCTTCTCCTAATGGAGACGCTGCGCGAACGGGTTCGTTAGTCGCTCATGGGGGAAACCCCCAAGACCGCGCTAACTCACTACAAACCCTCAAAACGAGCTTGCGATACTACTAGATATTGATACTTTGTGGAATTTGAGAAGGTAGCAAGAACTTGTAAGGCATTATCCTTGTACGATTCTTCTGATTAATTTCTTTTTCAATTCCTTTGAGTTCATTTTGAAAAGTAAGCAGTGCCGAACTCAATTGTGGCTTGGATTTAAAGTATGAGTTGGAGTATTGTCCTAACTGGGTATAGTAGACCGAGCCAAGCAAATAAGTTCAATGGAGGTTAGCGGACTCGAACCGCTGACATCCTGCTTGCAAAGCAGGCGCTCTACCAACTGAGCCAAACCCCCTTAAAATTAAAATTGTCGGTAACTTTGGTTGCCGTTGTTATTGTAACTTATATTGTTCCATTACCAAAGGGATGAAGCCAGAAAATATCCAAGTTGTGGCAGCACTGTATAAATTTGTCAAACTGCCAGATTTTGCCAAAAAACGAGATCCTCTGCTGTCTTACTGCCAAGCACAAGGTGTGAAAGGGACAATTTTGCTGGCACAAGAAGGCATTAACGGTACAATTGCTGGTTCGCGTCAAGCGATTGATTCTGTTCTTTGGTTTCTGCGTACTGACTCTCGTCTAGCAGACCTAGAATACAAAGAGTCCTATACCGAAACCCCGCCCTTTGAGCGAATGAAGGTGCGCTTGAAGCCAGAAATTGTTACTTTGGGATTGCCTGAAATTGACCCCAATGAACAAGTTGGCACTTATGTCAGTCCCCAAGAATGGAATGATTTGATTTGCGATCCTGAAGTAACCGTGATTGACACTCGCAATGATTATGAGGTGAATATCGGTACTTTCCAAGGAGCAGAAAATCCCCAAACTGGCTCATTCCGAGAATTTCCCGATTATGTGCTACGCCACCTCGACCCAACTAAACACAAAAAAGTTGCTCTGTTTTGTACAGGCGGCATTCGCTGTGAAAAAGCCTCATCCTTCATGCTTGCCCAAGGCTTTGCAGAAGTTTATCATCTCAAAGGTGGCATTCTCAAGTATTTAGAGGAAGTTCCAGCCCAGGAAAGTTTATGGGAAGGGGAATGTTTTGTCTTTGACGATCGCATAACTGTCAGTCATGGGTTGGAGGAAGGAAGCTGTGAGCGGTGCTTCTGTTGTGGATATCCGATTACTGAGTCAGATAAGGTGTCTCCAAAGTATGAACAAGGTATCTCCTGTCCCTATTGTTTTGATAGCCTCACCGAGGAGAAAAGAGCGCGTCAGCAGCAAAAATGGCGCCACTACCAAACCCAAGTTCTTAATTCCAAAAATCGGGATGTGGGTTAATCATAAAAGCGAGTTTTAAACGCTATCATCCATTCTCTGTAAGGTTGTCAAGTGTTTGGGAACTGTGAAAATTGATGGTAAAACTGAAGTGATGATAGTAGCACCGTACAATCTAGAAACTAAAACTCTTTATAGTATAAATTTTTCCCCAGAAGTTGAGGTTAGGAAAGGAACCGCAAAAAACGCAAAGAATCTTTGTGTACCTTTGTGTTATTTGCGGTTTGTTTTATCTTGGGCGTCCCAATGTAGTGATATATAGAACAGCTTCATCACCAGGAATACCCAAAACTTCATTTACTTGGTCATCAAAGAAACCACCGATACCACTGACACCTACATTTAGGTGCATTGCGGCTAAATTTAGGCGTTGTCCCAAATGTCCAGCATCCAGATGTAAGTAACGGTAAACGCGATCGCCATATTGGGCGATCGCAGCTTTTAGATCGGCTGTATGAAACAACACCGCTGCTGCATCCCGCCCTAATTCTTGCCCCAAACAGAGAAAATGTAACTCCCGCCGAAAGTTTTTAAACCGAATTTGACGTAATTCTTGGGCTTTGGGTGCGTAATAGTAACAACCCGCTTCGAGTCCTTTGACTCCGGAAACAGCAATAAATGTTTCTATTAAATTCAAATCAAAGTAGTCTGGAGAAATATCTAAACTTTGGTCGATGTAATTTTGCGGTTGGTAAGCGAAATCAAGTAAACTTTTCAATTCATCGAAAGTTAAATCATCACCATTATAGGCGCGGGTAGAACGTCGCTTATACATAGTAATTTCCAGTTCTGACAGCTTTTTTCCCCAGTCTATAGGTGCGGTGATGGTGGGAATTTTCAAACAGAAAGGAAAGTTATATTTATCCTCCAAAGATTTTTCTTGTTTGATAGTTGGTAGATTGAGATTGCCAGTCACACCTGATTGAATTTGGGTGTGTTGATGGAAATATGTCAGCAATTCACCATCAGGGATTTGGGGATAACTGGTTTCGGTGGCGGAAGGTAAAGCAGTACATCCCAATGGTAAATTTTGATTGACATCTAACAAATCTGCCAGAGGTAAGACAGCGATCGCACCTTCTTGTTGTGGATCGATATAAAGCAGATCGTTTACCGATTCATCCACAAAACCGCCGATTAAGTGGGGGCGATAGTCAGTAATCGCACCAGCTAACTCGATATTGCCCAACAGGTGTCCCGTATCTAGAAAAATCCGCCGATAAGCCCGATCTTCATAGCGCCACGCAGAACGATAGAATACCGCAGTGACAATAATTGCTAGTTGGGTATTTTCTAGGGAAGGATGCCAGAAACAAGCTGCTTGGAGAGCTTGCCAAACATCACTTTCCCAATAATGCATGAGAGAATGAGTCCGACACTGGTAGTTATATAGACCGGGCGGCAATAACGCCGTGCCACGGGAAACTACATACACCTCAGCAGGGTATAATCCGCCGGCACTGGGAGCAGCGCGTAAATACACCGCACTACCCATAGAAGGCATTCTCGCTGTCAATCCATAGCTGCGAAACAGCAACCGGGAAAGTCTTTGCCACCATTGAGCATCTGGGTTATCAGCAAATCCCTCTGCTTTTTCTTGAATATAGGGTTTGAGATCAAAAGTAGAGCCAATTTTGTACTCTTTGAAAGGCACTGGCTGTTTAGCCCAGTCTAACTGCTGACTTTTGGAGGCAAGAGTCTCAGGGTTGTATTTAGTCCGTTCGTGGTAATGCTGGGCAATTGATTGGTGTAATTCTGGCATAATACTTTTAATATCCTTGAGGCATCCTTTTTTTGATCTTGGCATTCATTAGCCTCATTGTTTCGTGTCAATTCGTACAATCCTCAGAGTTACAAAGTGGTAATTAGTAACAACTGCCTTGGGAAAGTAGACGCTAACCCAAGCGTATTGAACTATAAACCTTTATATTCAAGATTATGTGGCGCTTCGACTTATGACAAAAAGCTGGCTTGAATCTGCCATATTTAACACCAACTCTATTTAATCGCAAGAAAATTGCAGACTATGACCGAGACAGTAGAGAAACTTAGACTTGAACTCTCTCAGCTATCTATGCAAGAGCGGGCAGAGCTTGCTTACTTCTTGATCCACTCTTTAGATCGAGATGTTGACGATAACGCAGAATTTGCTTGGGATGTTGAGTTAACCAGAAGGATGGAAGAGATTGGTAGTGGAACAGCTGATGGTGAACTGTCAGACAAAGTATTCACGGAACTGCGAGAAAAGTACTCGTGAAGTAGATAATCATTCACAAGGAAGCTAGAGCAGAGCTAGATAATTCAGTCGCCTACTACGAAGAGCAAAAAACTGGCTTGGGGCTAGATTTCTTATTTGAAGTGGAGCAGGCTATTGGCAAAATTCAGCAAAACCCAAATATAGGAGCGCCGTACAAAATTCTTGAATTGCGTCGCTACGTCGTTCAGCGTTTTCCCTATCTCATCTTCTATGCAGAATTTGGGGCGTTTATTTGGGTTGTTGCAATAGCTCATGGAAAGCGCAGACCAGATTACTGGAGGAAACGACAGGTTGAATAAGGGATTTCCAAGAAATAAATTATCCAATAAACGTAGACGCTTCTCTACGAGACGCTACGCGTAGCTTGCTTCCCCGGAGGGGTACGGCTTGCCGCAGGCTACCACAGAGACGCAGAGAACA
>Ga0105049_10001838_pt1 | contig 25124 bp, 15 predicted proteins | sample MAT06_FD_78087 | JGI IMG/M metagenome (GOLD analysis project Ga0105049, IMG submission 78087) | Freshwater microbial communities from Lake Fryxell liftoff mats and glacier meltwater in Antarctica - MAT-06 | ecosystem: Environmental > Aquatic > Freshwater > Ice > Liftoff microbial mat | place...
CGCGGGCCTTCACGCACGCACCGGTTTGCGCGCCGACTCGCTCGGGTTTGATCACCGGAATGTACCCGACAACGATGGGTAGCCATCACATGCGGTCGAAACTCGTCGTGCCGCCGCCGCTGTTCACCGACGAACTCGCGAAGGCGGGTTACAGCGTCTTTTGGCCCGGCAAAACCGACTTCAATTTCGATCCGCCGAAGGGCTGGGCCGACACTCGCGACTGGACGAAGAAGCCGGACATTCTGCCTACGGACAAGCCGTTTTTCGCGTACATCAACTTCCTCGTCACGCACGAAAGCCAGATTCGCGCGACCCCGGCCCAGTACAAGAAAAACACGGCGAGGCTGAAGCCAGAGCAGTTCCGCGACCCGGCGAAAGTAGCGATCCCGCCATACTACCCGGACCACCCCGACGTGCGGCGCGACGTGGCGACTTATCACGAAAATATTACCGCGATGGATGCGATGGTCGGCGATGTGCTGAAGATGCTGGACGACCGCAAACTGCGCGAAAATACGGTGGTGATGTTCTTCGGCGATCACGGCTGGGGCATGAGCCGCGGGAAGCGCTGGTGCTACGACAGCGGTACTCGCGCGCCGCTGATAGTCCGTTGGCCGGGGCAACTGAAACCGGGCAGCGTATGCGAAGACCTCGTCGCATTTCTCGACCTGACACCGACCGTCCTGAGCCTCGCCGGGGTCGAAGTCCCGAAGCGGATGCAGGGGCAGATTTTCCTCGGCGACAAGCGAGCGACGCCACGCGAGTATGTGTATAGTGCCCGCGACCGTATGGATGAAGGTTACGACCGCATCCGCTCAGTACGATCCGAAAACTATCGGTATGTGCGTAATTTCCACCCGGAGATACCGTACGCACAGTGGATCAACTACATGGATGAAATGCCAACGATGAAAGTGTGGCGGAAACTCGCATTATCAGGGAAACTCAACGATGTGCAAATGGCGTTCTTCGCCAAGACCAAGCCAGCGGAAGAGTTGTACGATATTCGCACCGACCCGCACGAAACGAAGAATCTTATCGGCGCAGAATCGGCTACAATTCAAGCGGTTGCCCGCGATCACCGAGCCGAACTCGACCGATGGATGAAGGACACGAACGACCTCGGTGCGGTTCCCGAGAAAGAGCTGATTCGGCGTGGCCTAGTGAAAGATCTGTTGACGACCGAGTATGAAGCCCGCATCAAACTGCATCCGAAATCATCGCCAGTGCCGGAGTGAGGAGGGTTCCCCAGGGTACGACGAAGCGTCGAACCCTGGGCTTTGGGGTTACTCCACTTTTTCTTTGTCGTCGAACTTCAAGTTTTCGTTCTCGACCTTGAACTCGGACTTCAACAATGTCACCGATTGTTCGCGGGCTTTGCGGAGCGTTTCGCCTTGCAGGCTTTGGTTGACTGCGCCGCTGAGTGGGCCGAAGTTGCTACCGTAGATCTCGGAGTAGAAGCCGCCGGTGGCGCGTTCGTCGCGGTTGAGCAACACGGCCACGTAATAATTGTCTTTCGGGTTGTCGGTCATGATGAGCGTCGTGCCGAGGGGTTTGTCTTTGGCCGCGAGCAGGTCGGTCGTCATCGCTTGCGTGGGGTATTCGATTTCCTTGCGCGGCGACAACACGAACTGCTGTACGCCGCCGCCCATCGCGTTCAAGCGGCTGATCTTCGAACTGATAAACGCAACGTCTTCGACGAAGAAATACTGAGCGCGAGCGAGGCTCTCGGGCGTCTTGTAGTTCTCCGTCACGAATGTCGTTTGTACGTCGCGTGTGACGCGATCGACCGCCCCTTGTTGCCCCATCGCCTTCTCGGCGACGAGCTTCTCGTCGAGCTTCTTGCGCAAATCATCGGCACCCGCCTTTGCCAACTCGCGGGCCTTCAAGTGTCGCCATACCGCTTCGACTTTCGCACGAATCGGCGTTAGCTCGCGGGGTTCCTTCGATTCGATATCTTCGGTTCGCCAAACGAGGTACGACGGTTCGCCTTCTTTCAAGCTGAAGAAGTCCACGCCGCGACCCTGTTCGGGAAACGCCTTGGGGTTGAAGAACGTGAGTGGCAATGCGGCGCGTCGTCCGCTCGGGTCGGCTTCGAAGAAGAAACTCTGGCCGAACTTCAACGGCATCGTACTCGGGTCGCGACCGCGATCGAGCTTCACCGCGAGTGGTGCCAAGCCTTCGTCGCCGTCGATGGAGAACATATCGCGGAACTCTTTCGATGCCCCGGACTTGATGCCGCGCGTCGTCAGGAACTTGTCCAAATACGTGCGGGCTTCGGATTTTTCCTTGTCCTTCTTCGCACCGAGACGGGCGAGTTCGATCTGGAACTTGTTCACGTCTTCTTCGGCTTTGGTCCGTGTCAGTGCGGCTTGCACTTCGACTTTGAGTTGGTTGCGAACGACGGCGAGCGGTAGCGCCTCGGGCATGCGTGCCCCCGCGACAATCGTCGTGGCGAGAATCGAATTCCCCCCGACGGTCGGCGACGCGAACAGCGATGCGAACACGCGGGCACGTTCTTGGCGGTCGGCGGCGGCGACTTGTTCCTCGAATATCAACGGCATCGTGAACGGCCCACTGCGGGACAACATGCTACCGGCGGCAGCTGCGGCTGCGGCGACGAGGTTTGCCGGGCGCATTACCGAGACATCGGCGGCGGCCGGTTTGCCGAACGAGCTGGGGAACCAGTTGTTATCCGTGGAAACGACCGACGCCGTTTTGAACTTCGTGTACGCCGCTTGCAGCGAAGGATCGGCGGCGGTGGCAACGACGGCGGTAGCGATCGGGCCTTCGAGGCCGCCCATGCCGATCGGGTACAACCGGAAGCCGATCTCGGACAGTTTCAGCGTCTCCTCGCCGAGCGTTTTGAAAAACGGCTCGTCGCCAGTCACTTCGAGCCAGCCCATTTTCAGCTTGCGGGGTTCTTTCAGGCCGGGCTTTTCGAGCGTGGGGTTCGGCTCGTCTTTGCGGTACTTGTCGAACAGCACTTGCAGTTCGGATTCGGTCGGTGCGCCGGTCACTTTGTCGAGGTAGTTCGCGGTCGGAACGGTCATCACGGCGAACAGCCCGGAATCGCACTTTTCGCGGTAGTGCTGATACGCTTCGTACGGTGTGGCGAACGCTTGGACAGCGGGCGAACCGGACTTGCCGATAACGGGCCCGAGTACGACGGTCATTGCGGTTCGTACGCGGAATTCATCGGCGAGTGCGGCCATCAGACTTTCGCGACTGAACCCGCTACGGTTCGACTGAAAGCCCTTTTCGATTTCGACGACGTCGGCGTTCTTCAGGCGACCTGAGAACTCTTTTTGCAGCAATTCCGGAACTTCACCCGGTGCGATTGTGATGCCGAGCTTGTCGGCTTTTCGCAACCAGAGTTCGAATTCCAGCCGTTCGCTGTTCGTCTTCAAGTTCGGCAGATTGGAGAAGTAACCGTAACTGCCCATCGTGGCCGCGCCGCTGTCCAGGTCCATCAGCGACATCGCCGATTGGGCGAGCGTTTTGTCTTCATTAGCCGCTGCGCTGCCGTCGTTGAGGAGTTTGCTGAACGAACTGCGGAGTTCACTGATGGAACGCTGCTGGAACTGCGAAACCATGTTCCGATCGATGTTTGGGTTGCTCTGAATGATCTGCATGATCTGCGGGTCGATGTACGCCGTTTGCCGCGTGCTCAGGAGTTTCTGGAAGGCTTCCTTGGAGGCGACACCCGTGCGGGCGATTCCCTCCTTGATCGAGTCTGCGAGATTGTTAGTGGCGGCCCCGTTCGCTTGTTGCATAAATTGGTTGGCCATTGCCCGCCCTTCATCGTGGCGATACAACTCCGCATCGGTGAACTTCCGTCCGTCGATTGTCGCCACGAGGGTCTTCCCGGAGGTCCGCTGGTTGCCCAGCCATTTGGGTAACCACTGGAAAAGATCGCCTTGACCGAACGAGAACACGAACATCACCATCACGAACGCAGTCAGGATGGCGAAGAACGATTTTTGGTTTCGTCGGAAGATATCGAACGGGTTATAAGCCATTGTCCAGCCTCGAGTTGCGTCGGGGTCGCCGTAGTTCGGCGGGGTCGTATGTCTTGACGGGGTTCGTAAGCATGTAATAAGTGTGAGGTGTGTTCCGCCCTCACCGCAGCACTCCGATTGTATGACTTTCGCGGGTCGCAACAACCGCAACAGGGAGTTTCTAACGGTGCCTACCCCACGCAAGAAGCCGACCACCGATGCCGACGCAACGGTTCCGAAGAAGGCTCCAGCGAAGCCCCGCAAGGCCGCTGCAAAGAAGCCGACGGCCCAAGCTGCGACGTCCGAAACCGGCGTCGAACCGGCTGCCGCACGCCGCAAACGGGCACCCGCCCCGACCGGCGGGGGTACCGATCCCGGCCCCGCTACGGGCCGCAAGTACGACCTCGTCATCGTCGAGTCGCCCGCCAAAGGGAAGACGATCAACAAGTACCTCGGCAACAGCTACAAGGTGCTCGCCAGTTACGGCCACGTCCGCGACCTCGCTACCAATAAGAAGGGCATCACCGGCGAAGAGATCGCCGGCATCCGCATCGACGACAAATGGAAACTGCGCTACGTCGTCGACGCCGGCAGTAAGAACAAGAAGAACCGCAAAGGCCGGCGCACCCAGCGCGACATCCTCGACGAACTCCAGGCCGCCGCGTCGAAGGCTAACCGCGTTCTCCTCGCCAGTGACCCCGACCGCGAAGGCGAGTCGATCGCGTGGCACATCGCCGACGAACTCAAGCTGAACCCGGCGACGACGTTCCGCATTCGTTTCAACGAAATTACGAAGACCGCGATCCAGCAGGCGCTGACGCAGATCGAACAGATCGACATGGACCGCGTTCGGGCGCAAGAAGCGCGTCGGGCGATGGACCGCGTCGTCGGGTTCCCGCTGTCGAATCTGCTTTCGGACAAGGTCACGCACGGCCTCAGCGCCGGTCGCGTGCAGTCGGTCGCCGTCAAGGTAATCGTCGATCGCGAGGCGGAAATTGCCGCGTTCCGCACGGAAGAATACTGGAACATCACCGCGCTGCTCGCGCCGCAAAACAGCGGCATCAAATGGAAATCCGACCCGCTCAAGAGCAAGATTCTCGCGAAGAAAAAGGGCGAGAAAGCCGAAGCGGAAGTCGTCAAAAAGCCGGCACCCGGCGCGGCGGATGCCGAAGGCGACGTCGAACCCGACGAAGCCGACGTGGCCACACCCGGCGATGACGTACCGGTGACAGCCGCCCCCGCAAAGATGGGGCTGCCGAACCCGCCCGATGGTTCGTTCCTGTCCGAACTGGCGAAGTGGAACGGCAAAGATCCCGTCGTGACGAGCGAGGCCGAAGCCGACGCGATTGCGAACGCGCTGAAGGGCGTGCCGTATATCATTTCCAAGATCGAGCAGAAGGACCAAACGCAACGTCCGCGGCCGCCGTTCACCACAAGCACGCTGCAACAAGACGCGAACATCCGCCTGCGATTCACAACGAAACGCACGATGGATGCCGCCCAACGGCTGTACGAAGGCGTCGCACTCACCGGCGAAGGCCAAGTCGCGCTGATTACCTACATGCGAACGGACAGCACGCGGGTTTCTGCGGAAGCTCTGAACGCCGTACGTACTCACATTCAGACGAGTTACGGCGACAAATACCTGCCCGCGAAACCGAACGTTTACTCGTCCGGGAAGAGCGCGCAGGAAGCCCACGAAGCGGTGCGACCGACCGATTCGACGATGACGCCCCAACGGGCGCAAACACTCGGGTTGTTCGGCGATCAACTGCGGTTGTACACGCTGATTTACAACCGGTTCGTGGCGAGCCAAATGACGAACGCGCTGTTCGCCGTCACTCGCGTCGAGATCACGGCGGGGCCGGGGTTGTTCCGCGCCACGGGGCGGATACTGAAGTTCGATGGCTACCGCAAAGTGTTGCCACCGGGCAAGCAGGAAGACACCGAACTACCGAACCTCGCCGAGAAGCAAACGCTCGATGCGCTCGATTTATTCGAGTCGCAGCACTTCACGCAACCACCGCCACGCTTCAACGAAGCGTCGCTGGTGAAGAAGCTCGAAGAAGAAGGCATCGGCCGACCGAGTACCTATTCGAGCATCATCCAGACGATCCAGGATCGCGGCTACGTGGAACAGAAGGAACGCCGCTTCTTTGCCACGGGCATCGGCATCGTCGTCACGAAGTTGCTCGTCGAGCACTTCCCCGCTGTAATGGATTTGAAATTCACGAGCCACTTCGAGGAAGAACTCGACGAGATCGAAACGGGCAAGTGCAAGTACGAAGACGTCCTCACCGAATTCTGGGGGCCATTTTCGAAGAGCCTGGCACTCGCCAAGGAGAAGATGCCGGTCCAGAAGGCCGTCGAAACGGGCGAGAAGTGCCCCGATTGCGGTAAGCCGCTCATCACGCTCATCAGCCGCAAGACGAAGCGCCCATTCACGGGGTGCAGCGGTTACCGCGATGAATCGGCGTGCCGTTACATCAAGCCGGGCGAAGGCGAAGAAGCGCGGCCGAAGCCAGAACTGACCGACATCGCCTGCCCGAAATGCGGCAAGTTCATGTTCAAGCGCGTCGGCAAGACCGGGCCGTTCCTCGGCTGTAGCGGTTACCCCGAGTGCAAGACGACGATGAACTTCGACGCACAAGGCAAGCCCGTATTGTCGTCGGTCGAAACCGATTACAAGTGCGAAAAGTGCGGCAAGCCGATGGCGAAGAAGGAAGGCAGTCGCGGGCCGTTCCTCGGCTGTACCGGCTACCCGAAGTGCAAGAATATCGTCGACATCGACGCGAGCGGTAACCCCGTCAAACCGGTCGACATCGGCGTGAAGTGCGAGAAGTGCCAAAGCCCGATGACGATCAAGAAGGGGCCGCGCGGGCCGTTTCTCGCTTGTAGCGCCTACCCGAAGTGTCGCAACTCCAAGAACCTCACCGACGAGATGAAGGAGCAGTTCAAGGAGTTTATCCCGAAACCGGCCCCAAAGAAGGAGATGCCGAACGTCGAGATCCCCGACCTCTGCGGCGAGTGCGGCGGCCCGATGCGATTGCAGAAATCCCGCTTCGGCGGACGCTACTTCCTCGGCTGCTTGAACTACCCGAAGTGCAAAGGCACCGGCAAAGTTTCGCCAGCACTCGACGAAAAGATCAAGCTCGTGGAAGCCGCCGCCGCAACGGCCACGCCCGTCGAGGCGTGATTCATCGCGATTACGACTCGGTCGCGATGCCGACGGGGTCGGCGATCAGGGCGTCATCGCGAGTGATGCCCTTCTTTTTCAGCTTGGTGTGAAGCGTATCGCGCGACATTCCCAGAATTTGCGCCGAGCGGCTTACGTTGCCGCCGGTTTGCTTCATCGCCTTGCGGATCGCCCACGTTTCGAGCGTATCGATGTCCAAACCTGGTGGCATGTCGAGCAGCGAACTGATCGGCTCGGAGACGGCACCGAGCGGCAGGTCGGTGGCGTCGATCGTTTCCGAATCAGTCATGACGGCGGCACTTTCGAGCACTGCACGCAGTTGTCGCACGTTCCCCGGCCACGTGTAGGCTTGCAGTTTCCGCGTCGCCGCCGGCGTCAGTTTGAACGAACGACGGCACTGTACCGAAAGCCGTTCGAGGAAGAACCCGGCGAGTTCGGGGATGTCCTCTGCATGTTCGCGGAGTGCAGGCACTCTCAGGGAAATCACCTTCAACCGGAACAATAAATCTTGGCGGAACTTGTTCGATCGCACTTCGCGTTCGAGGTCGCGGTGCGTCGCCGCAATCACGCGCACATCGACTTTGACATCCTTCGTGCCACCGACGGGGCGAAACGGTTTGCCTTCGATCACGCGCAACAGTTTCGCCTGACACTCGAGCGACAGTTCGCCGACTTCATCGAGAAACAGCGTGCCTTCGTCGGCTTGTTCGAAGAGGCCCGGATGGTCGCGATCCGCCCCGCTGAACGCGCCTTTGCGATAGCCGAACAGTTCCGCTTCGAGCAGCGTCGGTGTGATGGCGGCACAGTTGACGACGACCAGAGGTCCCCCCGCGCAGTTGCTCTGCGTGTGCAGCGCTTGCGCGACGAGTTCCTTGCCCGAACCGCTATCGCCGTGGATGAGCACCGTGAACGGCAACGGGGCGGCCTTCGCGATCTGCTGGCGGAGCGACATGATCGCGGTGCTATCGCCGATGAGTTCGTCGGCGGTCGGCACCGTTGCCCGCAGGCGGTTATTTTCGGCTTCGAGTTTGCGGCGGTTCCGGTGGAGTTCCAACCCGCGGCTGAGGTAGCCGCCAATGGCTTCGATGAACCGCACATCGCGTTCGGAAAATCCGGTGCCGGTGCGGTACACGTGGAGTGCCGCGTAAATTTCGCCGTTTGCGGATAGCGGCAAGCAGAGCGCATCTTGGTACGCGAACAGGCTTTCAGTGCCCGGTTGGTTCTTGGCGGGATCTTGCGAATGCCAGACGGTCTTCTTTTCCGAACGCACCCGTTCGGTCAATCGTCGGCTCAGCGGCACATCGACGGCCGACTGATCGGGGAAGACGAACTTCGGCGACGGGTCGGCCGGGTCGAGGCTTAGGTAGCCGACGACTTTCGCGGCGGTTTGCGTGAGGATCGATCGGAGGGCGAGGCGAATCATCGCGTGCGGGTCCGTCAGTTCGACGGCGGCTGTCATGAACCGGCAGAGCGCCGTCAGTTCGTCGACTTTCAGTTGTGAGGCAGACGATTCGAGGAGCGAATCGTTGAGTAACGGATTCTTCTTGCCGGACCGGATGCTCTCGGGCGTTCGGCGATCCACCGCATGGGAGATCGCCGCCGTCGCTTGCCGTTCGGGCGCATTGAACGAAACCCGTTCGGGGTTAGCGGTTTCGAGGTTCGTGTCGACCATCTCGCGAGGGTTGGGGGCCGTTACGGTGAGGCTTCGCGACGACGAACCCGGTTCCTTGACGTCCGAAAACGAAAACTGAAAGACCGTCGTGCCGATTTGCAGCGTTGCGCCGTGCGCGAGTTCCGACGAGCCGTTGACTTTCAGCCCGTTGACGCGGGTGCCGTTCAAGCCGAAATCGCGAACGATCCAACGGCCTTCTTCAAAATAGACTTTGGCGTGGAGCCGCGACGCCAGATCTTCCTGGAGTACGATGGTGCTGTCGCGGCTACGACCGAGTGTGGCAGGCTGACCGGGAACCAATTCCACGTTCTGCGGGGCACATTCGCCGATTTCCAGGGAGAGTCGTGCTCGCATGCGTGTCTCTTCAATGTCTGCTACATTCAATTTCTATCCGACATCGGCTTAGAAATCCGTCTCAGTTTGCTATAGCATAGCATGGAGTTCGCACGAGAGCCGGGTTGCGCGCGAACTACGTAAGACACGGATTTTTCTCGGCAAACGCAGCGGTTTCCACCAGGAATTCGAGCCACATCATGCAAACGATCATCGAAGGAAAAGCCTACGTTTTAGGCGATAACGTCGATACCGATCAGATCATCCCCGCCGAGTATCTGACGTACAACCCGTCGATCGCGGCCGAATATAAGATGTTCGGCAAATTCGCACTGTGCGGCGTGCCACCCGGCGCGGCCGGACTGCCGAAAGGGCACGTGCCGTTCCATGGCCCTACCGACGAATTCGTGTCGCCGTATAAAATTATTGTCGGAGGTAGAAACTTCGGGTGCGGTTCGAGCCGCGAACACGCGCCCATCTCATTGGCCGCCGCCGGGATCCAGTGCGTGATCGCCGAGTTTTACGCGCGCATCTTTTACCGGAACAGCGTCAACGGCGCGTACCTCATCCCGATCGAGTGCCCGACGCGATTGATCGACACGATCTGCACCGGCGACGAGTTGCGCGTCGATTTGGCCAAAAGCGAACTGAAGAACATCACCACCGGCGACATGTGGGCCATCAGTTCGCTCGGCGAAGTCGCACCGATCATCGAAGCGGGCGGGCTCTTCAACTACGCAAAAAGCGTCGGCATGTTGAAGGCGTAACGCAAGGAATTTCCTATGGCAATTGTGGCAGATCTCGTGGCGTACTTTTCGCGGTTCGCGCCGCCTGCCACGGCGGCCACTTGGGACAATGTCGGGTTGCTGATCGGCGATAGGGCTGGCCCTGCGAGCCGGATTCTCACCTGTCTGACGATTACGCCGAATGTCGTCGCCGAAGCCGTGGCCGAGAACGTCGATGCGATTGTCAGCCATCATCCCGTGTTGTTTCGCGGTGTCAAAACGCTCAGTTCAGAGACGTCCGAAGGGCGTCTGTTGCTGCCGTTGTTGCGTGCGGGCATTGCCGTCTACTCGCCGCATACCGCGTTCGACGATTGCTGTGGCGGCATCAATGACGACCTTTGCGAACGCCTCGGCTTGATCGATGTCAAACCGTTGCGTGTGGCTACACCCAGCGAGTTCGGCGAATATAAGCTCGTTGTTTTCGTTCCCGAAAGCGATCTCACAACCGTCGCCGATGCATTATTCGCCGCCGGTGCGGGGAAGATCGGGAACTACGATCAGTGCAGTTTTCGCACGCCAGGCACCGGCACGTTCTTCAGCAACGATGCTGCAAAACCGGCCATTGGGCAGAAGGGGCAACGCGAAGACGTGGCCGAGTTTCGCCTCGAAGTCGTCGTACCCAAATTGCGCGTCGAGCAGGTCGTGGCGGCACTTCGCCAATCGCATCGCTACGAGGAACCCGCCTACGACTTGTACCCGCTCTATAACCCAAACCGCACCGGCACCGGTCGCGTTGGCAAACTTCCCACGCCGCAAACGCTCGAATCGTTGGTCCAATTCACTGCCAGGGCACTGTCAGCGAGCGCGGTACAATTCGTCGGATCGCCTGAAAGAAACATCGCGCGGGTAGCGATCGCGTGCGGTGCGGCAGGGGAATATCTGCCCGATGCGATTCGCGAAAACGCCGACGTGTTCCTCACGGGCGAAGTCCGTTTCCACGATGCCCTCAGCGCCGAGGCGGCCAACATCGCGTTAATCCTGCCCGGCCATTACGCCACCGAGCGACCCGCAATCGAGAGGCTCGCCACGCGATTGCAAAACGAGTTCCCCCAAGCCAAAGTCTGGCCGAGCCAAAGCGAGAGCGACCCACTGCAAACGCGGATGTATTGAGCGAAAATACTTTACGCGGCGGCGTACTTTGCGCGCATTTTGTCCAGGAACTTCTTGCTGTCGGCGGTCACTTCCCAGGCGTTCGGCCAAAAGCACAAATCGACGCACCACCAGTCGTTCGGTACGCCGGCTGCCTGAATCGCGGGGAACAGTTCGTCGAAGTTCAGATGGCCCGTGCCGAACGGGTTGTGCGTCGAGGTATTGTGCTCGTTCAGGCTGCCGTCGCTGTCGATGACGTGAACGTGCGTGATTTTGCCCTTGAGCATCGTCAGCAGTTCGAGCGCGCCACCGGCGAGGATTTCCTTTTCGCCCTGATGGTTCGCGCCGATCTTCGCCGCCATGTGGGCATGGCACGTGTCGTACAGCACGCCGAAGTTTTCGTTGCCCTTGCTGCGGACGGCATCGACGAGCGCGACAATTTCCGATGGCTTGTTGAACAGGAAGCCGGGTTCGAACTCCCAGCAGATGCGCATCCCATAGTCGGCGGCCATCTTGCTGCACTTGTCCCAGACGTTGACGATGCGATCCATTCCCGCCTGATAGCCGATCTTCTTGCCTTCTTCGGAGTCGAAGTAATTCGGTGCGAGTACGGAATCGACGCGGATCGTCTTCACGTCGAGGTCGGCGGCGAAGGCGCACCAGCCGAGGAACGCCGTGGTGTAGGCGGAGGGGATTTCGTCCATGATGCTGGTGCCGGGCGTCTTGAACGCCCAGAGATCGACAGCGATACCGGAGAGCGCGAGGCCGTGATCGGCGATTTCCTTGCGGAGTTTCTGGCGGCTGGCCTTCGTAGAATGCGTCGCGGGACTGGGGTGCGGGCCAAAGCTGCCGAGTTCGACGCCATCGTAGCCGAGGTCTTGCAGCTTGTGCAGGATCGTGTGGAAATTATTCGTGGGAACTTCTTGATTGAACAGGTACGCCCAGGTGCCGATGGAAATCCGTGCCTTCGCCATGAGATGCAACTCCGTGGAAGAGTGGGTAAGCGAAAGGGGTTGCGCCCATTTCGCGGTGCGGCAGACCAGCAGCAGTGTGCCAACTGGGGTAGCAATCGAGTGACTATTACGTAGATTAACAAATTGTGGCCGAATGTGGTACCACTTGGAAGAATGTCGTATCGGCTGGCTCCGAAAACCGTTTCGCAGATTCAACTTCGGGCGATTGTAAGCTCGAATTTCACCTGCGAAAACGACCCGGAATGCACGGGAAACGGCAACAATCCGAATGAGTTTTCCATGTGAGGCGCAAGTTTCGTTGCCGAAGAACGAACTTAAGGGAAAGAAGTCCTGTCCCTGACGGTAACGAAGATAACAGATGAACGCCAGACTTTAAGGATTTTGCGAATGTTCAACGAATGGAAGTCACACGCAGGAAAAGTCTGGAACAGCACGGAGAAACCGATTAAGAAACTGACACGAATGACGATGGGACTCGGACCGACATTGTTTGCCGCGAACGCGGCCGACCAGTTCCGCCGGCTCGGCTGGGATGTCGCGATGACGGCCAACGGCGAAGAGGCTCGCAAACACGCGATCCGCAATCATGCCCAAACGGTCGTGATTCCGGTCTCCACCGAAGCCGAAGGCGGAATGCTGGCGATGGCCAAGACCATCAACGCCATGCCCGCGAACGCCAAGGTAATTTTGGTTTCCGTCACACGCGATCCACGGATCGCCCGGTTCGCGAAGCTGATCGGCGCGCGCTTCGTCTCCGAAACCGATGGCGTGCCCTCGCTATTGCGTGCTGTCACCGGAAATTGCGGCGTACTGGTCGGATAAACATCAACAAAGGTCAAGCATCCACCCACCCGATAACGGGTGGGTTTTTTCGTCGTGCTGGCGAGTCTGCATCGATGATGCACTTGCCGCTGACATGTTCTGGCCTGGATCGCAGCGATTTCCTCAATTTTGGAAAATGTTTCAATAAGTTCCAAAATTGTGTTGACATTCAGTCAGGTCACCTGAAATACTGTATGTTGACTAACAAAAAATGTTGCTCGCTTAGCCGATCCGGCCGTCCGGAAAGAACTCCTCGCTTATGCTCCACTGTACCTGTGCCGAATCGGTTCGGAGTCCGAAAATGAGGAAATTCGTGAAGCCACTTCGAGTACGATCGCAGAAATCGGCGGGATGGAAGTCGTCGAGCCACTCAAAAACCTGACCATTTTCAGTTCGCTTCCAGGCCCCAAACCTCGACCGTCCGTTCGGTCGTGGGCGGTGAAGACACTCGGCCGACTCGACCCCGACAAGTTGATTGAAATGATCGAGGGCAAGCCTGTCAGTAAGGCGAAATCCGTCATCGAATTTACGCGCAACACACCGAAATTCGAGAAGGACCAAGACATCAATCGCCTGGCCGCCGATGCACAGCAAAACCTCAGTCGTTCGGGCGTGAAATGACATCTTCACCTTCGTTATCAAATGCCAGTTTTCCGGCCTAAAAGGGTCGGTTCTGCCAGCGTAAGGCAACGCCATCGGGAATCTGTTACAATTGTGATTCCCGTCCGCTTTCGGAGTTGCGCATGGATTTCCCTCTGCCGCCGATGGGCGAAGGGCTTTACGAAGTCGAACTCGTTCGCTGGCTCGTGAAGCCGGGCGAGGTGGTTGTGCGCGGGCAGGCGTTGCTCGAAGTGCTGTCCGATAAGGCGACGATGGAAGTGCCCGCGCCGTTTGCGGGCACGATCACTGCGATCGTCGGCCAACTGGGCGCGAAGATCGCCATCGGGCAAGTCGTGCTGAGTTACGAGCCAATTGCAATTCCCACTTCTGCTCCCGTCGCGATTGTGCCGACTGTCACACCGGTGGCAGTGACTGACACCGTACGGTCGCTCGCGCCGGTGGCTGCGCCATCGGTGCGGCACATCGCACGCCAATTCGGCATCGATCTCGCGCGGGTTCGCGGTAGCGGCCCAGGTGGGCGCATCTTGCTCGACGACCTCGCTCCGCTGTTGAAACCGACCGCTTCCCTCGCAGAAGTGTCTCGCAAAGACCAGTTACCACCGCCGTTCGACCTCGGCAAACCGGGAACCCGCGTGCCGCTGATTGGCCTTCGCAAGAAGATCGCTGAGAAGATGGTCGAGGCAAAACGGTACATCCCGCACTACTCGTATATCGACGAATGCGACTTCACCGAACTGGTTCATTTACGCGGGCAGTTACGTTCGCCACTCGCGAAAACTGGCGTGAAACTGACGTATCTGGCGTTCGTTATCAAGGCCGTCACCCGCGCGCTGCGCGATGTGCCGATCGTGAATAGCACTTTCGACGAAGCGAAACAGGAAATCACGTTGCACGATTGCTATCACATCGGCATCGCGGTGGCGGCCCCGAGTGGGCTGATCGTGCCGGTGATTCGCGATGCCGACACACGCGATGTGTCGGGTATTGCGAAGGAGATCGAACGGCTGAGCGACGATTGCCGCGCGGGGCGAGTGAAAGCCGATGATCTGAAGGGCGGCACCTTTACAGTATCGTCGATTGGCAGCATCGGCGGGCTGATCTCGACGCCGATTATTTACCATCCGCAAGTGGCAATTTTGGGCCTCGGTAAACTGGTTAAGCGCCCGGTGTACGACGACCACGGTCGACTCAAACCCGCCGACATCGCTTACCTGTCATTCTCGTTCGATCATCGCATCGTCGATGGTGCAATCGGCGCGATCTTCGGAAATGCCGTGCAACGCCATCTGCAATCGCCCGCGATGCTGCTACTGTGATCGCAGTCAGCAGTCAGCAGCTGATAGCTTATCGTGACTTCACCAGCGTGATGCCTTCGCCGTTGCGGATCGTGATGCGGTTGACGGGAGCACCGAGCGAGCCGTCGGCTTTGAGCGGGCGGTAGTAGCCATCGAGTTGGTGCGCGGTGGCGGTGTTGTCGGCGATGGTGCCGGCCGTGCCGCGAGTGTACGAAAGCGGTTTGTAAAAGACGATCGCGTTCTGGTATTCGCGGCGAAACACTTTGTACGTGAGATCGCGGTTCGATGGGTCCAGCCCCGTGGCGAACTGAGACAATGCGGCCACCGGCTTTCCGACGTTGTACGGGATCGCGTCGGTCCAGTGGCGGCTCCAGCTGCTCGCGGGTTCGTTGCCGCCGTTCATCATCAGGAACGACAAATTCGGGTCGGCCACGAGGTAGTACATCGCCAGCGTGGTCAGTTGCACGCGCGGATCGGTGGCGTCTTTGCCTTGCGGCAAACTGTCGAGAATTTCGTAGGCTTTACCGCCGCTTAACTGGCGACGATACGCGAGCGTGGCCACGAGGTCGTCGAGTTGCACGTGGTTCGTCGAAAGCGGTCGCAGCCCGAATTCCTCGAGCGTCGAAATTCCATTTCGCGCGATCGGCTCGCCCGCTGCACCCGCACCCGCCGTGTTCGCCACCAGCCAACGTGGAGCGATCCGGCGATTGACCGCACCGAGGAGTGCCCCGTAATCGACGGCGTACGTCGCCAGCGATTCGCGTAGCGTCGTCGGGTCGACGGCGATTTTCCCCGTCGAGTTATCGACGAAGAACCCGTTCGCGTTCGGCTGGGTTTGCAGGTAGCGCAAGTGATAGTCGGCCGCCCATGCCTGGTACACGGTGCTCGAGACATTCGCGGCAAACCGCATCGGCCCGTACGTCGGGTAAAACAGGCGGCTCTGGTACAAAAATCGCGCATCGGAACCGGCGCGACGGGTGGCGTACTCGCGGTCGTTCAAGTAGCCATCGCGGTCTTTATCGGCAGCGGCGTCGAAGGCCGGTGTCGTGCCGCCGAGTTGCGCCCCACGGAAATTCGTATAGTCGTTTCCGCTGGCCGTCTGGAGTTGCGGAGCCGTACCTGCCGTCGTCGTGCGGGCACGCACGTAGAAGTATCGCGTACCGCCATTGACGCTCGAAGCGACCCAGTCGGCGGGCGGATCGAACGTAACGCGGCCATCGTTGCGGAAGTTATTGGTGGTGTTCGATAGCGTGTTGAGGCGACCCCAACTCGTCGGTCGGCCTTGGCTGTCGACCGATTTGACGTACTCGTATTGACCCGCCCAACCGCCCGATGCTGCCGATTGCAGGTTCAGGTTCAGTTCGCGAAACTTCTCCGGATAGCCGAACGCGACCGATGCGTTGACATTCCCACCGATGGAAAAGATCGTGTCGTTGTTGCGTGCGGCACTCGTGATGTTCGTCCAATCGCCGTTCGCCGTGCCGCTGAAGACCGCCCAGAATCGATCGACGGGAATCGCCGACGCGCTGAGGCCGATGAACGACGACGCCTTGTTGACGTGGTAAAACGCATCTTCCTTGTTGAGGTTATTCCGCTCGGCATACCGGAGCCAATCGGTGTACAGCCCGAGGTAAATGTTCGTGAGATTCGTGTAAACGAACTGCGGCGTGTTCGGCGCGACCGACTGGATCGTATCGAGGTAGGCCTGATTCGGGATGACGAGATCGACGCTGTTCCGCAGCAGGCTCTTTTCGAACTCGCCGAACGGCGTGCCGTGGTACGCTAGTTGGGCGACGCGAATGTGCGAATAGTGTCGCGGTACGAACGGCAACGACGGGTTCGTTGCGGGTGGGGGGGTCGGCGGTACGGTTGGGGGCACGGTCGGCGTGCCGCCTCCGCCAGGGGGCGGTGCGGGATTGTCTTCGGGCGTCGGTACCGTCGGCGTGTTCGGTTTGTCTTGTTGCGTGGGGATCGTTTCGGCAGAAATCAGCCGATTTGGCGACGCCGTCACGAGGAAGTTGTCGAACACGAGTTCGCCGGACGAACCCGTTCCGCGCGATAATCCCACCCGCTCGCCCGATGCGATTGCGGTGTCTTTTCGCGTAATTGCCCACTGCGGCGAAAGGCCCCACGAGCCGTCCGAATGCAGATACTGCCCGGTGTCCGAGCGGAAAATCTGCACGCGAAGTTCGTTGCCCTTCACGATCAGGGACGTTTGCAACCACAGACCACTCACGTAATCGCGGGAGCGGATCGAGCCGATGATAGTTTCGCGACCGCTGAGAACGCGAACGAGATCGACCTGCAAACCGCGCTTCACCGAGACGCCGTAATACGTCGGCGTGGCGGTGTGCAAGTTCACACCGCGGGCGATCAACCCGGCCGGGATTAAGCTATCGACGTAAATGGACGACGTGACTTGCACATCGCCGGGAATCACACGGTTCAGCCAGCCGCGTGTGGCCCCGGTGCTCGGGCCATCGATTCGTAGCGTCTCGTCGGCGACCGTGCGCGTGGTGATTTGCCCCGGCGTCGCGGTCCAGATTCCCCACCCTTGCGGTAAGCCCGTGGCGGGGCCGCCCGCGAATCGGTCTTCGTACAGTGTCGTTCGCGTTGGCGGATTCGCGGGGCCGACCCGCAGGCTGTCGACCGAAACATCGTCCGCCGTCCGGGCACCGCGTGCGAAACCGACCTGCCCCGCTTGTTTCAATGCCGCGTCGTGAACGCGGATCGCGGCCACCGTACGGCGCGACCACTTGCCGTCCGGCCCGAGCGTTTGATTCGTATCCCCACGCGACAATTGCACTTGAATCGCATCGCCATCGGCGCGAATCGTGACTTGCACCCAGCGATTACTGATCCATTCTTTCGACGCCACCGTGCCCAGAATTGTCGTTTGCCCGTTGACGACTTTGACGAGTTGCAAGTCGCCGCCGCGCACGACGGAAGCGGCATAATAACTCGGTACGTTGCCGTTGAGGTTCTGCCCGCGAATAAGTAATTGAATGGGGGAAGAGCTATTGAGAAAGACGGCCGCCGAAGTCTCGACGTCGGCATCGTATTGCGTCGAAACCCACGCCCGCGATGCCGTCCCGCTGAGTCCGCCCGTGGTCAATCGGCCCGTGTCGCCCAATCCGGGAGCCGTCGATTTGACCTGAAATCCGCGCGAACCATCGTTGCTCCACTGACCCCAACCCTGCGGCAACCCACTCGATGGGCCGCGCTGAAACGGCTCGACGAGCCACTGCCCTGCCGAAGGAATATCTCGCGTTTCCAGTCCTTCTAACGACAATTTCGACCGCATCGCCATCGGGTCAGTCATGGGAGCAAACCCTCTATGGTGCGAATCATTCACTAGCTCGGTTGCGGACTATAACGTCGGTTCTCCTGGTGTCAACGGGTTCTGGAACAATCGAATTTCGGGGGCGGTTCAAACTTGGGTAGCCGTTTTCACTTCCTGCCAAATCTGTTAGCCGCAGGTCTTTAACCGGCGGGTGGCCGTGGGCGGACAAAAACCAGCCGCTGGAACCGTCGAATATCACCGATCTAAAGCCGTATTTCACCGTGGCCAACTATCTCTCGCCGCACAGCGACCTGATCGCGCACCGAATCGAATGGGACTGCGAGCCGGCGGCACAGCATTTGCTGGCGTAAGTGGCAGGCACATCGAATTTCGCTAAGGAGTTTGCGGCACTTGGGTCGTTCGATTCCAAACAGCGTTCATTACGCGAATTCGACCCAATGAGCTATGTCGTCTATTCGACGATGTTCGATGGCCTGCCAGTAAAAGCGAAGAATCGCGTTGACTTACGACTTTGGGAAGTAAACGGGCAAAGATCGAACGAAAGAATTCACACACCTCTCGAAGGCGGATCGACGAGCCATTTTGGAGATCCTACGCGAGACGAAACCCGGCTTGCCGGAGTATTGGACGAAGCGATGACGTCTGTAGAATCTCAAGCGGTCGCATGGTACACATTGCCGTTTGCAGAAGCGTTCCAACGGCAGAAGTCCGATGCGGTGCGGGGTTTGACGCAAACCGAATCGGCACGCCGGATCGCGGAGTTCGGCCCCAACACGCTGACGCAGGCGCACGGGCGTTCGACTTGGGCGATCTTGTTCGCGCAGTTCCAAAGCCTCATCGTGGCTTTGCTCGTTGCAGCCACGACCATCGCATTTGTGATGGATGAAACGATCGAAGGTTTCGCGATTTTGGTTGTTATCGTCATCAATGCCGCCATCGGTTTCTTCACCGAATGGAGGGCCGAACGCGCGTTGTCCGCACTGCAAAAACAGTCGGTGCCTGTGGCGCACGTGATTCGTGACGGTGCAGAACGCGAGATCCCCGCAGACGATTTGGTGCCGGGCGATTTGGTCGTTCTTGCAGCCGGCGCACGGGTGCCCGCCGATGGCCGCATCGTCGAAAGCGTGCGGTTGCAAATCGAGGAAGCCGCGCTCACCGGAGAATCGCACGCGGTGGTGAAATCGACCGAGCCGATCGCCGATAAAGACGCGGCACTCGGTGACCGACTTAATATGGCGTTCCTGGGAACGACGATTACCGAAGGGCGAGGCCGGTTGTTAGTGACGGCCACCGCCGCGCAAACCGAAGTCGGCAAGATCGGCAAACTGATCGACGACGCCACCACCCGCGCCACCCCATTGGAACAAAAGCTCGCCAAACTCGGTCGACTCCTTATTGTCGTCGTGTTAGCGCTGTGCGGCGTCATCGTCTTTGTGGGATGGCTTCGCGGCGTTTCGGACTTCTTGCACATGTTGGAAATCGGCCTCTCGTTGGCCATCGCCGCCGTGCCCGAAGGTCTGCCTGCCGTGGCCACCATGACGCTGGCGCTCGGGATGCAGCGTATGGCGCGGCAGCGGGCGCTTGTCCGCCGGCTGCCGGCCGTAGAGACGCTCGGTTCCACCACTGTCATCTGCACCGACAAGACCGGCACGCTGACCAAAAACGAAATGACCGTGCGAATGTTCGTGCTGGACGCGCGGAAGATCGAAGTGACCGGCACGGGTTACGAGCCAAAAGGGACGTTCCAGATCGGCGACAAGCCCGTCGATCCGAGTGCCGATGAAAACCTGACGCTCGCCCTGCGAATTAGCACGTTGTGTAACGACGCCAAAGTCGAACGCGCCGATGGTCGCGATACCGTACTCGGCGACCCAACCGAAGCGGCACTGGTTATCGCGGCGGAAAAAGCAGGAATGCATCGCGACGCGCTTTCGACGGAGTTTCCACGCCTCAGCGAAGTGCCGTTCGACAGTACCAGCAAGCGGATGGTCACGGTGCATCGCACACCGCAAGGCCGGACGATCGCTTACATCAAGGGTGCGCCAGCAACATTACTTGAGGCGAGTAACACGCAGGTTCGGGCTACGGGAGTCGCACCACTCACGCCCGATGACCGTCGCGTTTGGGAAGAAGCCAACGAAGGGCTGGCGAGTACGGCCCTGCGGGTTCTCGCCATTGCGTATCGCGAACTGCCGGACGGTTATAACGAGAGCGACTTTTCCAAAGACTTAACCTTCGTCGGCCTGGTCGGCATGAGCGACCCACTCCGCGAGGAGGCCAAAGCCGCGATCGCCACCTGTCGCACGGCAGGGATCCGCACTGTCATGATTACCGGCGACCAGCAGCCGACGGCGGTGGAGATCGCGCGCCAACTCGGGATCGACCGCGATCTCGATGGGCGTCATTTACGCACGATCCACGGTCGCGAGTTGACCGGCCTCGACGCAGCGGGTTGGGGGCGCGTGGTTGCCGACGCTGCGGTATTTGCCCGCGTCTCGCCGGAGCACAAGTTACAAATCGTTGAGGCGTTGCAGCAGCAAGGGCACATCGTCGCGATGACGGGCGATGGCGTCAACGACGCACCCGCACTGAAGAAGGCGGACATCGGCATCGCGATGGGCATCAAGGGTACCGAGATCGCCAAAGAGAACGCCGACATGGTGATTACCGACGATAATTTCGCGAGCATCGTTGGGGCCGTCGATCAGGGGCGAATGGTCTACGGCAACATTTTGAAGTTCATTCATTATTTGTTTTCGTGCAACTTCTCCGAAATTCTCGCGGTGTTCGTCGCGCTCATGATCGGCTGGCCACTCCCACTGGTCGCACTCCAGATCTTGTGGCTCAACTTAATCACCGACATCTTCCCCGCGTTCGCCTTGGCGCTCGAGCCATCGGCACCCGATGTGATGCAGAAGCCGCCGCGCAACCCCAAAGAATCGCTGCTACCAAAGCCACTGTTGGTGATGATCGCGTGGGAAGGGTTCCTGCTCTCTGCCGTCACGTTGTTCGCGTTCGCCATCGGAATGCGGTGGTACGGAATCGAAGGCGAAGGGTTACGCCAAGCGACCACGATGGCATTCATAACGCTGGCATTCGCGCAAGTGTTCCACGCCTTCAACGCGAGATCGCAGTCGCGGTCAATATTCACGCGGCGGCTATTCACAAATGTGTGGCTCTGGGCCGCAGTCGCAATGTGCCTCGCCCTTCAATTCGCAGCCGTCTACGTTCCGATCTTGCAGAAAGTGCTGCAAACAGTGCCACCATCGGCATCCGATTGGGGAGTAATCGTAGGCTGTTCGCTACTGCCGATCGCCGTGGTGGAGTTGGTAAAGTTAACGCGAAGTGCGATCGTGCGCAATCCTTGACGCTGCATCGCGAATTTCTATCATGACGAATCTGACAGAATCGAAGATCGAACACGAGTATCCGTCATGGCAGTACCGAAGCGACGCACGTCGAAGTCCCGTCAGGGGCATCGCCGGAGCCACCACCACCTGAAGAGCAAGGGCGTGCAATACTGCCCGCAGTGTAATGAGCCGGTCGTTCCTCACCGCGTGTGCGGGAATTGCGGCGCTTACCAGGGCCGTCAGGCGATCGTGGTGAAAACCGAGGCCGAAGCCGAAGGAAGCTAGACCCATGCGGATCGCGCTCGATGCGATGGGTGGCGACCACGGCCCCGTGCCGAACGTCGCCGGAGCTTTACAAGCAACAGGGACCACACCGGACTTGACCGTGGTCCTAGTCGGTGATCGCGCGCTAATCGAACCCCTTCTCGCATCATCCCCCGATTATCCTGCCGGCCGCATCGAGATCGTCCACGCCTCGCAGTGTATCGGCATGAACGAAAAGCCGGCAGAGGCACTTCGCACCAAGCCCGATAGTTCGATCGGCAAATGCTGGCAGCTGTTGGCCACGAAAGCGGTCGATGGCCTCGTCAGTGCGGGCAACACCGGTGCCGTCGTGGCGGGTGGACTGTTCACGCGGAAGTTTTTGAAAAGCGTTCATCGCCCCGGTATTGCCACGGTCATGCCGACGGCGAAGGGCCGTTGCGTGATTATGGATGTTGGCGCGAACGTCTTCCCGAAGCCACGCCACTTGCTCGAATACGGTGCGATGGGGTCGGCATTCGCGAAGCATATGCTCGGTATCGACCGGCCCACGATCGGCCTCATGAACGTCGGCGAAGAAGAAGGCAAGGGGCACGACCTCGTTCAGGAAACCTATACACTGTTCCGCAACAGTTCGCTTGCGGATCGCTTTGCGGGGAACATCGAAGGCCGCGATATTCACCGGGGCAAAGTCGATGTCGTCGTCACCGATGGCTTCGTCGGCAACGTGATTATCAAACTCTCGCAGGGCCTGTTCGAATTCGTCATGGGCATGGTCGGCAAAGAAATTCTGAGCGCACTCACCGCCGAGAAAGAGCTAGCCGCGAAGGCGATTCAGGGGATGGTGCAGAAATACCATTACAGCGCCTTCGGCGGCGCGCCGCTGCTCGGCGTCGATGGCGTCTGCATCATTTGCCACGGATCGTCGAATGAACGCGCCATCGCCAACGGCCTCGGCGTGGCGGCACAAGATGTCCGCATCGGCCTGAACGAAAAAATCGTCGCCGAACTCGAAGCGCTGCCCGCCGTAACCGCGTAAATCACCTCCCGTCGAGCCACACCATGCCACGCACTGCGTTTCTGTTTCCGGGCCAAGGTTCGCAAACCGTCGGAATGGCGGGCACGCTTTGCGGCACATCGCCCGTCGCGAAAGCCCTCTTCGACGAGGCTTCGGTCATCCTCGGCTACGACTTGCTCGCGGTGTGTACGCACGGGCCGCAAGACGCGCTGAACGCCACGAATATCAGCCAGCCCGCCATCTACGTCGCCAGCATGGCGGCACTCGAACAACTTAAAGTCTCCGAGCCAAACCTCGTTGCGGATGTCGTCGCCACGGCGGGCCTGAGCCTCGGCGAGTACACCGCGCTCGTGTTCGCGGGGGCAATGTCGTTTGCGAATGGCCTGCGCGTCGTTCACGCCCGCGGCACGGCCATGCAAGCCGCCGCAGAAGCGACACCCGGCGGCATGGCGAGCATAATCGGGTTGGACCTCGGCGAAGTCGAGGCACTCGTGGCCGAATCGCGAATCGCGGGGCTGATCGAAGTGGCGAATTTGTTGTGCCCCGGTAACACCGTCGTCTCCGGTTCCGCAGCCGCGATCGACGAACTGTGCCGGTTGGCCGAATCGCGAAACCTGCGTGCGATCCGCCTCGCGGTCGCCGGGGCGTTCCACACGACGTTGATGCAACCCGCCGATACGCACCTCAGCGAGGCGTTGAAACGGGTGGCACTGCATTCGCCGAAAGTGCCGGTCTGGTCGAACGTCGATGCGCAACCGCACACGAACGCCACGCAGATCGCCGATTTGCTGGTAAGGCAAGTGATTTCACCCGTCCGTTGGGAAGAAACCATCCGAGGCTTAATGGCGAGCGGCGTGGAAAAGTTCTACGAGATCGGGCCGGGCCGCGTGCTGGCGGGGTTAATCAAGCGGGTGGATCGGAAAGCGAGTTTGGTGAACATCCCGGCATAAATGGGGATCGAACCGCGCGTTCCCGCGATTGCGTACCGATGGGCCTTTTCTTTTCTGTCGAGACTTCTAAACATTAACGAGAGTATACACGGATTCGGTCCGGGTTTACCGACGTCGAATGACGAGCGGTAGCTGGGTACGTAAAACGGTAAAACGAATATTTTCGCTACGACGACCGCAAGAAACGCGGGGGTAGTAGGTACGGCGGTCGGGATCGACTGCCACGGAGGGACGAAGCGTGTCCGACGAGCAAATTCGACAGAAGGTTATCGACATTGTGTGCGAACATTTGGCCGTCCATAAGGACCAAGTGAAGGACACCACCAGCTTCGTCGAAGACATTGGGGCCGACTCGCTCGATATCGTCGAACTCGTGATGGAACTCGAAGAAGAGTTCGACATTCAGATTCCCGACGATCAAGCCGAGAAGATCAAAACCGTCGGCGAAGCGGTCGAGCACATCAAAATCGCAATTAAGCAAAAAGGCACCGACGGGGCAAAAGCCTAGTCGACAAGACGTTACCCTCCCCATTCGGGGAGGCGATTTCCACAGGAGTTTGCATGGTGCGCCGCGTCGTGGTCACCGGTCTCGGGACCGTCAACCCGATCGCCCACTCGGTTCCGGAATACTGGCAGGGTCTCCTCGCCGGCAAGTCCGGTATCGCGCCGATTACACTTTTCGACGTCTCCGCATTCAAAGTGCGGTTCGGCGGCGAAGTCAAGAACTTCAAGCCCGACACGGTGATCGACTCTCGCTCGCTCGCTCGCTTGGATCGCTTCGCGCAGTTCGCAATGTTTGCCGCGTACGAGGCCGTCAAGGACAGCGGCATCGACTTCGCGAAGTACGATGCGTTTAAGTGCGGGTGCATCATTGGCAGTGGCATCGGTGGCCTGCACGAATTCGAAGATGGCCACGAAACCTATCGCACCAAAGGCCCCGGTCGCATTCGCCCACTAGTCATTCCCAAAATGATCGCGAACGCGGCGAGCGGCAATATCTCGATCAAGTACGGCCTGCGCGGGCCAAACACGACTGTAAGCACAGCGTGTTCCTCGGCGGCGCACGCGATGGGCGACGCGATGCGGACGATCCAGTACGGCTTCGCCGATGTCATCGTTTCGGGTGGCACCGAAGCCGCAATCACGCCGATGGGCCTCGGTGGGTTCATCGCAGCTCGTGCCGTTTCCGAACGCAACGACGACCCTGCGACCGCGAGCCGTCCATTCGACCTCAACCGCGATGGCTTCGTGCTGAGCGAAGGCGCGGGGATTCTCGTCCTCGAAGAATACGAACACGCGAAAGCCCGCGACGCGAAAATTTACTGCGAAATTCTCGGTTGCGGCAACACCGCCGATGCGTACCACATTACCGCGCCGCACGAAGACGGCATCGGTGCCGCCGAAGCGATGCGGGCCGCGTGCCGCGAAGCGAAGTGGAACCTGGACGATGTGC
>Ga0105049_10001841_pt1 | contig 25109 bp, 21 predicted proteins | sample MAT06_FD_78087 | JGI IMG/M metagenome (GOLD analysis project Ga0105049, IMG submission 78087) | Freshwater microbial communities from Lake Fryxell liftoff mats and glacier meltwater in Antarctica - MAT-06 | ecosystem: Environmental > Aquatic > Freshwater > Ice > Liftoff microbial mat | place...
GTGAATGGCGAATGATGAATGGTGAAATTTGAATGCCAGATAGACATACTGATCATACGCTGAAGCCTTCACGCAATTAGTATAGGAGCGTTGTGTTGAGATTATGCTTGAAGCATTATTAAGCTTTCTTTTTGTTTCTGATAGAGGAAACCATTTCCACAATCTGCTTGATCCTGTTCTTGCTGTTTTGATTGCTAAACCAAAGTATCAGGTAACAGCCTCCTCCAATTATTAGCCCCAACGAACATAGCAGTATAGGTGATAAATGCACACAATTTTTTCTGAAAAAAAACATTGCCAGACCACTCACCAAAGAGAATAATACGGGGAAAGCGATCTCTTGCAGAAACAAAGAAACCGTCATCGGAGAATCTTTGAGACTGAAGTATAAAAATGGAATAAACCCAACATACATCACCACTGCATAGGAAATGGCAACGCCTTCTACACCCCATTGCACGCCGATATAAAAGCCGGCTACTACTATGATTGAATTGACCAGGCCGATCAAAAAATACCTGCGTGACTTTCCGGTAGTAATCAACACTAACCCTTGCGTACTTGCAACCGGTTGAATAAAAGAAGCGATGGCAAGAAGTTGAAAAATGATGGCAGCGGGTGCCCATTGCTTGCCTAAAACCACCAATATTAATTCTTCCGAAAAAATGGCCGAATACATTACCAGCGGCATACAAAAGAAAGCCAGCGTAAATAAATACCTTTTAAAAAAACTCCTGTACTTTTCAGGGTCGTTGCTTAAACTGCTTAAAACGGGCAGAGCTACCGCATTCAGCGGATTACGCAACTGGGTAATGGGTAACATTAATAGTTGATAGGCTTTTGAATAAAAACCTAAAGCAGCCGAACCTACAAATTTACCAATCAGGACATTGTCCATATTTCGGGAAAAATAATTGACCAGATCAAAGCCCGTCATACCTGCTCCGAACTTAAGAAATGAATCGACTTTATCGGCCTTAAAAATAAATGCCGGCCTCCAATCGCAAACGATCCACAATGCGATGGATGAAAATGTTGCATTTAAAACGGTGGTTGCAATAATTGCCCAATACCCAAAACCGGCCCATGCCATGTAGAGTCCAATTAGCAAACTTCCAGCCGCACTTCCTATTTGAATAAAGGATAATGCTTTGAACCGCATTTGCCTTTTCATGAGCGCACTGTGCTGAATGGATAAACCGGAAATAAAAATACTGGCCGCAAATACAAGGGTGATACTAAGCAGTCGTGGTTCAGCGTAAAAATGAACTAACAGCGGGGCGAGTATTGCTATAACAACCGCAATTACAAAACTAATGGCGATATTGATCCAGAAGACCGCACTCACCTGTTGCTGGTTAATTTCAGGCCGTTGAATTACGGCAGCCGATAAACCGAGATCGTTAAAGATGGCAACAAATCCGGTAACTGCGGTAACCATTGCTACCAATCCATAATCACCGGGCAAAAGCAATCTGGCCATGATGACGGTAGATCCAATGCTTAATAGAAAAGAAAACATTTGGCCAACAATGGTACTAAATCCGCCCCGGATAGAGCGATTTTTAAGATCGGTTTTTAGATGCTCGGTTTCGAACCATTTTTTTTCCAACGCTACCATACCTGTTTTCATATTTTTTCTCCAGAGCCTGATGGATACAATACCAGAAACGACCTAAAATTTATCAATCATTTATGTGGCATAGTCCTCCTTGTGAAAATTATAACGATGTTTCTTTGTAAATATTTGAACCTACATCCGCAAGGCATCAGAATATTTTAAAAAATGAGCACCTATTTAAATCGGCTGGTACAGTGCACAATTCATATGTTTACAACATCAGCCAATTATTATTTTCTTGCACCCTTTAAACGAGAGACAAGTTACCTGGTTTTTAAAATATTTTAAGTTTTTCTGTGGATTAATGAAAGAAATATCCTTTCGAAATTAATAATTGGAAAGTAGGTGAACGAGATGCTAAATAGCCTGAAGCTAAATTTAAAATTAATTAAGTTTGAGCATCGGCCAGTGTCTCCTCCGACTGAAATAAGCATAGACAATTTGAGATGCACCCTTTAGCTTGAGACTAAGTTAAAATTAACTAAGTTTGACGTAATTTATACACCATGACAAAATCAGAAATAACATTTTTAGAAGGTCCGCAAAGTCGCAGAAAGGATTTATTTTTTGCCATCAAGGTACTGTTCGAATTTATAAAAGGGTTCAGGGCGCTACATTTTGTGGGTCCATGTGTTACCATCTTTGGATCGGCAAGGTTTAAAGATGGGCATCCGTTTTATGAAAAAACGGAGGAACTTGCAGCAAGCATCGCAAAACTTGGCTTCACCATTATGACGGGTGGTGGCCCCGGCATTATGGAGGCTGCCAACAAAGGAGCCAGGGAAGCGGGCGGAAGAAGTGTGGGGTGTAATATCGTGCTGCCGCATGAACAATACGAAAATCCCTATCTGGATAAATGGGTCAACATAAAATACTTTTTTGTAAGAAAAACATTGCTGATCAAATACTCTTATGCTTTTGTAGTAATGCCCGGTGGCTTTGGCACACTGGATGAATATTTTGAAGCATTAACATTGATACAAACAAAAATGATCTTAGAATTTCCGATCGTAATTTTTGATACCGAATTTCATAAAAAATTGATTGAACATATTGATGCCATGCGGGACGCCGGTACCATTTCGCCGGAAGATCCCAACCTCTTTCTATTTACCAATTCGGTAGATGAAGCTGTGGAATACATCAAGAAGAATAGCATCGCCAAGTTTAAGCTACAACCCGAAAAGCCAAGAAAGCCTTTTAAATGGCTTTGGGAAAATGATTTAAAAGAGCCAGCACACAAACAGGAAATTAAAGGTAATTAAAGCTGCGTTGGGTGCAAAATGAATTTATGAGATTTGTCAATAGTGAAAGGTCAATGGTGAATATTTCACGATCCGCTATTGACCATTCACACTTATCTTAACACTTGCTGGGCTTAACCCTTTCGATGTAGCCGTAATGGTAATCGCTCCGGCCTTTACGCCAGCTTGTATAACGGCAAGGCATAGCCCATTGAACGCTTTGTGACTGGTTGCTTTAAAACTTTCCATACTGGTCTGGCAGCCATTGTCTGTTCCAACAATTACAGCATTGCCAGTTACGGAGAACTGAATTAGATTAGCGGCATCTGGCACCAGCACACCATTTACATCTTCTACTTTTGCGGTGATAAAAGACAAATCATTTCCATCGGCCTTTACCTGGTTTCTGTCGGCTGATAAAATAATTTTTGCAGGCGCTCCGGCAGTTTTTGTTTCGGTTATCAACACTATTTTTCCATCTTTTCTGGAGATAGCTTTTAAGCTGCCTGCTACAAATGGAACCCTCCATTTAACATGCAACTCATCCCCTGATTTGCTTTTTACGCCCAATGATTTTCCGTTTAAAAACAATTCTACTTCATCAGCATTGTTGTAGTAAGCCCAGATATCAACTGCTGTGCCTGGCTTCCAGTTCCAATGCGGAAAAATGTGTAATACGTTTTGATTGGTCCACTCGCTTTGGTACATGTAATACACATCTTTTGGAAAACCTGCCAGATCAATGATGCCAAAATAGGAGCTTCGTGCAGGCCAGGGATAAGGTGTTGGCTCGCCAATATAATCGAAGCCGGTCCAGATATATTGACCAGCCAGGAAATCGTATTTTTTTATTTCCTTCCAGGTTTCTTCATGTGTTGATCCCCAGGGCGTGGATACATTGTCATAGGCAGAAACAGTCAGGTCTTTATTACCGGCATTGAAAGGAATATCCCATCGAACAGGCCATCGGCGAATGCTATCGGAAGGAATTAAATCATACTGGCCTCGGGTTGCCAAGGCAGAAACAGTTTCGGTACCTATGAACTTTTGACCAGGAAAATTTTTAGGAAAAGCGGCAAAGTCTTGATGGTGATAATTAAAACCCACCAGATCCAATGCATCCGATTGGTAGATTTTATTATTAGGCTGCGGATCATTCAAAGCAGAAGTAACCGGCCTTGTTGGATCAAGCGCTTTTACGATGTCGGCCAATTCTTTGGCCAGGCTTATTCCTGAACTATTCCATTGCTCCGGTATTTCATTGCCAATGCTCCACATAAAAACCGAAGGATGATTGCGGTCTCTCAATACCAAATCCTGCAGGTCTTTTTTATGCCATTGGTCCCAATCAAGGTGATAGTCAAATGGATTCTTTCTCATCTTCCACATATCAAATGCCTCGTCCATTACGATAAAGCCCATCTTATCACAAAGATCCAATAACCCGGGTGCAGGCGGATTGTGCGAAGTGCGAATGCCATTGCAGCCCATGGCTTTTAATATCTCCAGTTGGCGCTCGGCAGCCCTGTAATTAAAAGCTGTACCCAGGCTTCCTAAATCATGGTGATTACATACGCCATTTATTTTTATTCGTTTACCATTTAGTATAAAACCTTTGTTTACATCAAACTCAAAATCACGAATCCCAAAACTGGTTGTACACTCATCCAATACTCTGTCGCCATTCATTATTTTCACCACCGCTTTGTACAAATAGGGATCGTCTATATTCCATAACCTGGGATTTTTTATTAACAGCGAATTCGTGAACACTTCCACCTTATCTATTTCCTGTATGCTTTTTTTAACAGTGGCTTCGTTCGCTGCTGTGGTATTCTTATCTCTGTGCAAAATCAGGCTTTCATCCGTTGAAACTGATTGTCCCTGTGCATTGTACAGATTTACCTTAATGGTATATCCCATCAATTTGCCACCTCCTTTAATGGTAGTTTTTATTTTAACCGCGGCAGAAGATTCATTTAAAGTTTTGGTGGTGATGAAAGTACCCCAGTCTGCAACTGAGACTTTTCCCGTTTTTTGCAACCATACATTTCTGTAAATGCCACTACCACTGTACCAGCGGCTATTGGGCTGCTCGTTGTTATTAACTTTTACTACGATCATATTTTTTGTACCATAGTTCAGGTATGGTGAAAGGTCGTACCCAAAGGAAATATAACCGTTGGGCCGGTATCCCAGCAGATGCCCATTCAACCAAACAGTACTCTTGCAATAAACGCCTTCAAAATATAGGGAGATTTCTTTGCCCTTGTCCGTAACCGGCAGTATAAATTCTTTGGTGTACCAACCCATTCCACCACGCAGTGCTCCACCACCGGTGCCGGTGGGACTGGTGGAATCAAACGGTAATTCTACACTCCAGTCGTGCGGCACATTTAAGGTTCTCCAGCTTTTTATATTGGCAGTTAACCTACTGTAATCCTGCGTGCTGTCTAAGGTAAATTTCCAGTCTGTATTGAAACTGGTTTTCGACCGAACCTGTGCTTCGGCCTTGCTGCTTTGGATGAGTACTGATACGAATATCAGGAGTGCAAATTTTACTTTCATTGAATCGTTTGAAACTGGTGATTTCTTTTGATGAATGTACCGAAATTTACCCGATTTTTTCTAGTGCATCGTAACTGCTTTGATAATATCCCGGTAATCTCCTATCCCTGTCAACCTGTTGAACCTGCCCGTTGCTTTATCCCTGTTGAAACCATTCTCCCATTCATTTTGCAACAAGCTGCTATAATTTTATTGGAAACCAGGAAGGGAATGAATAGCACTGAATTACCAGCGGTAAAAAAAAGATTCTGCCGCCACTAATTTTTTTTAATCCTGATATTAAAACAAAGCCGCCTTAAAAGTAATGACTACGATCTAAGAGCTGTATTTTATCGGGGTGTTTCCGAAAACTAGTAACAGATATTATAGAATTAAAGGCTTACTTTGAGCATAAAATTTGCTATATGAGCCACCACAAAAAACAGGAACACCACATCCGTCCCTACAAATTGGCAGCACAAAGCGCCGGACTGATTGTATGCATCTTTGTATTTTTATTTATTGCAGGAAGAGGAATGCCGGAGATACTGAAAAATGATGCGAACGAAATGATTCCCTTTCTGCCATTCCTCGCAATTCCGTTTGCAGGTTATATTGTAACATGGTTTAAAGAATTTGCAGGTGCGCTAATGATGATAGCAGGAGGAATTATTTTACTTGCTTTCTTAATAGTAAAAGGAGATACAGGTATAGGGTTGATTTATGGCATTCCCTTTATTGCAGCGGGTATCCTTTTTCTGGTGCATATCAATAAACGATCACAACTACAGGGAAAACATTTGTAAAAAATTTTCCGTAATATTTACTTTAAAAAAAATGATGTAAGAATTCCTGTTGGTGATAAACGTACGGATTGCATTGTTATCAAATGCCGACTATCCTCTGGTATCAACGCACTTAAATGTTACATTGAAAGTTGTGCCCACTTCCAGGTTACTAACACATTCAATTTGCCCATCCATCAATTCTACATATTTGCCTACAATGTGCAACCCGAGGCCGGTTCCCTGGATATTGGTTACATTTTTTCCTCTAAAAAAACGTTCAAATAAATGATGCTGGTCTTCTTCAGAAATACCAATTCCATTGTCTGATACTGAAATTACAATACAGTTGGTATCTACTTTACTTCTAACATATATTTGGCCACTTTCCTGTGAAAACTTGATGGCGTTGGACAAGAGGTTGATGATGATATTTTTTAGCATGGAAGCATCTAGTTCCACTTCTTTAATACCTTGATGAACGAAAGTTATGTGCTGACCAACTTTTGCTATGCCTTTGATTTCGCTTAATAATGTGGTGATAAATTCCTTTATGTTAAACCGACTATAATGCGTGGTTATTTTACCATCTTCGATTCTGCCGATCGACAAAAATTCATTTAAGATATCGGTGAGATTATTGACGGCTGATTTAATCCGGTGAATATGTTTATCTCTCTTTTCCTGTTCATCTCCCTTTACATATTTTGCCACCAGCGATGCCGAAGAAAGAATGGTACTTAAAGGGGTACGAAACTCGTGTGAAGCCATCGAAACAAACCGGCTTTTTAAATCGCCCAACTCCTTTTCTTTCCCCAATGCTTTGGTCAGTTCATTTTTTGACTCTTGCAACTGGTTTAATGTGTCTTGTAATTGCAACGTTCTTTTCTCCACCATTTGTTCCAGATTACCATTTAATTCCTCAATAATAATATTGGTAGCTGCAAGTTCTGCCTGCTGATCGAATAACGCCCTTTCAATTTCTTTTCGTTTTGATGTATCGCTTACAAAAGCAATAGCAAAATTGCCTTGCTCGGTTTTATAATTACTTAAACTCACTTCCAGCGGAAACTCAATGCCATCTTTCTTTATACCAAAAAGATCCATTCCCAATCCCATAGGTCTTTTTCCTGAATGTGCTACATATTCCTTTCGGTGGCCAACATGCTTTTGATGATAACGGGAAGGAATCAATACTTCAATTTTTTTTCCCATCAGTTCCGCAGCACTCTCGTAATTGAATTGTGATAATAAAAAATTATTCGCCAAAATAATTTCTCCTTGCTGATTTACCACCAAAATCCCCAACGAAGCATATTGAAACAGCGCTTCAAACTTTTCCTTTTCTGTTAAAAGTTCGTTTTGCTTTTTAGACATATTTTTAATGACTTGAATCATAAAATTAAGCCTTCTAAATTTTAACAACGAAAACATTTTACAGCCAGTGACGTACAGTAGCCAACCGTCTGGTGCAGATGCTAAAATGCTTCAACAAAAATATAAATTGCAACAAAACCGAATCTGCGTTGTAATTGCTATACTAAATTATTTTATTATGGGAGTTTGGAACCAGGTTGCTCAGTATTTATACTTAAAGAAAAAAGATCCCAATGCACCGAATTCACAATTTGTAAAGTACATGCATGGCATTAACCGCATCTCTATACTGCTCTTCCTTACGGGCATGGTAATTCTTGTTGTAAAGTTATTGAGGAGATAAAAAGTAATAAGGCCCTTTCTGGCTGGTTGCATATACGCAACTCAACTGATCGTTCAGTGGGCCTTTTCAGCGGTTAAAAATTTATAAATACTTTTTGCTGCATTAAATGACGCATCGCCGCCCATACTTAATAAATTTCTTAAAGCAGTGTAATCCCGGTTAAGCTGTGCCTGCTTTTCAGCATCCGATAAAATCCTATTCAATTCGACGGCAATATTTTCGGCTGTTAAGTCTTGCTGTATCAATTCTTTTACAACTTCCTTATCCATGATCAGGTTTACAAGGCAGATGTATTTGATGGTAATCATCAATTTTGCTATTTGAAATGAAACCGCATTGCCTTTATAACACACTACTTCTGGTACAGCAAACAAAGCCGTTTCTAAAGTAGCAGTCCCACTGGTAACAAGTGCCGCTTTGCACTCCCAAAGTAATTCGTAGGTTTTATTAACCACCGCAGAAACATTTTTATAGGGTGTCAGCAGTTCATTATAAAAACTATTTTCAATGCCGGGTGCTTTTGCAACTACAAAATGATAATCTGGAAATTTTTCAGCTACCTGCAACATGATGGGCAGTTTTTTTAATATTTCCTGTTGCCTGCTGCCGGGTAATAAAGCAATGATGGGCGAATTATTATCTTCAATAAAAGGCTTAATATTACCTATTTGCTCCCGCTCCTTTTGCACATTTATAAAATCGTCAATTACCTGTACGAGTGGGTGGCCCACATATTCCACGTCAAAATCCCACTTTTTATAAAATTCTTTTTCAAAAGGCAAAATCACCAGCATTTTATCTACATTTTTCCGAATTCCTTTCACCCTGCTTTCCTTCCATGCCCATACCTGCGGAGAAATGTAATAAATCACTTTAATCCCCTGCTTTTTAGCCCATGCTGCCACTCGCAAATTAAATCCCGGGTAGTCAATGAGGATCAGCGCATCCGGTTTATTGTTGAGAATATCAGTCTTACAAAAAGCAAGGTTGCGAAAAATAGTACGCAGGTTTTTAACAACTTCCACGAAACCCATAAAGGCAAGCTCCCGGTAGTGCTTTACCAGGGTAGTACCTGCATCCTGCATTTTATCGCCACCCCAGCAACGGATATCCGCAATTGGATCCAACTGCTTCAATTCCTTTATCAGGTTAGCACCATGTAAATCACCGCTTGCCTCTCCGGCTATGATATAGTATTTCATTTGCTGCAGATAAGCCTGCAATTTAATTAAATCTAGCGCAGCTAAATACAGCTACATTAAAAAAGCCATCCCAAGACTGAGACGGCTTATGTTCTAATTGACCAAACCTGCTTAAAAATATAAATGATTTTACTTTAATTCATTGCGCAATTTTACTCTTCAATCATCATGTCATCGCCATTACCATCCTTTCGCTCCTTGCGCATCTCTTTCATTTTTTTCTTTTGCGCTTCATTCAAAATACCCTGCAAGTCAACAGCAGCGGAGCGTTTGATGGCTTTCAATTGCGACTGCTTTTGATCCGCTGTTAATGAACCGTCATTCAATATAGCCACCCTTTTTGCCTCGTTCGCCTGCCGCATTTCCTTCAGTTTCTTTTTTTGCTCCCTGGTTAAATTCAACGCCTTCACCAGTTTTAGCTTATCTTTCTTTTTCGAAAACGATGCCGGTTCATTCACCATTGCATTTTGTTTTTGTTCGGTTCCCGCTATTTTATTGGTATCCGCCACTTTTCGCTGTACTTGGGCAAATGTGCTAAACCCGGCAAAACCGAATACCATAAATATCATTGCTTTTTTCATCGTTTATACTTTTTTACATTTATACCCCGATAGATTATTTAAATAAGGAAAAGTTTAATGATTGAATAAAAATAATTGAAGGCAAAAATTTTCAACGAGCTAAAGACAATTTTGAAAAAATAAAAATCCGCTCACCTTCTGGCAAATGAATTACATTTATAACTACTATTGAAATGGGATATCCTCGTCCATTCAAATTAGCATTCCCCCCGGAATGTCAGTTTGACTTTTACAACCTGCACTCATATCTTAACTTTTGTTAAGCCGCAACTGCCAAAATTTGTTGAGATTTGATTTTTGGAATTATCAAAACAATTGAATACAAAAATAATTTATTCATTCAGTCGTCTGCACAGGACCAAGAAGGTTTATAACCCATCGCAATGCACACAATCAGAAATTTATGACATTAAAAAGACATTATTCAAGAAAAAAAATTTTTCAGAAACCTTTAATACTGTTAGTTTTGCGATAGTTTACTACGCAACTATTAACATATGGACTGTAAAGAAATGCCGGATACATTGGGGTTTATGATTGTACATACAGGTAAATTACTGTTGAAAACGATTAATGGAAACTTCTTATCGCTCACTGATGACGTCACTTTTGAGCAAATGGGCGTGTTATATTTTATTTCACGCAGCAACAACAAGGAAATGATTCAACAGGATATTGCTGCAGTGATGGATAAAACGAAGTCGGCCATATTAAGATCGATTGACATATTGGAAGAGAAGGGATTTTTAAGGCGTTTGCCAGTTGCCGGAGACAGACGTAAAAACCTGATTGAACTTACTGACAGTGGTAAAGCAATTATTGAGAAAATGCACAATGTCTTTATGGAAGAGGACAATATTTTAAAACAGGGAATTGCCCAGGAGGACCTTGATACCTGCATGTGTGTATTATCGAAAATTCAACAGAAATGTAAATAATGGTTCTAGTCAATTCTTTATTTTACAACCAGTTAACTAAAAATATTTCTATTTTTAAATAGAAACAAGCTTAAGGAAACACTTTAAAACAACGCGATGAGTAATAAAACACTGATTGATAAGGTTAGCGCCTTTAAAACTGCAGAAAAACTAAAAGAAGCCGACATCTATCCTTTTTTTCGTCCGCTACAGTCGGACCAGGACACAGAGGTTATTATTGGAGGTAAACGTGTATTGATGTTTGGGTCAAACAGCTATCTTGGTCTTACCAATCACCCAACAGTAAAAGAAGCTGCAAAAAAAGCCATTGACAAATATGGCAGCGGGTGTGCTGGTTCAAGATTTTTAAATGGAACGCTGGATTTACATATTGAACTGGAAGAAGCATTGGCCCAGTTTGTAGGCAAAGAAGCTGCACTGGTTTTTAGTACAGGCTACCAGGTAAATTTAGGTGTAATATCTGCCCTCGGCGGCAGAAATGATTTTCTTTTTTCGGATGAACTGAACCATGCCTGTATTATTGATGGCGCCCGTTTATCCTTTTCCAAATTATATAAGTACGGTCATGGTGATATGGCGCACCTTGAAAAATTATTGGCAAGTGTTCCGTTAGAAGCTTTTAAAATAATTGCTACCGATGGTATTTTTAGTATGGAAGGTGACATTACCAAGCTGAATGAAATTACTGATCTGGCTAAGAAATACAATGCGACTGTTTTTGTGGACGATGCTCACTCTTTGGGCGTGTTAGGACCACAGGGACAAGGCACTGCAGCTCATTTTAACATTGCCCATAAGGTAGATTTAATCATGGGTACTTTTAGTAAATCATTGGCTTCAATTGGCGGTTTTATTGCTGCCGATAAAATAGTGATTGAATATTTAAAGCACCATGCACGTTCTCTTATTTTTAGCGCAAGTATTTCGCCAGCCGCAGCCGCAGCGGCTTTGGCATCCTTAAATGTGTTAAAGGAAGAACCCCAACGGATAGAAAAACTTTGGAACAATACCCATTATGCATTGGATGCGTTTGCCAAGGCTGGTTTTGATATCGGACTGACAGAATCGCCCATTATCCCAATTTTTGTAAGAGACAACGAAAAGACATTCCTGATGGCCAAAATGCTGATGGATGAAGGCATTTTTGTTAATCCGGTTGTGTCACCTGCGGTAAGCAGCGATTCTTCGATGATTCGTTTTTCGCTGATGGCAACCCATACTTTCAAACAGATTGATTACGCTGTGGAAAAAATTAAAAAGATCGCTTTTAAATTGAAAGTGCCTCAAATAAACACCGAAAGAGCATGATTACTATAAAAGCGGTAGAAACAAAAGCAGCGCTGGCATCGTTTATTGATTTTCCGCATAAACTGTTTGAAGGCAATAAAAATTACGTACCCGAATTACACATCGCCCAACGGGATGTGCTAACACCAGGCAAACATCCATTTCACAATCACTCTGAGATGCAGTTGTTTTTGGCATATGACGGCGATGTAATCAAAGGGCGCATTGCGGCTATTTTTAACAATAACCACAATACCTTTAAAAATGTAACAGAAGGTTTTTTTGGCTTTTATGATTTGTACAATGATGCAGCCGTTTCTAAAAAGTTATTAGACGAAGCCGAGAAATGGCTTTTGGCAAAAGGGGCAACAAAAATGATTGGTCCCGTTAATCCATCTACCAACGAAACTGCAGGTTTATTAATTGAAGGTTTTGATTCGCCCCCGGTGGCAATGATGACTTATAACAACCCCTATTACCTTGACTTGTTAACAGCAGCCGGATTTGAAAAAAGTGTAGATCTGTTAGCATATAATTTACCTACAAACGTGGTAAATAAAAGATCCCTGGCTTTAAAAGATACCTTACGTAAAAGACTAGCTGAAAGAAACATTACTATCCGAAATATTAATCTGAAGGATTATAAAAACGAAGTAGAAAAAATACTTTCAGTGTACAATGATGCATGGATAGAAAACACTGGATTTATTCCCATGACGGACGAAGAGTTTAAATACCTGGCAAAAGATCTTAAAATGATTTTGGATAAAGATTTTGCAATGGTAGCTGAACATGAAGGAAAAACCATTGGTTTCGCACTGGCCATTCCTGATATTAATCAAACGTTGATAAAAATAAAAAGAGGACGCTTATTGCCAACTGGTATTTTCAAATTGTTATTAGGTAAAAAGAAAATCAATTACGTAAGAGTAATTGCACTGGGTGTAAATAAAGAATATAGAAAAGCAGGCATTGAGGCATTTTTTTATGCTGAAATCATTCAACAGGCCATCAATAAAAAATTAACAGGTGGTGAAGCTTCCTGGATTTTGGAAAACAATGAAATGATGAACAATGGATTGATAAAGATGAATGCAACTGTTTATAAACGTTACCGGATTTTTGAAAAATCAATATGAGGCAAAAGGTATTAATAACAGGAGCCAGTGGTTTTTTAGGATACCACCTTATTCAGTCAGCAATTGAAAATGGATTGGAGGTTTATGCAGCCATTAGGAAGAACAGTGATATTAAGCATTTGGAAGGATTACCGGTTCAATATCTTTTTCTCAATTACGAAGATGAAGCAGCTATTACGCAACAACTAACTGCCCATCAAATTGAATTCATTGTGCATGCGGCAGGTGTTACCAAAGCTATCCGGCAGGAAGTATATAATCAAATAAATGCCGGTTACACGCTCAACCTTGCCAGGGCTGCAGAAAAGATGGGCAGCAACTTTAAAAAAATGGTTTTCATTAGCAGCCTTGCTGCGATAGGGCCATTACCAGAACACAATCAAAAAATCCTGGAAAACACTTTTCCAAATCCTGTTACAGCCTACGGACATAGTAAGTTGTTGGCAGAAAAAGGGCTGGCTGGTATTCATTTACCAGTCATCATATTAAGGCCAACAGCCGTTTATGGGCCAAGAGATAAGGACATATTCATCCTGTTAAAAACATTGAACAGTGGCTTTGATCCGTATATCGGAAATTTTATGCAGCAGCTAAGTTTTGTGCACGCAAGAGATGTGGCGGATGTAGCCGTAAAATCGCTCTTAATAAATGAGGCTACCGGTGTTTATAATATTACCGATGGAAATAGTTACGACAGATACCGGTTCTCAGATATTGCACGGGAAATTCTAAAAAAGAAAGCTATCAGATTTCACCTGCCAATGCCGATGGTACGTTCACTGGCATTTGTATTGGAAACTACCAATAGCTGGCTTAAAAAGCCATCCGTTCTTAGCAGGGAAAAGCTGCACGAACTGGCAGCAAAAAATTGGATCTGTGATATCAGCAAGGCAAAAAAAGAGCTTGCTTTTTCACCAAAATTTGATTTACAAACGGGTTTGGAAGATTCAATTAGTTGGTACACGAAAAATAACTGGTTGAAATAAATAGTTAGAATTTAATCATTAAAAATACAAGGTATGAAACAAAACATCACTCCAGCCGATGGAAAACTTGGAATTCTCATTCCTGGTTTAGGCGCAGTTGCTACCACATTTATTGCAGGTGTGGAAGCAGTAAAGAAAGGCATTGCAAAACCAATTGGATCGCTTACACAAATGGGCAATATCCGGTTAGGCAAGAGAACAGAAAACAGGTTTCCACGCATCAACGAATTTGTGCCGTTGGCACATTTGAATGATATCGCATTTGGCGGATGGGATATCTATGAAGACAATGTGTATGAAGCTGCCGTAAATGCGAAAGTATTGGACATGCCTTTACTACAGTCTATACAAAAAGAACTGGAAGCGATCAAACCAATGAAAGCTGTTTTTGACAGATCTTATGTTGCGAACCTGGATGGCACAAATGTAAAAACAGGCGCTACCAAATATGATCTTGCTATGCAGGTGATCGATGATATTGAGAATTTTAAAATTGCCAATAACTGCAACCGGGTGGTAATTGTATGGTGCGGCAGTACCGAGAAATACATTGAATCAACCGACATTCACAGCACCATTGAAAAATTTGAAGCGGCACTTAAAAACAATGAAAGCCTGATTGCACCAAGCATGATTTATGCTTACGCCGCAATTAAAACCGGCGTTCCTTTTGCTAACGGAGCGCCCAATTTAACCTGCGATATACCAGCCTTGATTGAACTGGCTAAACAAACACAAACACCTATCGGCGGTAAAGATTTCAAAACAGGGCAAACCTTAATGAAAACCATTTTGGCTCCAGGGTTGCATGCAAGGGCATTGGGCGTAAGCGGTTGGTTCTCTACCAATATCCTTGGTAACAGAGACGGATATGTACTGGATCATCCGGATAATTTTAAAACGAAAGAGGTTTCTAAACTAAGCGTGTTGGATGAAATTTTCAGACCAGAATTGAACCCGGAATTATATGGTGAAATGTACCACAAAGTAAGAATCAATTATTATCCACCAAGAGGTGATAACAAAGAAAGCTGGGACAATATTGACATCTTTGGCTGGCTGGGTTATCCGATGCAGATTAAAATAAATTTCCTTTGCCGGGATTCTATTTTAGCCGCACCCATTGTATTGGATCTTGCCTTGCTAATGGACCTTGCAAAACGTGCGGAAATGAGTGGTATCCAGGAGTGGTTATCCTTCTACTTTAAATCGCCACAAACAAGGGAAGGGTTAAGTCCTGAGCATGACATTTTTAAGCAATTGATGAAAATGCAAAACACGTTGCGTCACATGATGGGTGAAGATTTAATTACACATCTTGGATTGGATTACTACCAGGAACTTGTAGAAACGTTATGATAAAAATTCATGCACTCATTGCATCCGCACTAGGCATTGGTTACGTAGGTAAAGGCGGCGGTACGATAGCGGCAGTGGTGTTTTGTATAATTTGGTTTTTATTACCTGCCGGTTACGATCAAAGTAACTGGCAGGTTTTAACAACTGTGCTCATTGTAATTATTGGAACCTGGAGTTCGTGCGCTGTAGACCCTATTTGGGGCAAGGATAGCAGTAAAGTGGTAATTGATGAAATTGCCGGAATGTCCATCGCACTTTTATTTGTGCCACATCAAATTGTATTTGTAATAATCAGTTTGATTGCGTTTAGATTTTTCGACATTGTAAAACCGCTGGGGGTAAAAAAACTGGAAGCATTACCAACTGGCTGGGGCGTAATGGCCGATGATATACTGGCAGGATTGTATGCACTCGCTTTTACTCAATTATTGATCTGGACAGCGAATAAATCGGGCCTGAATGAAAACATTTTTTAAAGCAAACATTGCCTCTCTTACCGCAAGTTTATGCGATTACCTCCTTACCATAATTTTTAAGGAATTTTTATTAATCGATGCGGTAATTTCCAGCATAATAGGAACCATCTTTGGAGGAATAATTAATTTTTTAATTGGAAGACACTGGGTATTTCAATCGACAGAATCGGCTTCATTTATTCAGGCCAAAAGATATTTTATTGCATGGACGGGGAACCTTATTTTAAACGGGTCTGGAGTTTATTTATTAACAGAGCTGATGGGTGTTCATTATATCATTGCCAAATTAGCTACCTCATTAACAGTTGCAGTTGCCTATAACTACCCTATACAAAAGAACTATGTGTTTAAAAATATTGATATTGATGAAAAGGATGAAAATAATAAATAAGGCGGTGCTCCTATTTACACTGCTGTGTTTTGGGCTTTTGTCCAATGCGCAAACAGTTGTGAAAGGTTTTGTAAAGGACGCAACAACAATGAAACCCATTCAATTTGTAAGCATTTATTTTGAAGGAGGAAAAGGAGTTACTACCGGCGAAGATGGGAGCTATTCAATTGTAACCAATAGGGACAATCTTAAAATACTCAACTTCTCTTTCACAGGTTATAAAAATATATCAAAAAAAATTATTGTTGGTAAAGAACAAATAGTCAACATAGAACTTCAACTCAACCAATCATTACAGGAAGTAATTGTAAGAACAAAAAAAAGAGGTAAATATAAAAACAAGGACAATCCGGCGGTAGAATTGATTGACCTTGTGATAGCCAATAAAAGTAAAAACCAAATAAAGGCGTATGATTTTATTCAGTACCAGCAATACGAAAAGCTATCGCTTTCATTGACCAATAAACCCGAGAAGCTGATTAAAAACAGGCTTTTCAAAAACTATAAATTTATCCTTGAAAACATAGATAGTACCACCATTGAAGGAAAATCATTGTTGCCCATCTTTCTGGAAGAGAAACTTTCTGATATCTATTATAAGAAAAATCCTGAAAAAAATAAGACCCGATTACTGGGAGAGAAAAGAGTAAACCTGGCTGATTTTTTAGACGATAAAGGTATCAGTCAATATGTAAACAGGTTGTATGCAGACCTGGACATTTATAAAAATAATTTGCTGGTACTTAACTCGCAGTTTCTAAGTCCGATTGCTGATATGGGCCCTTCCTTTTACCGGTATTACATCAGAGATACGGTAGAGTTGGAAGGAATAAAACTAGTGAAACTATATTTTACTCCACGCAACACGACCGACTTGTTATTCCGGGGTACCATGTTTATCACGCTGGATGGTAATTACGCTGTTCAAAAAATAAGCATGACAATCAGTAAGAATGCCAATTTAAACTGGGCAAGAGAACTGAGGATTAACCAGGATTTTGAGAAGGCTGCAGACGGACGTTTTCATGTAATAAAAAGTAGCATGCTGGCTGAGTTTGCACTTACCAAGAATGCATCTGGTGGCGTATTGGGAGAAAGAACAGTATCATTTAAAAAATATCTGACAGATGTTCCTGCGCCGGACAGCATCTACGATGCCAGGGATATTGTTGACCGTATTAATCCTGCAGCAGCACCGGATAGTTTTTGGGTAGCCAACAGGCACAGTCCTTTGTCATCAGTAGAAACCAAGTCGTATTACAACATCGACAGCATGAAAAACATGCGATCATTTAAACGATTCGGTGAAATTGTTTCATTGATTTTTTCAGGATATTATTCTTTCGGGCCATGGGAACTAGGCAACACAAACACTTTTTATTACTTTAATCCAATAGAAGGGTTTACGCTAAAACTGGGTGGAAGAACAACGCCTAAATTCAGCAATTTTATTTATTTTGATAACTATGTTGCCTATGGCTTTAATGACAAACAATTGAAATACTTGTCGGCAGTAAGCTATTCGTTTAATCATAAAACCATTTATGCTTTCCCGCTCAATTATATAAAAGTGAGCTATCAGTACGACACCAATATTCCGGGGCAGGAATTACTGTTTGTAAGAGAAGATAATTTCCTGCTTTCTTTTAAAAGAGGTAACAATAATAAATGGTTATATAACAATTACCTGAAAGCTCAATACGTAAGGGAGTTTGGGAAAAACCTGCGTTATACTTTTGGTTTTAAAAACTGGAAGCAAACACCGGCTGGTGACATTACCTACCAAAAAGTATCTGATAATACTTTACTAAAAGACCTAACAACTTCTGAAATATCCGGTGAATTCAGGTGGGCACCCCATGAGCAGTTTTACCAGGGAAGAAATTACAGGATCCCCATCATCAATAAATACCCCATTTTTAATTTAAGGGTTATTGCAGGTGTAAAAGGTTTATTGAATGGGGAATATAATTACAAAAATGTAAGCCTTCGCATCGACAAACGCATTTTTCTTTCTCAACTGGGATACACAGACTTTTCTATTGAAGGTGGCTATATATTTGGACAAGTACCTTTTCCTTTGCAGACCATTCACCGGGCCAATCAAACCTATGCTTATCAGGTAGACTCTTATAACATGATGAATTTTATGGAGTTTGTTAGTGACCGCTATGTTGCTTCTAACCTTGACTTTTATTTCAACGGATTTTTCTTTAATAAAATCCCCCTGATAAAAAAACTAAAGCTAAGGGAGGTGGCCAGTTTTAAAATATTATATGGTGGGTTAAGGGATGAGAACAATCCCGATAAAACGGATGGCATGCTGAAATTTCCGACAGACGTAATAACAGGTCAACAAACTACCTTTGCACTTAACAAAACACCCTATATTGAAATGAGTGTAGGCATTGCAAATATTTTCAAATTAATAAGAGTGGACGTGGTGAAAAGACTTACCTACGTTAACAATCCAGGCATCACTACCTGGGGCCTGCGCACAAAAGTGAAATTTGATTTTTAACCAATAAATAATTACACCATGGCAAATGAATTAGTAAGAGATCGGCTCCAAAAAATGATCTACACGGTCATAAATCCATTGGTAAAAGGATTAATCAAACTTGGCTTTACACCCAATATAGTGACCATCACAGGATTGCTCCTTAACATTGGTGTATCCATCATTTTTATAATGGGTGCTGAAGAAGGCAACCGTGGCGATTTATCCTATGTTGGATGGGCGGGCGCATTGATATTATTTGCCGGACTGTTTGATATGCTGGATGGACAGGTAGCCCGGCTTGGCAATATGAGTTCCACTTTTGGAGCTTTGTTCGATTCTGTACTAGACAGGTACAGCGAATTGATCATGTTCCTTGGAATTTGTTATTACCTTGTGTCACATCATTATTTTTTTAGTTCGTTGTTTGCATTCATTGCATTGATTGGTTCTATGATGGTAAGCTACACCAGGGCCAGAAGTGAAGGGCTTGGCATAGAAAATAAAGGCGGTTTAATGCAACGGCCTGAACGGGTCGTATTAACCGGCCTTGCAGCATTGACAGCCGGTATATTGGGAAATTTTATAGGCGGTGATTATAAATACTTTATTCCTGGCACCAACTTTCAACTATTTGAAACGATTTCTGTATTTACTATGCCGCTTACCATCATGGCGGTGCTAACCAACATCACTGCTTTTAAAAGACTGGCCTCAGCTAAAATAGCTTTGGATGAAAAAGATAAAAGACAACAACGTTAATATGCACACAAAAAAAATAAGTTTATTCATTATCAGCCTAATCACTTTAGCGTTTCAAGGAGTTGCGCAGGTAGAATACTTTCCTGTACCAATCCTAGACAGCAAGCAGTTATTTTACCTGCAACGCACTTCCAATACGAATACCATAGTGTATGAGTTAAATCTGCAAAACGGCAGTATCGATAAAGAAAATCCAATAAAGGAATACTGGATTCGATACCAGGAAAAAGGACAACGGGAAGATCTGAATTACATTCAACGTAAATTTGCATATGGTATTAAATCAAAAAAGATTGCAGAAAATCAATACGAATTAAGTTTTGTATCCTATAAAAAATACAAGATGATTTTGAAACTGGCTGCGGATAATAAGTTTTACGTTTATACCAATATCAACCAAAAACCCGTTATCTTAAACCGCATATTTGTAAAAATTAATGGTGGTTCGTTTTGGTTGCCCAATGTGGAGTATGTTGAAATTTCCGGAATAGATCCAGGCACCCGTTCGGTAGTAAAAGAAAGATTAAAAATTTAATGAACCTGCATCAAAATTGAGTAAGATGAAAAAAAATTATGTATCTAATTCTGAAGAGTCGATCAGGTTGTTTAAAAACGGTCTATTTGATAGTCTTTCAAAAGTGCACTTTTCGGTCCCCCTTTATATTTTCATACCCATCATTGGCGTATTTTGCTACCTGGCATTTAGCAATGGCCTGGGGATAGGCAACTTTGCCCTTTACTTTGTAGGAGGTTTGTTAATCTGGACGGTCACTGAGTATTTTTTACATCGCTTCATTTTCCATTATCATCCTACTTCTGAGTTTGGCAAACAACTACATTTTATTTTTCATGGTGTACACCACGATTACCCAAAAGATAAAAAAAGGTTGGTAATGCCACCATCAGCCAGCATTCCACTGGCTACCGCATTTTATTTTTTATTTTCTACAGTATTGCATTCTTCCTTTTTATTTACATTTTTTGCCGGATTTTTATTGGGATATCTTATATATGATATGATGCATTATGCCATGCACCATCACAATTTTAAAAACCCTATTTTAAAGAAGATTAAGCAGCACCACATGTTGCATCACTACCAGGATCCTACAAAAGGATATGGTGTAAGTTCTTCCTTGTGGGATATGATTTTAAATTCGGGTTTTCCCAGGCAAACGAACAAAAGTTAATGAACAAAAAAGAAGTGAATTTATTTTCCCGCAATAGTATTTCAATTGCGTTCCTGTTATCAATCGGTTATCTGCTTCTTTCCTACTTTTTGATACCCTTCAAAACAGACCAACTGGTATTAATTGCAATCTTTAATGCCTGTTTTTTTTTGTCGTCTGTATCCCGCAAATTCATCATCGGTTTTTCAATATTTATAGTGTATTGGATATTGTTTGATTACATGAAGGCGTTTCCGAATTATAATTTTAACAGCGTACACATACAGGATCTTTACAATGCGGAGAAAATACTTTTCGGCAGCCTACATATTGGAGCAATCCTTACGCCCAACGAATATTGGTTACAAAATGGCAACACTCAACTGGATATACTTTCCGGCATTTTTTATTTATGCTGGATACCAGTACCGCTGGCATTTGCAGCTTTTCTTTTTTTTAAAAACAAAGACCTGTTTTTACATTTCTCCCTTACGTTTGTGTTAGTAAACATGATAGGCTTTGCCATTTATTATGTGTACCCGGCAGCACCACCCTGGTATTATCAATTGAATGGCAACAATTTCATTGCGGGCACATTAGGGAATACTGCCGGCCTCCATAAATTCGACGAGTATTTTAATGTCGGCATATTCCACAGCATCTATGAAAAGAGTTCCAATGTATTTGCAGCAATGCCATCATTACATTCCTCCTACCCGGTAATTGTTTGTTACTACGGTATAAAACAAAAGGCTGGTTTTGTGATGAATTTTGTATTTGTAATAGTCGCCATCGGAATATGGTTTGCAGCAATTTACACCAGTCACCATTACGTATTGGATGTGTTGGCGGGGATTACCAGTGCGATTACAGGAATATTTATTTTTGAAAAAATACTATTATCAAATAAAGAATTTAGTAAGTTTTTGAGTTTTTATAAAGCAAGTATTTAGCAGAAAAATAACTGCATATCAGATCAGATCAGGTAATTCGTACCTAAAAAAATACTGCCAATCATCCTGCAATGAGCTTTTGATCCGTCTTCCCCCGATTGCCAAAAATTATAAAAAACATTGTCTCCTATTGGACGAGTTGGAAGTAACCAATCGCTCTTTCCATTACTGAATAAACCGAGTGGTGTTAACAACATACAACAATTGTGATGGGTTAAGAAAGATTGATACATTGTATTTCTTATTGCAAAAAATTCAAAACCAAATTCGGATTCGGCAATCTCATCCTGGCATACTGGGCAAGAAAATAATGGCTAAGCTATAAACCATTAGCGGTACAGTATCGACAATAATTTCCTGCCACTACCGATATCCGCAGCCAGTAGGCCTTCCGTTCGGTCAATTAGTTTTTCAACAAAAATATTGCACATTAAAAAACCCGGTCACAAAAGTGAACCGGGTAATTTTACGATTGCTTGCCAGCTATTTGTACTATTATCACTACGTTAAAAGGTAGCTATAAAAGCAGTATTGACTTGATTATCTCAGGAACAACATTTCCCTGTATTTTGGCAGCGTCCAGTAAGCATCATCTACCAACAATTCCAATTTATCTACGTGATAACGGATATCATCAAAATGTTTTCCTTTGATATCATCACAATAGGCAATTGCCTTCTCTCTGGTATCTGTTATTTTATTGGCCTTCTTTCTTGCTTCAATCATTTCTCTAACACCCGTACTCATTGAGTTGATGTGATTGCTGATTTCTTCTAAAATACTCATCTGGTTAGTGTAAGCTTCAGGCTTTAAACCAGCAGCTTTTAAACCATTGATGTTTTCGATCAATATATTCTGGTACTTTACTGCAGATGGTAAAATGACCGATGTTGCCAACTCTCCCATTGTTCTTGCTTCAATCTGCACCTTTTTGATATAAGCCTCCAGCATAATTTCATGGCGGGCTTCCAGCTCAGCATGTGTATAGATGTCGTTGCTTTCAAACAAGGTTTTAGCAAGATCAGTTACATAAGCATCCAAAGCCAGCGGAGTTGTTTTCACATTTGGAAGACCTCTTCTTTCTGCTTCATTTGCCCACTCCTCGCTGTAACCATCTCCTTCAAATAAAACAGTTTTGCTTTCTACAATGTATTTCTGTATCACATGCATGATAGCGATTTCTTTCTTATCACCTTTTTCAATATGTGCATCTACATCCTTTTTAAACTGCTTCAAGGTTTGAGCAACAATAGTGTTCAACACAGTCATATTGATGGCACAGTTGGCAGCCGAACCCACTGCACGGAACTCAAATTTGTTACCGGTAAATGCAAATGGAGAAGTACGGTTTCTGTCGGTATTATCCAACATCAGTTCCGGAATAGTTTTATGAATATCCAGTTTTAACATGGCTTCGTCCTGCTCATCAAACTTACCACCAACACGGGTTTCAACCTGGTTCAATACCTCAGTAAGATACTTACCGATAAAGATGGAAATGATCGCCGGAGGAGCTTCGTTTGCACCTAAACGGTGATCGTTACCAGCACTTGCGATAGATGCTCTTAATAAACCTGCGTAGTCATGAACCGCTTTGATGGTATTTACAAAAAAGGTTAAGAACATCAAATTGGTTTTTGGAGTTTTACCGGGTGCTAATAAATTCACACCGGTATCAGTTGCGATACTCCAGTTGTTGTGCTTACCACTACCGTTGATGCCGGCAAATGGTTTTTCGTGCAAAAGTACAATCAGCCCGTGACGCTTGGCTACCCTCGTCATCACATCCATCAATAAAGTATTGTGATCTACTGCGAGATTTGCTTCTTCAAAAATAGGCGCATTTTCAAACTGGGAAGGTGCAACCTCATTGTGACGGGTACGTAAAGGAATACCTAGTTTGTAAGCTTCCGCTTCGTAATCTCTCATGAAAGCGTAGATCCTTTCTGGTATTGCTCCAAAATAATGATCTTCCAATTGTTGTCCTTTTGCAGGTGCATGACCAAATACCGTACGACCGGTCATAATGATATCTGGGCGGGCATTTGCCATTGCGGCATCAATTACAAAGTATTCCTGCTCCCATCCAAGGGTTGCAGTTACTTTGGTAACATTTTTATCAAAATATTGAGCTACATCAACCGCAGCTTTATCTAAAGCAACCAATGCTTTAATCAATGGTGTTTTTGCATCCAGTGACTCACCTGTGTATGAAACAAAGATGGTAGGCACACAAAGTGTTTTACCATTTCCTATTTCCATAATAAATGCCGGAGAAGATGGATCCCATGCAGTGTAACCACGAGCTTCAAAAGTTGCTCTTAACCCGCCTGATGGGAAAGAAGAAGCGTCTGGTTCCTGCTGAATTAAAGCACCCCCTTCAAATTCTTCGATTGGCGTACCATCACCTTTTAAAGTAAAAAATGAATCATGCTTTTCTGCAGACTGATCAGTTAATGGTTGAAACCAGTGTGTAAAATGTGTAACACCCTTGCTCTCAGCCCAGGCTCTTAAACCATTTGCAATCTGGTTACCCATGTTGCGGTCTATTTTTTTACCACCCCTGATAGAGGATACTAAACTTTTATAAGCCTCATCACTTAAAAACTGGCGGGCAGTTTTAAGGGTAAACACATTTTCACCGAAAATTCCTGTAATTTTTACAGAGGCTTTAACATTAACTTCCGGATTGGACCGTAAGTTTTCAATTGCTTTGAAACGTAATGATTGCATTGCTTTTTGTGTTTTAGAGCCACAAAATACGGTAAAAAATTTCATTAATCTATACTTTACTAAAAATATTTCTACTTTTTAAGGCAATTTGTTGAATATTATAAATATTATTATTTTTCTTAACCCATATAGAAAGGGATTTTATCTTATAGGTTTAATCTGCATTATTCTACCAAAATCGTCTGTACATAAACAATTGCCTACAGTGGAAAATGAAACATTTGGTTTATTGGCATCTAAACCTACGCCCTTCAAATTGATTAAAATAAAAGCACCTACAATTCATTTGCCGGCCTTTGAATAACCTGATTTGCCTTTCAAAGTATTTGTCGTGTCCTTAGTTAGAATGTTTGTATGCTTTTTTGAAATTGAGTGAGTAAAAAATGGAATTCCTTTCTTTCCAATAAAAATATTCCGAATAGGATACCCCTTTTTTTAGCGGAAATTCAAAACACATTTAAGCAAAAGGGCACTTAAAAAATCAACAAAATTCCTATTTAATAAAAAGTAGGAATCGTCGAATCTAGCCAAAGGAAAAACAGCTTTCAAATTCCGTTTACTAATAGGTCAGATACAATGGATTTAGGATCAACTTAGCGTGAAATATTTTTATAGATAATCACCAGTTTTACCAGAAGCTAATTTGATCTGCGTTTATCATAGTATTGTGCGGAATTGATTTAAACCAGTGTAGATCAAAATAATAAATTTTCAGA
>Ga0105049_10001843_pt1 | contig 25100 bp, 22 predicted proteins | sample MAT06_FD_78087 | JGI IMG/M metagenome (GOLD analysis project Ga0105049, IMG submission 78087) | Freshwater microbial communities from Lake Fryxell liftoff mats and glacier meltwater in Antarctica - MAT-06 | ecosystem: Environmental > Aquatic > Freshwater > Ice > Liftoff microbial mat | place...
AGACCACCGGCCTTGTCGAGCGCCTCCTCGCCGAGAAGGACGCACCAAAGGCCGATGTCTGGTGGAGCAACGAGGCCCTGGGCACCATCTTACTCTCCAAGACCGGCATCCTCTCACCCAGCATCTCCAAGGCCGAGATCGACTTTAAGGAAGGCTGGCCGGCTGGCCTTCGCGCCTTGGACAAGACGTGGTACGGCTTTGCCGAGCGCGCACGCGTCATCGCGTACAACACCAACCGCGTCACCAAGGCCAACGCGCCCACCAAGCTCCGCGATCTTCTCAACGCCCCCTTCGCCAGCCGCATCGGCATGGCCCGCCCCCAGTTCGGCACCACCCGCACGCACATCGCCGCCATCGTCGCGATCCACGGACAGGAAGAAGCCCGCGACTTCTTCGGCAAGCTCAGGGCCCACGGCGTCCGTCTCTATGAGGGCAACTCCGCCGTCGTTCAGGCCCTCTCTACCGGCGAGATCGACGTCGGCCTCACCGACACCGATGATGTCGTCGCTGGCAAGCGCAACAAGTGGCCGGTAGAGATGTCCTTCGAAGGCCTTGACAAGCCGGGCGTCAAGGTGACGGGGCTGAAGGCCGCGGGAACGATTGTGATCCCCAACACCGTCGGCATTGTGCGCGGCGGCCCGCATCCTAACGAAGCCCTGCGACTCATGAACTACCTCCTCTCCGCTGATGTCGAACGCGCCCTTGCCCTCAGCGACTCGGCCAACATTCCTATCCGTCCAGACCTCGCCAAGGAACTCAATATGGTCGCGCCCGAGCATGTCGCTGAAGTCACGATGGAATCGCTCGTCGATGCGCTTCCCTACGCAGACAAGCTCATCGCCGAGTTCTTCCCGATCGACCAAGTGGGCGGGCCGTGAGGGGTGGCGGCGGCGGTACTCGCTTGGTTTCAGCGGTGCTCGTGTTCGCCTTCGCGTCACTCCTCGCGCCGTCGCTGGCGGCCTTAGTGAGCGTGGCGCTCACCACGTCCGAGGGCTGGCCCGCCGGGCTGCCAGTACCACCTACCGGCCCCCGAAAGCAGTTGGAGTGGATTCCACTCTGAACACCTCGATTGAAATGATGTATCGCACGAAAACTGCGTCTGGACCACCGTTCCATAGAAAAAAACAACGCACTACATCAAGCGCTAGGATTACGTAGGCCTTCTGTGTGTAATAGTACACTTCTCGTTACCAATGCTGTCAGAGAAGGCAAGCCGATGCGACATTCTTTCCATATGAATGGATGTATTGGTTTGATGAGTTTGTTGATCTTGTCCTTTTCTTCTCTTGGTTGCACAGGACTGATCGCGTCGATGAGATGGAATACGCGAGTTGAACCAAGGGCGTCACAGTTTGGCAAGTCATGTTCTATACTCTTTACCATTCAACGTGGTTTTGCACGAGAGTACATTGAATGGCATCGTCAATGTCGCGTCATTGGCCCCAACATCATACAGCAGCATCCGACGGCCACAATCCCGAGATGGAGTCAACCCGGTTTGGTGTCGTTAGATCGGCTTGAAGAGATTCCAGAGTTTGGTGCCCAAGTCGCAGCTGGATGGCCAGTATTGTGTTTCGTTGGGGAGGTTCCTCGAACGTCCGCTTTCGGAACTACTTCGATCGGGCCGCGTGGTGTCGTGATCATTGGCACGCTCGAAATCCCCTACCGCCCGCTCTTCCCCGGGCTCGTCATCAACCTCATCGTCCACAGCGCAGCGTGGTGGTGCGTCATTCACGTGGTCGGCAACCTCCTCCGGCGCATCGTCCGCCGCCGGCGCAAGGACAACGGCCTTTGCATGAACTGCGGCTATGACGTCTACGACCAACCCAGCGGCAGCAAGTGCCCGGAGTGCGGGGAGGCGCGGTGGTGATGCCGACCAGTTCACCAACTCGCGCGTCCAACTCTTCCGATAACGCCGCCTCGTGCGGTCTTTGCGGGTCGCGAGCGCATAGACGCGCGGCATGGCGCGACCGATTGCTGGCATCGTCTGACACGGTTGAGCGCAAGCCCGATTGCGCCGATGCCCTCTTCGTGGACCCCACCAGCGTGAAGAAACCTTTCCGATTCCGCAGCCGCGGCAGCCTCATCGCGGCCACGGTGCTTCTCCAGGCACTGGTGATCGGACTTGGCTGGTTCGCGACGATGAGCGTCACGCAGTCCGACGTCGAGGAAAAAGCTCAGCAGCGCCTGATGGAAGAAGGCTCGCGCCTCGCCGAGGATGTCAGCCAGCGCCTTCGGGCAGAGGTTCAAGGCCCCATCATCGCCGGGGCTGCATCGTGGGAAAAAGCTCAGCGCCTGATCGAATCGCTGCGACTTCCCGGCGGCGCGATGGTCATCCTGCTCGATGATCGGGGCCGCCTTCTCTGCCATCCGCTGGCGCGCCCCGACCCATCGCGAACGCTCGACTATTCAGAGACCGTGCTGAAGGTCTGGCCGCGCGGCGATCCCGCAACGCTCGGAAGCCTGAGGCCGACGCAGGCCATCACCGGCGAAGCCGATCTTCTGACAGGCCCGACACAGCTCGCCGTCGTGCACAGCGAGATGCTGGGCGCGACCATCGTCGTGCATCAGGCCGACGCGATGGTGCGGGCGAGTGTCGCCGCTATCACGCGCGACAGGCAGCGCTGGGGCGGATTTGGCGCGCTCGGCGTGCTGCTCCTCACCGTCGTTGGCTCGACGCTCCTGGTCCGCAAGTACGACACGATGCTGATGCGGGTCAATCGCCAGCTCGAGCTCGAGGTTGATCGGCGCATGCGCCGGGGCCTGGCGATTCGAAACGGCATGATCTTCGGCCTCGCCAAGCTCGCCGATCATCGCGACACCGACACGGGCCGCCACCTCGAGCGCATCTGCCGCTACAGCGAGCTGCTCGCCACCGAGCTGCTCGGGCAGCGCGGCGAGATCGACCGCGCGTGGATCGAACGACTGCGATTGGCGAGCTCGATGCACGACATCGGCAAGGTCGGCATCCCCGACGCGATCCTCCTCAAGCCCGGGCGACTCACGCCCGCCGAGCGCGAGGTGATGGAAACGCACACGATCATCGGTACCGACACGCTGATTGCGATCCGCAACCACACGAGTGATGATGACCTGCTCAACATGGCCATCCAGGTCACGCTCTCGCACCACGAGCGCTGGGACGGCACCGGCTATCCGTACCGCCTGAGCCACGATCAGATCCCGCTCGCGGCCCGGATCGTCGCGCTGGCCGACATGTACGACGCCGTCACAAGCCGGCGCATCTACAAGGCCGCGATGAGCCACGAAGAAGCCCGCTCGCTCATCCTCTCAGAGCGCGGCACCCACTTCGATCCTGCCATCGTCGACACCTTCGAGCGAATCCAGCACCGCTTCGACGAGATCCGCGCCACGCTCCAGCCGCCGCAGGACGAGCTCGAGACGCCGCTCCTTATGAGCACGGTCGCGCGACTCGCGGCGTGAGAAGAGAAGGCACCGCGCATCAGGGCCGGAGAATTGCAGCAGGCAGCGGAAGACAGAGAAGCATCGACCTGGGATTGAGGATGCGGCGCTTCCGAAGAACAAGCCAGATCACAGAGCAGAGAGATGTTCAATTGCCCAGGCTGTGGTCGCTTGGCAATGTGAGCACTTGACGACTCACCGCGCCTCCGGCTCCAGTGCCCAGTGCCCAATCCCAGTGCCTACTTCGCCTCACCCGATCGCCGCGATGAGCGCTTCTCGAACCGACCTGGCATCCGCGCCGCCGCCCGCGCGCTTCATGACTTCGCCGATGAGCCTTCCGATAGCCTGCTGCTTGCCAGCGCGGATCTCGCCGACGATCTTCTCGTTCTGCGTCAGAACCTCGGCAATCCAGGCGTTCATCGCCGCGATAGCGGCGTCGTCGCGCGTCACGAGTACGCCAAGCTTCTTCGCGAGCGACTCGAGCAGCGCGCGAGCCGCGTGCGGATCCGTCGTGGTATCGAGCGTCCACGCTTTTGCAATCAGCGGCTCGACGCCCGCGCTGGCGATCTTGGCCTCCTCGCGCAGCGCGGCGATGGCGCCCAGGAACACGGCCGGTATCGGCGGCGGGCCCTCGTACGTGCCGTAGTTGCCTCGCCAGTTCTGGGGGTCGTTCTCGGCCTTGCGGATCGGTCCGAGTATGAACCCGGCGACGAGCTTGCCCGCGCGAGGGGGCGCGACGCCAAGCGAGACGGCGGCCGCCGCGGCCTCGTCGAGCAGTCTCGCGTCGATTTCTTCGCTCATGATTGACGAGGCCTCGCGCGGCGCGAGTCCGTAGTCACCGGTGTAGCGCGCCCAGCGCGACTGCGGCGTGGAGTTCAGCGTGGCGCGCAGGCGCTCGATCCACGCCTCATCAACGTGCACCGGCGGCAGGTCGGGATCCGGGAAGTAGCGGTAGTCGTGCGCGTCTTCCTTCTCGCGCTGGACGAACGTCACGGCGCGCACGTCGTCCCAGCCGCGCGTGGTCTTCGTGCCCGGGCCCATCTCGCGACCGTCCTGCTGCCAGCGGCGCGGCTGCTCCGCGAGCTCGTGGTCGATGGCGGCCATGACCGAGCGGAACGAGTTGAGATTCTTGATCTCGACGATCGGCGTCGCGATGGTGCGGCCGTCCGCGAGCGTCAGGCGGCAGTTGATGTTGGGCTCGAAGCGCATGTGGCCGCGCTCGAGCAGGCCGTGCGTCACACCGAGCCCGCGGCAGAGATCGTGCAGCATGCGGCAGAAGAGGACCACCTGCGCCGAGGAGCGGAAGTCCGGCTGCGTCACGATCTCCAGCAGCGGCGTCCCGGCGCGGTTCTCATCAACGAGCGAGTGCGCGATGGCGCGGCCGCCCGGCGCTTCGTGCAGCAGCTTGCCGGCGTCTTCTTCAAGGTGGGCGCGCAGGATGCGGATGCGCGAGCCCTCGGCACCGACGGTCGGGAATCCTTGCCCATCCGCGGGCGGAAGGTCCATGTGCCCTTCGCCGCAGAGTGGCTGCTCGTGCTGCGAGAGCTGGTACCCCTTGGGCAGGTCGGGATAGAAGTAGCTCTTGCGATCCCAGCGGCAGACGCGCGCGATCTCGCAGTTGAGCGAGAGGCCGACACGGATCGACATCTCAACCGCGGCGTGGTTCATCACGGGCAGTGCGCCGGGCAGCGCGAAGACGGTGGCATCCACCAGCGTGTTGGGCGTGTGCTCACCCGCCATTGCATACGCCGGGCTTGGTGCGCGGCTGAACATCTTGGAGATGGTGGCCAGCTCAACGTGCACCTCGAGGCCGACGATAAGCTCGACGGCGACGATGGAGTGTGCTGCGGCGCTGAGGTCGGATGCTGGCATGGCGTCATGGTAGTGGAGTGCTGCCATCATCGCGGTGTAGCGCTCATCAGCGGCCTTGAAGACACCGGCCGGGCGGCCGGTGCTACTTTGAGACACTGTGGTCTGCTCGAGCGAGCGTGAGTGCGCGGGCGATGGCGGCGTGGACCACGTCGGGCGTTCGGGTTGGAGCGATGAAGAATCGCTCGCCGAGCTCTGGCAGCGTCGCGGGCGGTGGGCCACCGGCTGCGCTACCAGGCGCGCCACCCTCATCCAGTCCGAAGCGGGCGCGGATAAGTTCGGCGTCGCGCTGTGTGGGCAGGTTGCGCTGCGCGAGTGCGGCGATGCGCGGATCGGGCTCGAGCCATTGCTGCCAGACGCAGACGCGGCGTGTCCAGTCGGGGAGTGAAGTGCCGCGTATGAGAATGGTCGCGGCGCGTGGGCGCTGCGCCTGTGTGTCGGCGGGATGGTCGCGGATCCATCGCGCGGCGACGCGGTCGATTGCGAGTGTCATTGGGCCCGCGAGGCGCCCGCCGCGCCAGGGCTCATAGAGGTCGATGGCGCGGCCCGCGGCGGCGAAGACTGGCGGGAGTGCGCTGAGCAGCCACGCGCCGGGGAGCTGCGCGAGCGGGCGTGTGGCGCGCGACTCGAGCGTCTCGATGATGACGCGCAGCTGGGAGCGGACTAGCTCGGCCTTGAGGCGCGCGGCCCAGCGCAGCTGCGTGATGATGCGGTCGATCGCGGCGGCGCTTGGGTGCGCGGCGTCCAACTGCTGGATCTGCTCGCGCGCTAGCGTTCGCAGGCGGTGGTACGCGAGTGCGCGAGCACGCTCCTCGACGGCGAGCGGCGGCGGCGTGTGCGGCGCGGCGGCGAAGAGCTCGTACAGATCGGTGGTGCCGACTCCGCCGAGGCCGGTGCGCGCGGGGGCCGCGGTGAGTGGATCCGCGTCGTGCGAGGACTCGGGTTTGGTTGGCGGATGCGGCGCGGCGAGCACGTCGGCACTGTCGGTCGCGGCGATGAGTGTGCGAAGTCGATCTGCCTCGACCATCGCGAGTGCTCGGCGCACGGCCGAGCGCGAGCGCCGCGACAGGCGCGAGAGGCGGCCGACATCGATGCCCATTCGGTGCGCGCGGTCGATGGCGCGGCGACGGCGCGCGTTCAGCGGCGAGGCGTCGGGGAAACCGAGCGCGGCGGCGTGCTGGAGGAGGAGGTGGCGGATGCCCTCGTGCGAGCGGTGTGCGCGTGCCGCGATTCGTTTGGCCGCGGCGTTGAGCGAGAGGCCAAGGAGCGCGCGATAGCGGCGCGCGTGGCGCAGGATGCGGGCGCGCTGCGCGGGCGTGAGGCGGTCGTATGCAGCGGGGCGAGCGACCAGCACGGGATGGGCCTGCTCGAAAGATTCGATGTGCGCGATGGTGAAGGCGAGTGAGGCGCGGCCACGAGCGGAGATGACGCGGCGCGCGACGAGGCCTTGTGCACGGAGGCGCGTGATGGTGGCGGGGCTGGCCTTCCAGCGCGTGATGAGTGCTCGGGCCGAGAGCGATGGCGGCGCGGTGGGCGCAATCGCGCCGGTGCGCTGCTGAGCGTCGGAGATGGCCTGCGCGAGCGCGTCGAGATCGGGGAGGAGGTGCTGGCCGCGGGCGATGTCGGATGGAGGCTCGTCGGAGAGGTCTGAGGTTGGAGTGGTGTGGGCGAGCTCCGGCAAGAGCCGAAATCTGAGCCAGGATTCAGGGTATGAGGCCGCAGGATCGATCTGGGTTGCGAGCTCTTCGAGGGTGGCGAGAGCTTTGAGCTGATCGTGCGCGGCGAGCGTCCGTAGCGCACCAATCAGACGCGCTGTCAGCGGCAGGCGAGCTCGTGGGAGGGGAGGCATGGGGAGAGTGGCGACTCAGGAAGGCATTGGGCATTGGGGACTGGGCACTGAGGTCCGAGAAGAGGGGGACAGATGCGGGAAGGCATGCAGGCAACTGGGCAAGCAGGCAGGTAGGCGTAGGAGAAACATGTCGATTCGAGATCACATTCGGAAGTGGATTGCGGTGAGGCTGGCCTTGGTTTTCAGGCGGTCATGGTGCTTCGTGGGTGGCCCATGGTGGCGCTACTTCGGGGAGCAGGCCTGCGGTCGCGGCTTCCTGATAGAAGCGGGCGAGGCCTTCGTGTTCGCGCGGGCCTACTTCGTAGCGGAGGAGGTTGGTGAGGTAGTTGGACGCGATGTCGATGGGCCAGCGGTGCTCGGGGGCACGGGCCGCGATGATCCAATCAAGGCGCGTGGAGTTGTGGCGGCGTTGACGGTCCAGGAGTGCTTCGGCGAGGCGGATCGGTGGCGTGTGCGCTTCGCTTGTGCGGCACATCCACAGGGCGTAGACGAACGGAAGCTTGGTCCATGTGTGCCAGGCTTCGCCCAGGTCCATCTGATGCGGATAGCGATCTGCGGGAGGTGGATCCGCGACGACCTTGTCGCCGATGAGGAGCACGGTCTCGGGCCAGCTCTCTGCGGCGGTGGTGGCTGGAGCCGTAACAGGCGCTGTGGTAGACGTGGTGACGAGCCGCGTGTTTGGCGTGCCGCGCTCGTGCGCCTTGAAGGAGACAACCTTGACGGAGGCTTGGTGGACCTGGCGGAGGAGGAGCTGCGCGAGGATGACGGAGGTGTGCGAGTGTGTGTCGGCGTGGAGCGTGGTGGCCTTTGAGAAGGGGACGGAGGAGTAGAGGCGGACGGTGAGGGTCGGCCCTTCGCAGCCGATCATGCCGCAGGAGAGGAGGGAGAGTGGGGTGGAGGTGCTGTGGGCGAGGGCGGCGTCAACGACGGACGCGAGGCCGACGTCGGCTTGGGAATCACAAAGAAGTGAGACGACGTTGCTCGGGACGGTCGGGATGAGCGTGATGCCCTGTGTGCGATCAAGACCCTCGACCAGCGGAGCGGTGTTGAGGTATCGCACGGCGGCGATTCGGACGGGTGGGTGCATGAGGGAGGGTACAGGGGGGAAGAGATGCGGGCAGCCAGGGGGAAGAAGCTGGGGCAAGAGATTTCATCACGAAGTCCATGAAAGATCACGGGGGGATGAGCAAGCACTGGGGACTAGGCACTGGAGTCGAAGAGGAGCAGATCGCGGAGGAGCGCGCTGCACAGACAGAGACAGAGGGCCGAAGATGAGAAGCTCAGGCATGGTCAGGGTCACCGAGCCTTTGGCTCGCTTGGGTGTGTTGATGTTGTAGACTTGGCGAATGGCTACTGAACTCACTCTGATTGGCGGCGGCGGTCACGCGCTGGTGGTGGCCCGCAGCCTGATGCGCGGCGGCGCTGGCGGTCTTCGCGTGCTGGATGATGATCCGGCGTGTGTTGCCGTAGCGCGGCTTGGGCTTGCTTGGGCGGGGCGGATCGAGATGGCCAGCCCTCGCGCGCCGGGAACGGGCGTGATGGCGGCGATCCTGTGCGTTGGAACGCTTGCGACTCGGGTGCGCATCGTCGAGGCGATGGGCGAGCAAGTGCGCTGGGTCAGCGTGATTGATGCGACGGCCGTGGTGGATGGCGGCGCTGTTGGCGTTGGGACGTATGTGGGCGTTCGTGCGGTGGTGCAGCCGCTGGCGGTGGTGGGGTCGCACTGCATCATCAACACGGGCGCAATCGTGGAGCATGAGTGCGAGCTGGGGCAACATGTTCATGTGGCGCCGGGATGCGTGATGGGCGGAAACGTGCGTGTTGGGGCGGGCACGCTGCTTGGGCTTGGATCGCGCATTCTGCCGGGGATTCGTATCGGGCGCGGCTGCACGGTTGGGGCGGGCGCGACCGTGACCCGGGACGTGCCAGACGGCGCGACGGTGGTGGGCGTGCCGGCGCGGGTGCGGTAGTGCGGCGGCGGATCGCGGGCCGGGGCGCATCTGGGCGATGTTGTGCCGCTAGACTGTGAGCGGCGTGTATCTGGTTTGCATCTGGTTTGCATCTGGGTTGTGATTGCTGATGGCCCGCGCGATTCTGGAGTCTGTGCAGGAATGGAAGCTCTGAAGGAAGCATGGGCCGCGACCTCGCCGGGAAAGCGTGCGGCGTACGGCATTGTTTTGCTGTGCTCGGCGGTGTTGCTGGCGATCATGATTCCCGGCGCGTACCGCGTCGTGGTGCCGCGGGGTCCCGCCGTGCTGGAGGCGAGCCCCGAGGCACGCGCTGAGATCGAGGACTTTGCGGCGCTGGATCGGATGGTGGTTGCTGATCTCCGGACCGAGGTCAAGGCGCGCCAAGCCGCGCTTTCAAAGGCCGAGGCGAGCAAGGACGCGGCGCAGGTAGCGCTCGCGCGTGCCGCGCTCTCGCGAGCGAGCGACTCGCTCTTTACGGCTCAGGCCAGCGGGCGGCCTTGATGGGGACGAACGATCCGGTTTCGAAGGGATCTGAGGAGCGTCCCGCGAAGGACCAGACGCCGCTGATGCGCGCGCTGGGGCAGTTCTTTGGCGAGGTGTGGAAGGGCGTGCAGTCTGATCCGCGTGCCGCGACTCTTGGCGAGCCCGGGAACGAGACGTCGCGCCGCCGCGTGGAGGAGCGCGAGGTCGAGACGGACCAGGGGCGCGTGATCCTGCGGCGCACAACGATCGAGGAGATCATCGTGCCCGGCAGCGAGGCGCCCGGCGCGAGAGGCGTCGGCGGCGCGAACGACGTGAACAACAGCGCGAACAGCGCCGATCGTTGAACGCAATCTGGCCCGGCGGTTACGCCGCCTCGCGGGTCTCGTCGTCGGTGCTGTTTTCCAGCGCCTGTGCGATGCGGTGCCGCTCCCACTGGCGAGAGGTGCGGACGTTGCTAGGCGAGTCGAAGGGCTCGCGCCAATCCTCCGCGCTGGTGAGGCGGATCTCCATCGGCATCGTCTTGCGGTAGCCGAGCAGGCGGACGATCTCGAGGACATCGGTCCAGGTCGGGAAGGTCAGGGCGTTGCTCTTCTTGAACTGCTCGACGGCCATGAGGAACAGGAACTGTTCCTTCGTCATTTCTCCCTCTTCAGCGGAGCGTGCGAAGTCAGAGAGCCGGCGTCCGGGGCCGCGGCGACGCTCGAGGCCGGTGGTGGCGGGCGCGGGCTGGCCCTCGACGCGAACATTTCGCCGGTCGGACCAGAGTCGCCGGTCAACGACGCCGCCACCGGGCGCGAGGGCGGGCGGGGCGGAAGGCGTCGCAGATGTGGAGGCTACCGCTGCGGTGGGTGCTGGCTGGGATGCTGGCTGGATTCCGACGGGACGCGAGGTGGCCATGGCAGACTCCGAGGACGAGCCGCCAAGGGGCGTCAGAGCCCGCCGATCGTGGCCGCGCAGGTCCGCGGCGCGTGGCGATGAGGGCCGATGGGCTGGCCTGGCGGGCTAGAGGTCGTCGTCCTCTTCTTCATCGTCCCCGGCGGCCTCCTCGTCCACATCCTCGTCATCGTCTTCGAGGAAATCTTCGTCCTCCTCCAACTCTTCCTCTTCTTCCAACTCACCCTCATCTTCCTCAAAGCCCTCATCCTCGTCATCGAAGTCCTCGTCGTCCTCGTCTTCCATCACAGGCGTGGCTGCGGTGAGAGGGGCGAGGATGGAGGAAGAACTTCCGCCGAGGCGAGGGTTCCAGGGCGCGTTGCCGGTGAGGTCACGGAGGACCGCGGTCGCGTGGGCGTCCTGGCTGGGGAATGGGAACGAGGAACGGACCATGCTGTCGAGCAATTGCCTGGCCATGTCAGCACCTTCTCTTTCGCCGCAACCTGCGAGTGCGGCGATCACCACCTGAAGAACCACCAAGTCGAACATCAACACCACGATCAGGACCACCATCAGGACAACGATCAGGACAACCATCAGGACAACGATCAGGACAACCATCAGGACAACTTTCGAGTCAACAGCGAAATCGGCCCTCGACATTGACTCGCACGCGCCCGCGTGCGAGCTCTCGCGCCTCTCTCCGGCCTGTGAACGAGATCGGTTCCACCCGACCCGGAGAGATTGAACAGGAACTCACTAACCAAATCAGGCCCGCGAACCAACCCTGAGAAACAACCCTGAGAACCAGCCCTGAGAAACACTCCTTAGAACCAGCCCAGCGAAGCGTCGGACGAAAGGGCTCAACTCGGAACGTTTGGATCAGACCTTGGGGACAACTTCGAAAGAACCAATCCTTCTGAACAACCGGGCGGTCGAGGCTCCGTTTGAAGCGGCGGTACGATACAGTCCGCGCCGCACAAGTCAACATCCCGGCCGCGGGAGGTTGTCCACCGTTTTTCCACACCCGATCCGGACCTTGCCCGCCTCAGACCCTATTCGAACACGAAGCCAACGCATGACCGAAACGACTGACATGCCGACGTTCCGACCCGTGGCACTCATCGCGGCCGCGATCCTCCCTGGACTCGGCCACGTGGTGTCGGGCGAGGCTAGGCGCGGGATCCTCGCGGGTGCGGGCGTGCTCGGGCTTTTCTTTGGCGGAATCTTGATCGGGGGCGTGGACGTGATCGACGCCCGCGAGGACACGGCGTGGTTTGCGGGGCAGGCGTTTGTTGGGCCGCTGGCCTTTGGCATCAACCACATCCATCAGAACAACCTGAAGGTGATCGATCCTCGGACGAAGCAGCTGCGGTCCGCGTATCCGACGGAGGGACGCGATCCGCGAACGGCGGCCCCGATCCAGGGTGGGACGCCGCCCAATCGCCGCTCGGTAGGGAAGATGAACGAGATCGGGACGCTGTACGCGACGATCGCGGGGATGCTGAACCTGATCGTGATCATCGACGCGGCGATGCCCTCGCGGCGCAGGGTGAGGAGCTGAATGATGCACGAGACGCTCCAACACCAGCTTGATCACACGCTGAATCACGCGGCCAATCACGCGCTTACTCACGCGCTCAATCACGCGCACACGGCGATGATCACGCTGGCGTATCGCCCATTCCTTGATCCCATCGAGCTGCACCGGCTCTGGTTCCTGCTGCTGATCCCGCTGACAGTTGGGATCGCGGTGGCGTACAAGGCCGTGCGAGTGCCGGACCTCAAGGATTTTCCGCGCCAGGTTTTGGTAATGAGCGTGCAGATCGTGCTGGGGATGATGGCGCTGGGGCTTGGGGCATACTTGCTAGTGAATGTGGTGCTGCCGCTGGTGGCGCCGAAGTAGCGGGCAGCTTGGTGGGAAGAAAAGGCAGTCGGCACGCTGGGCCGACGCGTGCGGACAGACCCGGAGTGACCATGGACTTTCGCATCATGCTTGGGAATCGCCCCGCGGGCGATGGAGGCGGCAAAGCAAGCGCGGGTGAGCAGCAGCTCGCAGCGCTGCGCGACCTGGGCATCTCACTCCGCGGCGGCGCGGCCCTTCGGGATGTCGCGCCCGGAGCGCCCAAGGGCGCGTTCGATGAGCCGCCGTACGTCTTTCTGCTCTCCAAGATGGGCGGCACGGACAAGAGTGCCAAGCCCTGGACCGACGACCTCTGGCTCTGGCCCGGCGGCGAGGAGTCGCCCGAGGAGGTCCTTGCGAACCTGGTTGCGAACTTCACGCGCCTCACGCGCCAATCGCTGGGGATCGAGGAGGCCACGCTGACCGCAGATGAGGAGTCGGGCGCGCCCGTGATCGTGATCACGCGCAACGGCGAGGCGAGCCAGATGCCCCTCTCGTCAGAGGCGGATCTGCCGCCGCAGATCGTGGCGGTGCTGGGCAACATCGCGACCGAGACGGGCGAGGGCACGCGCCTGGCCATCACCGAGCTCGAAGACGCAGGCTGGCTCTTCGCGTATCGCGATGAGGAGCAACTGAGCGCGCTCATGGAGGCCACGGGCCTCGCGTGGCGCTGGGCGGAGTGAGGGTAAAGAGAAAAAAGCAGGCAAAGAGGGTTGCAGGCAGGCAGAGGAAGAAGTGCCGAGGACCGGCACATCACCCCAAGAACGAAGGCACTCAGCCACGTAACCACTCGGCCACTTCGCTCCTAGTGGCTCGACTCGGTCACGCGCAGCACTTCCTGCACCGTCGTGAGTCCCTTCGCGACCTTGCGCATGCCGTCGTTTCGGAGCGTGGACATGCCGCGCTCGATGCACATGCGCCGGAACTCAGCAACGTTCGGGTTTCGCGCGATGACGTCGCGGAGCTGATCATCAACAACCAGCAGCTCGTAGATGCCCACTCGGCCCGAGAAGCCCGTCCTGCGGCACTTATCACAGCCCTTTGCGGTCCAGAGCTCATCCGCATCGAAGCTGTGCATCGCGAGGAACTCGGACATCTCCTCGCTTGGCTTTTCCATCGCCTTGCAGGAGATGCAAAGGCGCCGGATGAGTCGCTGCGCGAGCACGCCGTTGACGGCCGCGCCCACGAGAAAGGGCTCGAGGCCGATGTTGACCAGTCGCGTGACGGAGCCCGGCGCGTCGTTGGTGTGCAGGGTTGAGAGAACCAGGTGGCCCGTCAGCGCGGCCTGAACCGCCGTGAGCGCCGTCTCCATATCGCGGATTTCGCCCAGCAGGATCACGTCGGGATCCTGACGCAAAAGGCTCTTGAGGGCCGCGGCGAAGGTCATGCCCGCCTTCTCGTGCACCTGCGTCTGCGTGATGCCCTCGAGGTTGTACTCCACCGGATCCTCGACGGTCGAGATGTTCATCGAGTTGCGGTCGAGCTGGCGGAGCGAGGCGTAGAGCGTGGTCGTCTTGCCCGAGCCCGTCGGGCCCGTCACGAGCACGATGCCGTGGGGGGCTTCGATCTGCTTCTTCCAGATCGTCATCGTGTCCTCGTCGAACCCGAGCTGATCCAGGTTCACCGAGATGCTCTTGTCGTTCAAGATACGCATCACGGTCTTCTCGCCGTGCGAGCACGGAAGCGTCGAGACGCGCAGGTCCACCTTGCGTCCCTGCACGCTCGCCCGGATGCGCCCGTCCTGCGGCTTGCGGCGCTCGTCGATGGCGAGGTTGGCCATGATCTTGAGTCGGCTCGTGATCGCCGCGGCCATGGAGCCGGGCGGATTGAGCGACTCGTACAGCTCGCCGTCGATGCGGAAGCGAACCTTCAGCTTCTTCTCGCCGGGCTCAACGTGGATATCGCTCGCGCCCTGCTGGATGCCGAGCTGGATGATGTGGTTGACGTAGCGGATGACGGGCGATTCGCCAGCCTCCTTCTCAAGGTCCACTTCCTGCTGCTTGCCGTGATCAACTTGGACGTCGCCCTCTTGCACCTCCGCGAGGAGGTCGGCGACATCCATCTGATTGTCGTTGGAACTCTCGCCGATGATCTCCAGCGCGCCCTTGATGTCAAAGGCCGTGACGAGCACGAGCTTCACGCCCGGCACCTGCAGCCGCTCGCGGATCTCATCGAGAAGGAAGACATCGTCGGGGCGGGTCGTGCCGACGACGACGCGCTGCCCCTCGGTGCGGAGCGGGATGACCTGGTTCTTCTTGCAGAACTCGGGCGTGAGGCGCTGGAGGAGCTTGCCATCAAAGCCGCCATCGAGCCCCTTCTCGAGGTCGATGCGTTCGAAGACGATGCCCGCGAGCTCGGCCGCCGCGGCCTGAACGATGGCCTCATCAACGCCCTGCTCGATCAGGACCTCACCGAGCTTGCGCCCGGGTGAGGCCTTGATGACCTGCTGCGCGTTGGTGACCCTCTCGGCAGAGACAAGCCCCTTGCTGATGAGCATCGAGCCAAGCTCGCCCGCGATGGCACCCGTCTCTTCGGGGCTATAGATCTCGCTGATGGCGGGCCCGACGTTGGCAGGCTTGGAGGCGTTGGTAGTGGCGGGGCTGGTGGGCGTCGCTGGCGTGATGTGGCGCGCGGCCTGGTCTGCCGCGCTCCCCATGGGCGCGCTCGACTCGGCAAAGCTGCGCTGGTTGGCGGGAACAGAAGGGAGCGAGCTGAAGGCCTGCTCGGCCTGATCGACGCGGTGCTTCTTGACGATGCGACGTGCGGCCGGGTCTTCTGCTGGCGCGTGAGCCGGTGCGCCGGCGGTCGCACCGCTCGCGCGGAGAGAAGCTCCCGGTGCGGCGCGTGCGGCGTCGGGCGCGTCCTTGGTGCGGGCGGGATCCTTCTTCGGGTCGTTGACACCGAGCTCGCTGAGGATGTCGTCGATGTTGTACTTGCCCACGCCGATCCCTCGTATCCCGACACAGGTCTGTTCCGAAGTTGAGGCCGCGACTGCAGGACCGATCAGCGGGGCTTCATGCCCGCACCCTTGCCCTCAGGCTTGCCGATGCGGGCGGGTGAACGCTTGGGTGTCCGGTCGGGAGTGATGTCCATCGTCAGGACGAAGGTCTCGCCATCGGCCTCGACCGTGACGCTGCGGCCGTCGATTGCTGTCACCTTGAAGAACTCATCGACCACATCGCCGATGCGGTACGCGTGGTTATTGATGCGCGCAATCGGCACGCGACCGGCCAGAATCCCGTTGACCTCGAGCTGTGTCGCCTTGTCCTGGATCTCGGCGAGACGGTTCGCCGCGGCCTCACGGGCAATCAGCGCGGCACGCTCCTCGGGCGAGAGCTCGCTGACAATCTCACCCTGGGCCGTGACCTGCGTCTTGCTGGTCTCCAGCATGAACGGGCTCTTGCCAAACTCGCCCAGCGCTACGTCCAGCGGCGTCTGAAGACGCTGCAAGTCCGCCATGATGCGCTCGTAGCTCTTGGCCTTCTCGGCGTCGGGGCCCGCGCCATCGAGCTTGACTTCCTCGAACTGGACGCCCGACCGGAGCCCGAGCTGCCGCATCGAGAAGAGCGCCGTCGCCGAGACGCCAAGCACCAGTATCAAGATGATGGTCTGCGTCGGGATGCGGCGCTTGATACGCGCCGCCTCGACGGTCCCCGCGTTGGCGAAGGGGTTGGGCACACCCGGATCGCCCGAGCCCGCTGCACCGGGCGCGGTGTTTGACTGCTGCACGCTGCCCTGCTTGTCCTTCTGGATCAGGTTCATTTACTTGGCCTCCGCGACCGGCGTTCCGGCGGGCTTGGCGTCTTCCTGGAAATAGATGCTGAGGGTGAACTCGGCCTTGAGCTCGGGCTTGGCCTCATCGGTGACGCCCCCGCCTTGGCCGGTGAGCTTCAGATCATGGATGCGTGTGATGCGCGGCAGCTTCTCGACCTGCGCGAGGAAGGTGAAGAATCCCACGAAGCTGCCCGTGACCTCGATGGCCATCGGCTGCTCCATGTAGAGCGACGCGGGAACAGGCTTGAGCGACTTGATCGCTGGTGAGTTGAGCCCGGACTGGACCGCAAGGTCCGAGACCTGGCGAACGAGCCCGTCGATCTCCTTGCCGCTGGGAAGGCGCGCCTCGATGATCTTGACCTGGTCCTTCAGGTGGTCGTTGGCCTTGGCCAGATCTTCGTTCTTGGAGGTCTCTTCCGCCAGGCGCACCAGCAGCGACTCGCGGTGCTTGAGGTCCTCGCGGTGCGTGTCAATGTCGCGGTTCGCGGGCCGGAAGAGCCACACAAAGCTCGTGACCGGAAGCCCGATCACGATCATCAGGATCATCAGTGTTCGCAGGGAGAGTCGCATTTACCGGTTCTCCTTCGGCTCAAGGACGCTTGCGGTCGTGGGTTGGGCCGGCGCTGCTGGGAGGGCATTGCCCTGTAACTTGGACTGGCCCCGGGCGGCCTCGACGGCCGCGAGGATCTCGGTGCGCTTGACGACGAGGTCCTTGAGCGACGCGGCGAGGGTCGCGGGATCAACGCTCGTGCGGACCGTCGCGGTCAGCTCGAAGAGGCGCAGGTCCTTGTCGTCCTGGCGGGCCTCGCGGATGAAGGTCATCTCCACCTTGTCGAGCGCGGGCGACTCCTTCAGGCTCGTGAGGAAGTCGGCGATGTCGTTGTTCTGGTCCGCGGCGCCCGAGATCGTCAGGGCATACTCAAAGCGCGGCGGGAGAATCTTGGGCTTCTCGGCTGGCACGGCTGGCTTGGGCGCCGCCGCGGCCTTTGCGGCGAGGCTCTTGGCCTGGGCCGCGGTCGGCTTGGGCTTGCCCGGCGGTGGCGGCGGGGGCTTGATCTCGATGCGAGTGCTCTTGATGCCCAGCGAGTCCAGGCGCATCGCGGTCGGCATGCGCATCGTCACCTCGGCCAGCACAGTCCAGCGCGGGACACGTTCGAAGAGGGCCGCGGTGATCTCGGCCTTCTCCATGATCTGGGCACGCTGCTTCTCAAGCTCGCGAAGCTGCTCCTTGCGAGCGCCGGCCTGCTTCTCGCGCTCCACGACGGAAGTGATCCGGCGCTCAAGCGTGATCTTCTCCTGGATGGTGACCATGAAGGCCCCGATCACGCCCGCGAGCACGACGGCAAACAGCGACAAGACCAGGATGTTGGAGCGGGCCTCGTTCTTGGCCGCGACGTATTCCTCGGGAAGGAAGCTGCTCTTCCCTTGCCCGCCCGCCTTGAAGAGATTCTCGACCATTCGTGTCCTCCGGGCGACTGATGCGCCGGCTTGCGATCCCGCGTTCAACTGGCTCTTGTCGGGGCCTCAGGCGTGCCCCGCTTGATGAGGCTTTCAAAGCACCTGGTTCACAGATCCGTCGGGCTCATGCACAATCCCATCGCAACGGCCCATCCCGGCTGCGGCTCGCGCAGGTCAACACCCAGCGCCGGTTCCTTCCCGGTGCGCGAGAGCCTTGCGAGAGGGTCTGCCATCTGCGCCGGGAGCCGCAGCGCTCTTGCAACATGCTGGCAGAGGCCGCGGTGGCGCGACTCGCCACCGACGAAGACGGCCCGGTCGATCTTCTTGGCTGGGAACTGCCCGGCGTGGTAGCGGAGGCAGATGCGGACCTCGTCGGTGAAGCCCTCGAGCATCTCGTCCATGTTGACGTGGTCCGGGCCAACAGGCGAGGCTGGCCCCGCGCCCATGTCGGCGCTGAAGCCCGGCTGGGCCGCGCCAGCGGGCTTCATCGTGACGGTGCAGGCAGTCTCGGCCAAGGCCCGCAAGCGTCGCGCTTCGAGAAGATCGACCTTGCGCTGCTGGGCGACCATGTCGTCCAGATGATCGCCGCCCATCTCCATGGCGCGTGCGAACGCGAGCTCTCGCCCATGAGCGATGATGACGTTGGTCCCGGCGCTGCCGATGTCGAGGTAGAGCGTGTTCTGTGGTGGCTCGCCCTTGGCGGTGTGCATGTAGTCAAAGGCGTGGAGCGTGGCGGCGAAGGCGCTGTGCATCCCGACGGGCTCGAGCTTGGCCGCGCCCATGCCAGCCATGAGCTTCTCGACCAGCTCGCGCTGGACCGCCATGACGATGACCTCGGCCTTGCCGGTGTTGCCGCCCGCGCCCAGAACTTCGGTGCAGCGATGGACCCACGCCGCGGGATCGAGCTGGAGCTGAACGGCCATCGCGGACTCGACCAGCGTCGAGAGCGGGACGCCATCCTGGCGCGGCACCTGCAGCGACTTGCACATCGTCATCCAGCGCGGGATCGCACAGACGACGCGTCGGCCCTTGAAGCCGCCCTCGCGCACGAGGCGTGGCAGGTTCTGGATCTGAAACTCAAGCCGCTTGCGCGGATCCATCACGGGCTCGGCGGGCGTCTCGATCAATGCCGCGGCGATCAACGCGGGGTTGGGCCCCTCCGTGTTCACCTGCAGGCACTTGAGCGACCTGGCGCCAAAGTCCAGCGCTATGGGCGTCGGTCCCTTGGAGTTGGATGCGCCCGATGCGGCACGCTGGCTCGCGAGCTTGCTCGCGAAGGCGCCGGTCAGCCTGCCACCGAGTTGCTTGAGTGCGCCAAGGCCCATGTGGTCCACGCTCCGTCCGTGTCAGGATGCCTGACTCACCCGGGCGAAAGCCCGGACGAGCGTGCGTCCCGCGTCGAACATGGCATCGGCGGTTGACGGGTGCGACCCAACCCAGCGTCACAGGAGAGCGCGTCGGGCCGGACGCGCCAGTCGGCACGGACGGCGCAGTCCCCTCGTTCGGCGGTAAGCGCGGACGGAAAGCACGAAGCAAGCGCGTTATCGGCCGCCGAGGGCGGAGAACGAGTCGAGCACGCCCGACGCGAGCTGGCCGAGCCGCTCCAGAGCCTCGCGAATCTTCCAGATCTGGCTCGGACGGTCGCCGGTCGTGTTCGAGATGACACGAAGTTCGGCAAACGCAACGCCGCGCCGGGCGCAGACCAGCGCCGCGGCGGCACCTTCCATGCACTCCGCGAGCGCGCCGGTGCGGCGCGCGATCTCGATGGCGCGTGCGTGCGTGCCTGAGCACGTAGAGACAGTCGCAATCGGCGCCGCGAGATCCACCAGCCGAGTCAGGCGCGCCACAAGCCCCGCGTCGGCGGCGAAGGACGGGCCGCCCGCGCCGGGCGAGATGACCGGCTCGTCAATCATCGGGAAGCCCATCTCGGCAAGGCTCTGGAAGGTGCCGCCGGGCGACTCAAGCCCCTCATCGGCGAACGTGCTGGTGCTCGCGATGAGCGCGGTCCCGAGCGCGAGCGAGAACGTGAGATCCAGACCCGCATCGAGGCTCGGGAGCGCGCCAGCAATGCCGAGATTGATCGCGGCGTAGTACGACTGGCCAGCAAGCGCTCCGGCGGTCGCGCCCGCCGCGTTGGCCTTCCCCACGCCAGTCAGCAGCAGATCCGCGTGGAGCGAGATCGGAATCGGCAACCACGCGCGAAGCGGCAGAGCTTCATGGCCCAGGGCGCGGCAGAGGGCTCGTGCTTCGGAGGCCGCCGCGACGATGATGAGGAGGCGCTGGGGCGTGGCCGGGCCGACTCCGGCGACGGCGTTGGCGGTCTCGCGCATCATGTTCATTGGGGGAACTGTACCGATCGGCGCGAACCCGGGCGAAGATCCGGCGTTTGATCTGTGGTCTAGTGTTCTCTGGTGTGGATCCAGGATGCGCTGGCCGTCGAAGATACGGTGATTCCCCTTGGATGATCGGAGGCCTTTGTTGATGCTCCAAACCACGACGTGCCGACTCTTCTCGTGCGGCTTCATAGCTGCGCGTTCTGTCACGTGTTCTGTCACGTGTTCTGTCACTCGTTCTGCCACGCTTGTGCTTGCAATTGCTGGGCTTGCGCTTGCGACACCGGCCATGGCGCAGAGCTCAGGAAAGTTTGGCTCTCGGGCCGCGTCGGCGGTTCCTTCTGATCGCGCGATCGCGACCGTCGCGTCGTTCGAGGTCGTGACGATTGCTGGCGGCGAGCTCGAGGCCCGCAACAAGATCGAGGTCAGGAGCCCGCTCGACAACCCGGCCAACATCGTCCAGATCGTCAACGAGGGCATCAACGTCAAGAAGGGCGACCTGCTCCTGCAGCTCAACGTCGAGGAGATCGAGAATCGCTTGAAGGAAGAGGAGCTGCGGCTGATCCCGGCGGAGGCCGAACTGGTCGCGGCCCAGTCTGCGTACGACATCCAGATCAACGAGAACGCGAGCATGATCCGCCGGGCAGAGCTGAAGGTGACGCTCGCCGAGCTCTCGCTGCGTCAGTGGGTCGACGGCGATGTCGCGAAGAAGCGGCAGGAGCTCGAGCTTGGGATGAGCAAGGCCGAGCTCGAGCTCGAGCGCCTGGCGCAGCGGTACCTGCGCAGCCAGCAGCTCTTCGACGAGGGCTTTGTCAGCCGCGACGAGCGCGACCGCGATGAGGTCGCGTACATCGAGGCGATCTCGGGCTTCAACACCGCGCGGCTCGCGCGCGAGGTCTATGAAAAGTTTGAGTTCGTGAAGGACGAGAAGACCAAGCAGTCGGACCTTGGCGAGGCGATCGCCGAGCTTGAGCGCGTGAGCCTCAACAACATCGCGGAGCTGAAGAACAAGGGCTCGCGACTGGAGCAGCAGCGCACGCAAGTCGGCGTGCTGCGAAATCGTATCGATGAGCTCAAGGCGGACTTCGCCGCGGCTCGCATCCTCGCACCGGCGGATGGCCTTGTGGTCTACGCGACAAGCCTGGACCGCGGCGGCTGGCGCGGCGGCAACGAGGGCCCGCTGCAGATCGGCCAGCAGGTCTTTTCCAACCAGCTCCTGATGATCCTGCCCGACACATCCGAGATGGTCGCGGCGGTTCGCGTGAACGAGGCGCTGGCGGGGCGCGTGCGCCCGGGCCAGCAGGTCTCGGTGCGCGTGGACGCCGCGGGCGGAGCGGTCTTCAGCGGCACGGTCGAGAGCATCGGCGTCATGGCCGAGACCGGCGGCTGGCGCGATCCGAACCTGCGCGAGTACACGGTGCGCATCGGCCTCCAGCCCATCGATGGCGTGGCGCTCAAGCCCGCGATGCGCTGCGAAGGACGCATCACGCTCGATGTTGTGAACGACGCCATCTCGATCCCGGTGCAGGGGGTCTTCAACGAGGGGCCCGTCCAGTTTGTGTACACGCAAGACGGTGGACGCTGGGTCAAGACGCCGGTGCGCGTCGGCCGCCGAAGCGATACGCAGGCCGAGCTTCGCGCGGGCATCAGCGCGGGCACCATCGTGCTGCTGCGCGATCCTACCAGCGGCGAAACGGTCAATCGCCCGTGGGATCTCGAGCAGCTCAAGGTTGCCGGGTACAAGCTAGATGAGAATGGCCGCGTGGTGGCCGAAGGTCGGCCGCGCGGAGCGGGCGGCGGCGGCGGGCGTGGCGGTGCTGCGGGTGAACCGGCCGCCGCAAATCGGCCCGTGGGCAACCGCCCCGCAGCAGGCGCTGGCAGCGGCGGCGCTCCCGCGGCTCCGGCCGTCGCGACGCCCACAGCCGCACCGACGACGGTCCCCAGCGGGCGCTGAACAGTTCTTTGTTCTGAAACGAGCGTGGCTCACGCGCCGGGCGGGCACCACATCGCGCGCGCGAGCTGCGCGAGGTCGGGCTCGGGCTCCGACGATGGGAAGAAGAGATCATCCGCGACCTCGTGTCCCTCGGCGCGTGCGATGGAGATGCCGCCCAGGCTGAGATCGATGCGCTCGCTGCGCTGGCGGCGCTTTCGCGATGTGGAGACCATGGGGTCGACGATCTCGACGGTGGGTCGGCACGGATCTGCGGCGTTGATCGAGACCACGACGCCGCGACGGCCATCGGACAGTCCGACGATCGAGCCCGGCGGAAACGGCGGCGCGACCGCGATGAGCGCGCGGAAGACTACGGGGTCGATATGATCGGCCCAGGGCTTCTCGCGCATCTGCTTGAGAGCGCGCACGGCGGGGATCGAGGGACTTTTGGACTCGGTGCTTCCGGGCGCGTGCGCGGGGTGGTGCAGGCGATCAAAGATGTCCGCGACGCAGCAGATGCGCGCGAAGATGTGAATCTCCGAGCCCGCCAGCGGATGGATCGCGCCGGAGAAGTCGTTCTGGAGCGGGAACCCCGAGCCGTCGAAGCGCTGGTGATGGTGGAGGACGACGGCCGCAGCGGTAGGGTCGATCTGGTCCTTGACCATCTCGTAGCCGAGGCGCACGTGGTCGCGCCAGTCGGGGTCGTTCTCATCGTGCTCGCGGTTCCAGCGCGCGAGCGCGTAGTCGGGCAGGCGCGTCATGCCGACATCGTGGAACATCGCCCCGACACCCAGGCCCGAGAGGTCCTTGGCGTCGTGGGACCGGAGGCGCGAGCGCTCGCGCAGCAGATAGAAGTCGAGCTTGAGTCCCATCAGCAGCGAGAGGACGCAGACATTGGCGCTGTGGCGCACGAAGGGGCGATCGCCGCCAGCGAGCTCGGAGAGAAAGACATTGGCCGAAGGATTCTCGGTGAGCCGGTCAAGGACGGACATGACCGCGTTCTTGTACGACGCGTAGTCCAGGCGCGCGGTTGAGCCCGTCATCGCGGCGTCGAGCGCGACGGCGACCTCCGTCGTAAGGCGGTCGTACGAGTCGATCACGCCACAGTTCACGTAGCGGCAGAGGTCCTCGAGGCCGGGATAGCGGATCCAGAGTGCGCCGACATGGAACTGCGCCAGGCGCAGGATGATGGCCTCTTCGAGCGTGGCACCAGCGCGGAGCAGCACGATCCCCGGTCGATGAGGAAGCGTCACGGGCATGGCGAGGACCATGCCAGCCCGAGCCTGGCTCACCGGCAATCGAAGCATGGGGGGTGTATCGGAGCGGAGTGGCCTTCGGTCGAGGCTCGAGGTTCGCAAGCGCGTGGCGATGCGTGCGCGCGATGGTGAAGGGCTGATTTCTCGGACGCGATGATGAGGTTGGGGGTTTGTAGAGGGCATCGAGGCATGCGGCACCGGGGCATCGAGTGCTCTGCTCATCCCATCTTGTCCATGGCCTCGCTGACCTTGCTGGCCTGGACGAGCGTGAGGCCTTGGATGCGCGGGAGCTTGCCGCGGGGCGCGAGGGCGTGCGTGTAGCCGAGCCGGACGGCCTCGCGCAGGCGCTGCTCCATGTGCGGGACGGCGCGGATCTCGCCCGAGAGGCCGACCTCGCCCAGGACGCAGGTCGCGGGCGGGAGTGCGCGCTTGAAGTGCGCGCCGGCGATGGCCAGGAGGAGCGCGAGATCGCTGGCGGGCTCGCTCACGCGCACGCCGCCGACGGCGGAGGCGAAGACGTCGCGGTCCGCGAGGCGCAGGCCCGCGTGCTGCTCCAGCACGGCGATGATCATCGCGAGGCGGTTGGCGTCAAGGCCCGATGACTTGCGCTTGGCGGCGCCGAGGAATCCGGTCGCGGTCAGGGCCTGAAGCTCCACGAGCATGCAGCGCGTCCCGCTCATGACGGGGCAGACGACCGAGCCGGGCCCCGTGGCGGCGCTCGCGGCGGGGAGTCCGGCCCCTTCGGGCACCTGCTCCAGACCCTTGCTCGTCATCTCGAAGAGGCCAAGCTCGAGCGTGGTGCCGAAGCGGTTCTTGACGGCGCGCACGACGCGGTGCGCGTGGTAGCGGTCACCCTCGAAGGAGAGGACACAATCGACGAGGTGCTCGAGCAGGCGCGGGCCCGCGAGGGTGCCGTCTTTGGTGACGTGCCCGACGAGCACGATCGCAACGCCCGAGGCCTTCGCGAGGTAGACGAGCTCGGCGCAGCAGCGCCGGAGCTGCGTCACGCTGCCGGGGCTGGCGGGGACGTCGGGCTTGTAGATCATCTGGATCGAGTCGATCATGAGGACGCGAGGCCCGACCTTGCGAGTCTGCTCGACGATGCGCGCGAGGTTGGTGTCGGCGAGGATGAAGAGGGCGCGATCGAGATTCTCGCCGCCCTTGAGATCCTCGTCGCGCAGGCGCTTGCCGCGCATCGCGACCTGCTCGGCGGACTCCTCGCTGGAGACATAGAGAACTCTGGTCCCGCGCGAGGCGAGGGCAAAGGCGGCCTGGAGAAGCAGCGTGCTCTTGCCAATGCCGGGCTCGCCACCGAGAAGGACGGCCGATCCGGGAACGAGCCCGCCCGTGCCGCCCGTGCTACCCATGCCGTCCGAGCTACCCGAGTTGGCACCTCCTCCAAGCACGCGATCAAACTCGCCGATGCCCGTCGAGAGGCGCGGCAGTGGCGCGGCGGCCTCGTTGATCTCCGAGAGAGCACGAGCGCCGGAGGCGGGATCTGGGCCGCTCAAACCGCTCCCGCCCTGGATGTCCGCCGCCGCGACGGCGAGGCCCTTGTGCGGGTCCTGGCTCGTGAGTGGGTCGAGCGTGGTTTCTTCGAGTGCGTCCCACGTGCCGCAGTCGGGGCACTTGCCCATCCAGCGCGGGTGGACGCTTCCACAGGAGCGGCAGAGATAGACGCGACGAGCCTTGGCCATGCCGGATCATACCACGCCTGGGTGGACTGTATACGGTACTTGTTCGGATTTTTGGTATTGATTTGGGTAATTTGTGAAAGGGGGCGGCGACTGCGTCCTAACCTCCCCATTGCCAGTATCATAAATCAAGGGGGGCGGAAGTTGAGAGGCGTGGCAGTGGGGACCCTGGGCCGAGACCCTGCGAGGAGTGCGACAGCCGATCCGGCCGCGAACCATGACCCAAACGACCCCGCCGAACCCTGTTGAATTCAAAGGTGGTACCCGCCGCGGCTCTCGTCA
>Ga0105049_10001844_pt1 | contig 25096 bp, 16 predicted proteins | sample MAT06_FD_78087 | JGI IMG/M metagenome (GOLD analysis project Ga0105049, IMG submission 78087) | Freshwater microbial communities from Lake Fryxell liftoff mats and glacier meltwater in Antarctica - MAT-06 | ecosystem: Environmental > Aquatic > Freshwater > Ice > Liftoff microbial mat | place...
GTTTGCCAATGGTGTGATAGACGCTAGCGAGAATGCCGGTAATTTCCGCACGCGTTTCTGGTTGATTTTTGAGTGTCACTACCAAGCGTTCGCGGCCAGCGTCAAGCAGAACCGAAACAGGCAGATCGCGCTTACCTGATAGCTCAGGGTCAGCGCCCTGAAAGACCGAGATCATGTAGCCCTTTACGCTAAGCGCGGTATCTCGCTCAAGCATGACCCGCCATGAAAACACCGAGACCGTTGCCACGAACGCTGTCAGTCCGATCAAACCCGGCCAATGGCGACGGGCGAATTTTGTGCTGACGTAAAGGATCGTTGCCGGAAGCGCCATGACCGGCAGGTGGTCTATGCTGCGTTGCAGATCGGCGGCAAGCTCATCGGCACCCTGATACCTGTCTGACATCTGCCGTGCAGTAGCGCGGTTGAGTATGGCGGTCAAATCTGCATCGAAAAGACTTGATCCGGGCCTACTCGTGTCGGCGAGGTTTGCGCCCAACAACTCCGCAAACATGACGCCAAGACTGTAGACATCGGTTTCGACGCCTACCCGACCACCGGCCTTTTGTTCCGGACTTGCGTAGCGCGGGGTGTACGCGGCGGACGTCAGCGTCGCGCTGCCAGCCGGGAAAACCGGTGCTGCTAGCGATTTGTCGGACGCAGTATCTGAAACGTCGGTTTCATCTGCTTCCACGGCGACACCCAATAAGCGCGAGACGCCAAAATCCAACAAAATAGGTCGACCCTCTTTCGTTACAAGGATGTTCGATGGCTTCAAATCGCAGTGCACCACAAACTGGCGATGCGCGAACGCAACCGTTTTGCACACCTCAATGAATAGTTTCAGGATTGCCGTACGCGATAGGGTTTTGTCTACGCAGTAATTGTTGATGGCCTGTCCATTGACGTACTCAAGCACCAGATACGGCCGTCCTCTTGGCGTTGTTCCGCCATCGAGCAATCGTGCAATATTAGGGTGTGTTAACGCCGCCAATATTTGGCGTTCACGCGCCAAATGCGTCATGGCACGTTGCGAGGCAACACCCGCCAGCAGCTTCAATGCCGCCTGCTGCTGAAAATGGCCGTCGCTACGTTCCACCAGAAATACGCTGCCCATGCCGCCGCGGCCAAGCTCGGACACGAGCCGCCATGCACCTACCGTGTTGCCCGGTGCCAGCTCGGTGGCTTGACTTAGCCCCGCCATTTCACCGGCGACGACACCGATGACCGAGGCGACAGTATCGGCGTCGGTGGTGGTGTCGGCGAGCATCGCAAGCACCTTTGACTTAGTGTCCGTATCAAAGTCGGCTGCGGCTAGTGCGGCTTTACGCTCCTCGGGCGCCAATTCAACCAGAATATTGAACAGCGCCTTAACGTGGCGAAAGTCCGAAAGACTATCACCTTCAATACTGGCACTCACGTGTCGAGCGCCGCGCGCTTTGCCTGCAGCGCTGCCTTTAACCAACCACGTGCAAAACGCAATTCACGATCTACTGTGGGGATTGAAATTTTCATGACCGCAGCAACTTCTTCGCGTGTCAGGTTGGCAAAATAGACGAGGTGCAAAATCTCACTTGCGCGAGGGTCCAACAGTTCGAGCGCTGACAATTCGTGATCAATATCTAGAACGGCCGTGTATTGCGCTTGCCCGTCGCTCAGATTCGACTCTGTAAACGTGACCGCCACAAAGTCTCCGCCCCGTTTTTCGGCCTGCTGCTCACGCGAAAAATCAACCAGTACCGATCGCAATGTCAGCGATATGCTGGCAAAAAAATGGGCTCGTGTTTGCCACTCCTTGGGTTCTCCGCCTATCTTAATCAATGCTTCGTGCAACAGATCCGTCGCGGCTATTCCTGATAGCCCGCCGACCCTATTCATTCTCTGATGGGCAATGCGGTGCAGCTCGTTATAAGCCTGTGAAATAATTGCGTCGTAGGCATTTCCGTCACCGCTGCGCCAGCGATTGAGTAGCTGTGTTAGCGATTCGGTTTCAGAGGCTTTGGGTTGCTTCATGTGGCAAGGCCAGCTTGTTAAAGGTTGGGGGTGGGTTCATATTTAGTCTAGCGCAACAGAGCCACAAACGCGACTCTATATTGGATCGATTGACGTCACGCTAGGGCTTTCATTGCCACATTTGCGAAGTTGAAGGCCGCTAACCCACCGCGCCAAATAGCTTCCCCGCTGCTGCCGTGATTGCCATGGCAATGGCGCCCCAAAACGTCACACGCCGTACGCTCGCCCAAACATTGGCGCCACCAACGCGTGCTGCGACCACACCGAGTGCGGCCAAGCAAACGAGTGAGCTGGCGGTGATGCTGTAAATCAAGCCAGCACTTGGTGCAAATGCCGCCACCGCCAAGGGAAGCGCGGCGCCAACCGCAAAACTTGCGGCAGAGGCAAGCGCGGCCTCAACCGGCTTTGCGCGAAACGACGTCGATAGGCCCAGCTCGTCACGCGCATGTGCGCCTATCGCATCGGCGGCCGTTAGCTGCTTGGCGACTTCGGTGGCGACGGTTGGCGTGACGCCACGCTCTACGTAGATTTGTGCGAGTTCGGCAAGCTCCTTTTCGGGCGATGCTTCAAGCTCCGCACGTTCGCGTTCCAGGTCAGCGTTTTCAGTATCTTTTTGCGAATGCACCGACACATACTCGCCTGCCGCCATCGACATCGCACCCGCAACCAGTCCGGCCACGCCGGTGAGCAAAACGTTATTCGGTGTTGCGCTGGCGGCAGCCACACCCACCATCAAACTGGCGGTTGAGATAAGGCCATCATTTGCCCCCAATACCGCCGCGCGTAGCCAACCCACACGGGAAGATCGATGCGATTCGTGATGTGATCTGGCGATGCTGCGTTTGATTCTGGTCATTTGGGTGTCTCTATCGATTTAGGATCGCGATGTTCAAGCTGAAGCGTAAGTTTAATCGCACCAACATCTGAGCCGAACGCGCGACTCCCAAAGACGCTCGTCACACTGAAATGGGAGGATGTATTTTTTAACGTTGACGGATGGTGCGGGTGCGCTGTTTGGTGAACTGCATGATGCATCGCGTGTAGCCTGTGGTGAGTCTGTAGCCAAAATTTTATACGCCGGTAAAGCCAACCCGTGCCCCATGCGCCACATGCACCTGAAACATTGCGCTGGCCTTCGATAAACACAATGCAATAGTGGGTGGCACGGTGCGCGAGGCTGTAGCCAAGATAGCCTAGCGCGAGACCAAGTGTTAGCGCGGTGGCCACCCAGGCGTCAACGAGCAAGCACGCGGGCAGCGTCGCGCAAAAAAACAATAGCGATGCTCTTTTCCCTGTCGGTGAGCCGATGCGGGCGGTGGAACGACGGTGATATTGCGCATTCCAGCGATTAAATGTCAGCAAGCTGTGCAGTACGAATCGATGCGCCAAGTATTCAACCAGCGTCTACACCAGAAGCCCTGTCGCGGTAAATGCGACGAGCGTTGCACGAACCTTAAACTCGGTTCTGCCTCACCAATACCAGCACGCAAATGAGGCACGCAACGCCTTGGATCAAAAAATCCGCCAAGTACTCGTCGGCGCTGCATTCGAGCGAAATGAACGACATTCGGTTCGTGTTGGACACCGTCGCGGTCGTTGCGCACGCTTCTTGTCAATGAGCAAATCAAACAAAGACATTTCTAAGACCCACTTTGTATTTTCCGCGCCGCACGGTATGTTCGGTGTCGTACAGACTAGACCGCCGCTACCGCACAGACTGTACCAACTGTTCACTGCTGCAGATGCGAGGTAATTAAGCAACCAAAATCGGCAGTCGTGGAATCTGTTTGCCAGCAGGTTTAGGTCAACGCACCAAGTACGGGGCGGCAACAATAAAAATCAAATCACCAATAAGGACGTGTATCTTCAGCAATTTTTGGCTGTAATTACCCGCCGTTAATACGGTTTTAATTTTCATTCACATTTTTCTGCACGGCAATGCCTTCGCATCAAACTGACCGCAACCGCCACACTCACTGCAAATAAACAAACGGCCGTGTCGATAAAACGCGATCAATAAACCACCAAGATGAACGATAAAATCGGTGCGTTGAACGCAAAAATTGATGTAGTGGCCTCAACGGCACACAACGCCGCTATCGTCGCGTGTGAGAAATATCATGAACAGCTGACCAAAATACGCCAGCAACACAAGCTCACGCTCAACAAACTTAATAAACTCGAAGTCGCAAGTGAAAATTTCTGGGACAATCGTGAAGAGTTGATCGGCGTGCGCCAGTAATACAAGCTTCGGGTCACTAAACTTAGCGAGTTCGACGTCGCCAGTGAAGCGGCTTGGAGCACGCTGGAGACCGAGATGACAAATGCGCGCAACGCATCGATCCAGCCTTTTCAACACTCTCGGACGCAGCGTTGACCGTGATCCGGTTAACGCCGAACTGGCCGAATCGAGGCGGTGTGCGGTGCAAGCGGCGGATTTGATCGTCCGCTTGTTTTTCTTTTTTTTCTGCGCTGAGGTAACGCTGTGGTTACGTTGGCCTGTCGCTAAGTTGGTATGGGACATATGCAATTTAAGGACTACTACAAGGTGCTTGGCGTGGCCAACACCGCAACTGCCGCCGAAATCAAAAAGGCGTACCGCAAACTCGCGCGCAAGCACCATCCTGACGTGAGCCGTGCGGCAGATGCGACCACCCGCATGGCCGAGGTTAATGAAGCTAACGAAGTGTTGTCTGACCCGGAAAAGCGCGCCACCTACGATCAGGTAGGTGACGATAGTCAAGCCCGTGGTGGCAGCCGCGACGGCAGCAATTTCCGTCCGCCGCCCGGTTGGGGCGAAAGTGGCGGCTTTGAATTTTCCGGCGACGGTGACGCCGGCGATCACAGCGCCTTCTTTGAGCAAATGTTTGGTCGTGCAGGTGCGGGCGGTGGTGGATTTAGCCGCCGCCGCCGCGGTAGCGATCAGCATGCGGTGATTGAGCTCGACATCATCGACGCTTACTTAGGCGCACAACGGACAATTTCGCTTAGGACAAGTAAAAGTACAAGTACGGCGCACGATCCTCGTGGATCAATCGCCGATAAGGCGACAGATGACGTGCAAACGCTGGAGGTAAAAATTCCTAAAGGCGTTTATGCGGGTCAACACATCCGCTTGGCAGGACGCGGCGGTGCTGGTAGCGGCGGTGCCGCGGCGGGTGATTTGCTGCTGGAGGTGCGCTTTAAGCCAGACGCCCGCTGGCGTGCGGATGGTCGCGATATCTATCAGCTAATGCCGCTTGCGCCTTGGGAAGCGGCACTTGGTACGTCGGCACGGGTACAGACACCGGGCGGCGAAGCGGACGTCAACGTTCCCGCCGGATGGGTTCACGCACGTAAGCTGCGACTGAAGGGGCGCGGCATTCCCGGTAAATCTGCAGACACATCGGGCGACCTTTACCTCGAATTGTTCATTGCCCTGCCCCCCGCGGATAACGATGCATCACGCGACGCGTATGCCGCGATAGCGAAAGCATTTCCGAATTTTTTACCGCGGAGTACGTTGGCGTAATGCAGTGGTTGGCGTCAATACGGAAAACATGCGGGAGTGCAGGTTGGGCTAAATAATCAGCCCTGCCGCAGCACAATGTCGAGAAACGTGCCCCGCTGCTGTTCTCTAGTTTGCGACAAGCATGCGCTGATGTCCATTGAGCCCATCGCTGAGACCACATTGAAACCCGCCTGTATGGCGAGGGAGTTGATTCCACGTAAAATATGCTGCTTGCAACGGTTATCGCCCGTTACCGCTTGCCTGCGGCCGGTCTCTAATGTGATGTCATTCGCATTTGCCGCACAGCAGGTAAACCCTCTTTTGTGCAAAATTTACGCAAAGCGTCTTCAGTTTTTAAGGTGTCGATAAATGAAAAAAATATTCATTTTTGGTTTGATTGCCGTCGTATTTTCAGTCTCACTCGCAGCTCACGCCAAGGTCAGTGAGGCCGATAAATTAGCCCGCATTGCGGAGCAGTATTTCCAAGACACGCTCAGTTTAAATCCGCTCACGGGTACGCGCATAACTGCCGAGCCTAAATATGAAGATAAGCTCGAAATTTCTATCTCGCCCGCCTATCGTGCGAAGACGTCGGCACTCTACAAACGCGTTCAGCGTGAATTAAAATTATTGAAGGTGGCAGCACTCACGCCGGCCGACCGTATGACCTATGATTTACTCGCGGAAGAAGTGCGCGATGGCCTAGAAGGAATGCGTTTTCCGTCAGAGTTAATGCCAGTTGATCAATACGGCGGCACGCCTGTATATGTGGCCCAGTTTGGTAGCGGCGAGCAAATCCAGCCGCTCAAAACGGTGGCGAACTATCGCAATTATTTGCGCCGCCTGTTGGTGTTACCGCAGTGGACAGCACAGGCAGAAATCAACATGCGCGAAGGCATGCGTCGTGGTATTGTTCCGCCGCAGGCATTGCTGAGCAGCGGCTTACCTGCGTTTAAAGCGCTCGCGGAAGGCAATATCGAAAAGAGTCCGTTCTACACCGCCATTCAGGTGATGCCTGCGACGTTCAGCGCCACTGATAAGGCCGCTCTGACCCAAGAGTATCAGCGAGCGATTAAAACCAAACTACAACCGGCGATGTCCGCGTTTTATACCTTTCTTGAAAAAACCTATCTGCCTGCTACCCGCAAGTCGTCCGGCATCGATGCGATTCCCGGCGGCAAAGAATGGTATGCCTACGCCGTGCGTCAATACACCACCACGAAGATGACGCCAGATGAAATTCACGCGCTGGGCATTAAGGAAGTTGCCCGCATCAGAAGTGAAATGGAAAAAATTCGGCAGCATTATCAATACCAAGGAAGCATTGCGGAATTTCTAAAATGGGCCGATGAAGACGCGCAATTTCGACCCTTCAAAACCGATCAAGAAGTCATCAACGCGTATCAAGCGCTTAATGAAAAAATCAAGCCTAAGCTCAGTGCTTTATTTGGCCGCGCGCCCAAAGCGCTATTAGAGATTAGGTTGGAGCCAGAGTTGACGCGCGCCACTGCTTCAGATCACTACTCAAGTCCGGCCGCCGATGGCTCACGCCCAGGTGTTTTTTACGCGGTGGTAATGGATCCAACCAAATATTCCACACTGCTGATGACGACATTGTTTTTGCATGAGGGCCAGCCAGGGCATCACTATCATTTAGCGTTACAGCAAGAATTAACGCTGCCAAACTTTCGCCGCTACGGTGGGTTGACTGCCTTCAATGAAGGCTGGGCGCTCTATGCGGAAACGCTTGGCCATGAGATGGGTTTGTATCAAGACAAACATGCACTCCTAGGGCATTTGAGTGATGAGCTGCTGCGGGCGGTTCGATTAGTCACCGATACCGGTTTACACAGCAAAGGATGGACACGCGAGGCATCAATCAAATACATGATGGAGATGCAAGGCTATTCAGCGCTTGAGTCACGTCGCGCGACAGAACGCTACATGGCTTGGCCGGGACAAGCATTAGCCTACAAAATAGGCTCGCTCAAAATTCAAGAATTGCGTGCGCGCGCCGAGAGTAAGCTAGGCGCTAAATTTTCGCTTAAGGAGTACCACGATCTAGTGCTCTCCGATGGTGCCGTACCGCTGACGTTGCTTGAGAAAAAAGTTGATGCGTGGTTAGTGACGCGCTAGCGTTGGCGTTAATTAGAGTAGTCCTCAGGAACAAACTTAGGCAGTAGGCGGTAGGCGTTAGTATCAACAATATAATTTGCATAGCCCGACATAAATCATGGACCAATCAATATCAAACCGCCCTGCCCGTACCCAGCTGCTCATGGATGCATTGGCGGAGCGTATCCTCGTGCTCGATGGCGCGATGGGCACGATGATTCAGCGCTATAAATTATCTGAGGCCGAATATCGCGGGCAACGCTTTGCCGATTGGCCGTCTGATTTGCGCGGCAACAATGATTTATTAACGCTTACGCAGCCGGAAGTTATTCGTGAGATTCATGGCGAATATTTATCCGCCGGCGCCGATATTTTAGAGACCAACACCTTTAATTCCACGTCGATCTCGATGGCGGATTATGAAATGGAGTCGCTCGCCTATGAGTTAAATTTTGCGGGCGCAAAACTTGCGCGTGACGTCGCCGATCAATTTTCAGCCAAGACGCCTAATAAAGCGCGCTTTGTGGCGGGCGTGTTGGGGCCAATGAATCGCACCTTGTCGCTATCGCCCGATGTGAATGATCCCGGCTTTCGCGCGGTAAATTTTGATCAGGTAAAAAACGCTTATGTTGAGGCCACTCGCGGCTTGATCGACGGCGGCGCTGACATTATTTTGATCGAAACCATCTTTGACACCCTAAACGCCAAGGCAGCAATTTTTGCCGTGGAGGAAACGTTTGATGCGCTTGGATTATCGGGTGAATTTCGTCTGCCCATTATGATTTCGGGCACGATCACCGATGCCTCCGGCCGCACCTTATCGGGCCAGGTCGTTGAAGCGTTTTACAACTCGGTGCGTCATGTTAAGCCAATCTCGATTGGCTTTAATTGCGCGTTGGGTGCTCGCGAATTGCGTCCGCATATTGAGGAATTGTCTCGTATTGCGGATTGCCGCGTATCCGCACACCCGAATGCAGGTTTACCGAACGCCATGGCAGAGTACGATGAATTACCGGCCGAGACCGGCGCGTTTATTCGTGAGTGGGCTAACGATGGCTGGCTCAACATTACCGGTGGCTGCTGCGGCACAACGCCGGAACACATTCGCGCCATCGCCGAAATCGTTCAGCCATTTCGACCGCGTGAAATACCAACCATCGAAAAACGTTTGCGCTTATCAGGACTTGAGGCGGTCAATATTGGCGATGACTCATTGTTCGTCAATGTAGGTGAGCGCACTAACGTCACCGGCTCGCGCGCGTTTGCCAAACTCATTTTGAATGATGACTATAACGCCGCCCTTACGGTGGCACGTCAACAGGTGGAAAACGGCGCACAGGTGATCGATATCAACATGGATGAAGCCATGTTGGATTCCGAAGCCGCGATGGTGAAGTTTTTGAATTTGATCGCCAGCGAGCCGGATATTTCGCGCGTTCCCATCATGATCGACTCCTCAAAATGGAGTGTCATTGAGGCGGGCTTGAAGTGCGTGCAGGGCAAGGCAATCGTGAACTCAATCTCAATGAAAGAGGGCATACCGCAATTTATCGATGCGGCTAAATTATGTCGGCGCTACGGCGCGGCGGTGATTGTGATGGCCTTTGATGAAAAAGGCCAAGCGGATACGTATGAGCGCAAGATTGAAATTTGCGCGCGCTCCTACAAAATTTTGGTCGAGGACGTTGGCTTCCCGCCTGAAGATATTATTTTTGATCCAAATGTTTTTGCCGTGGCCACCGGTATCGAAGAACACGCTACCTACGGCATCGATTTTATTCGCGCGACTGAGTGGATTCGACAAAATTTACCCTACGCCAAGATAAGCGGCGGCGTGTCAAATGTGTCGTTTTCATTCCGTGGCAATGACCCAGTACGTGAGGCGATTCATACCGCGTTTTTGTATCATGCGGGCAAGGTCGGCATGACGATGGGCATTGTCAATGCGGGGCAGTTGGGCGTGTATGACGACATCCCAAACGATTTGTTGGTACGCGTTGAAGATGTTTTGTTTAATCGCCAGATTGATGGCGACGAAACACCAACGGATCGATTAGTCGCGTTCGCCGAACAATTTAAAGGTCAGAAAAAAGATCAAGTGGAAGACCTCGCTTGGCGTGATGCCACGGTAGAGGCTCGCTTAAGCCACGCGCTGGTGAAGGGCATGACGCAATATATTGTTGCGGACACAGAAGAGTGTCGCGCAAAAATTCACGCGGCAGGTGGACGCCCCATCAATGTAATCGAAGGCCCGCTCATGGACGGCATGAATGTAGTGGGCGACCTATTTGGGCAGGGCAAAATGTTTTTGCCGCAGGTGGTGAAATCCGCCCGCGTGATGAAACAAGCCGTCGCCCATTTAGTGCCCTTTATCGAGGAAGAAAAACGTCTTCTCGGCGCTGCCAATAGCCAAGCCAAGGGCAAGATTGTCATGGCAACAGTCAAAGGCGACGTGCACGATATCGGCAAAAATATTGTCGGCGTGGTGATGCAGTGCAATAACTACGACGTCGTTGACTTAGGGGTGATGGTGCCGGCGGATAAAATTTTGGCGGCGGCCATTAAAGAAAACGCCGACATTATCGGCCTCTCTGGTTTGATCACGCCGTCGCTCGAAGAAATGGCGCATTTCGCCAAAGAAATGCAGCGTCTTGGCATGACTATTCCGCTACTCATTGGTGGCGCCACCACCTCGCGCACGCATACGGCAGTCAAAATTGAGCCGCATTACAAAGGCCCCGTCGTCTGGGTGCCAGATGCGTCACGCGCGGTAGGGGTGTGCTCGAATTTATTGAGCGATGAATTGCGTGACAACTACGTCAATGAGGTGCGCGAAGACTACGTCAAAGTGCGCGAGCAACACGCGAATAAAAAGGGTGTGAAGCTAGTCACACTCGCTGCGGCGCGCGCGAATGCGGCCAAGATTGATTGGACCGACTATGCGCCGCCAAAGCCAATCTGGCTTGGCGTGAAGGAATTGAAAAATTTCCCGCTTGAACAGCTCGTGCCCTACATTGATTGGAGCCCGTTTTTTCAAACATGGGATTTGTGGGGCAAGTACCCGCAGATACTCGATGATGCGGTGGTCGGTGACGCGGCGCGTGAGGTGTTTGCAAACGCTAAAAAAATGCTCGACAAAATAATCAAAGGCAAATGGTTGCAAGCCAATGCGGTTTACGGTTTTTGGCCAGCAAACGCCGCAGCGTCCGGTCAGGATTCGGTTGAAATTTATGCTGACGAAACACGCACCAAAGTTCTCAGTACTTTTCATCATCTACGTCAGCAAAATGAAAAGCCTACCGGCAATGCCAATCAATCATTGGCTGATTTCATCGCGCCACGCGGCACGCCAGATTATCTCGGTGGCTTTGCGGTCACCACCGGTATCGGTTGCGATGAGCGCGCCAAAGCGTTTGAAGCCGCCAACGATGATTACGGCGCCATCATGATCAAAGCCTTGGCGGATCGACTCGCGGAAGCGTTCGCTGAATATTTGCATGCGCGCGCACGGCGCGACGACTGGGGCTACGCCAACGATGAAGTGCTCACCATTGATGAATTGATCGCCGAAAAATATAGCGGCATTCGTCCAGCCCCAGGCTACCCTGCCTGCCCGGAGCATTCCGAAAAAGCCGCGCTATTCACGTTGCTTGACGCCGAAAAGCGCGCGGGCATCGCGCTTACCGATTCATACGCCATGTGGCCGACAGCCGCCGTATCGGGCTTCTGGTATTCGCATCCGCAGTCACAATATTTTGCCGTCGGCAAAATTGATAAAGACCAAGTGGAAGATTACGCAAAACGCAAGGGCTGGAGCATCCCGATGGCCGAGCGCTGGCTGGCACCGAATTTGTAGGGTAAAAATTACAAGCTCTATATTTTACGGGTGTTTTCAAGCAGTAGAGCCTCGAAACGCCCGTCAGTGTTGCACTTTTAAAGTGTGTCATTCCGCGCGCTTTTGTGAAGAATCTTAGCCGCGTTGGGTCACAAAATTTGCCCTAAGATTCCTCGTCAGATGATGACGCCATGCTCTGTTGGAATGGTAATGCGGCCAGTTGGCGTCGAGCAAACATAGTTTCTAGGTTTAACATCAAGCTATGTTTTCTGCATCGCCCTCATCGCTAACGCGTGCAGTATCTTGCCATGCACGCCGCCAAAGCCGCCATTGCTCATCACCACAATATGGTCATTGGGTTGTGCCATCATCGTGATGGCTTCGACCATTGGGGCGAGTGCATCAAATATGCCCGTTTTGGTGCCGATGGGGGTGAAGGTTTCAGCGGCATCCCAGCCTAAATTGTTGGCGTAGATAAACACCATGTCGGCGTGGGCAAGCGAACCTGGTAGTGCATTGCGCATCGCACCCAGCTTCATGGTGTTTGAGCGCGGTTCGAGCACGGCGATGATGCGATCTTTCGGATTTTTTCGTTTGAGCCCGCTGAGTGTGGTGTGAATGGCGGTAGGGTGATGGGCGAAATCATCATAGACGGTGATACCCCTGACGAGACCGCGCACTTCCATGCGCCGCGCCACGCCGTCAAATTGGTTGAGCGCTTCAATGGCTAATTTGGTCGGCACGCCCGCATGTCGTGCGGCGGCAATGGCGGCGAGCGCATTCATTTTGTTATGCGCGCCGGTCATGCCCCACGTCACCGTGCCACGGTCTTTTTCGTTACATCGTACTTCAAACTGGCCTTCATCTTCGCCGCGACGGTAGTCCCACTGCATACCGGGACCAAAATATTCAATCGGCGTCCAGCAGCCTTTATTAATCGCATTGGCTAAGTGCGGCTCAGTACCATTTGCCACCACTAAGCCATTGGCAGGCACGGTGCGCACTAGATGATGAAATTGGGTCTCGATGGTTTCAATATTGGGGAAAATATCAGCGTGATCGTATTCGAGATTATTCAAAATCACCGTGCGCGATCGATAGTGCACAAACTTTGAGCGCTTATCAAAAAACGCGGTGTCGTATTCATCGGCTTCAATGACAAAAAATGGCGAGTCACCTTTTGGCAGCCGCGCAGAAATGCCAAAATTTTTCGCGATCCCACCAATCAAAAACCCCGGCGCTAAGCCCGCGTAATCAAGAATCCAGGCGAGCATGGATGAGGTGGTGGTTTTGCCGTGCGTGCCTGCCACAGAGAGCACCCAGCGTCCTTGCAATACATTTTCGCCCAGCCACTGCGGGCCTGATACGTAGCGTAACCCGCGATTAAGAATTTCTTCAATAATCGGTTTGCCGCGCGTCATCGCATTGCCCACGACATAAATATCGGCATTAAATTTATTCAATTGCTCCGCGTCAAAACCCTCATGTAGGCCGATGCCGAGCGCCTCCAGTTGGGTGGACATGGGTGGATAGACATTCGCGTCGCAGCCCGTAACAGTGTGACCCATGTCTTTAGCAAGAGCCGCCAAGCCGCCCATAAAGGTGCCGCAGATGCCGAGTATGTGAATATGCATAGTAGGAAAAGTTTAAGTAAATTAGCTGCGACGGATTGTAACAAACAAGCCCTATGATTCTCGCTTGAGGTTGAAGCGTAAACTCAACATCCTCAACTGTTCAAATTGTTAAGTGAATTTGCGTTTCACCGCTTGTATTTGACGCCTTGCAATTCACACCAGCGCCTCCAACTAAGTTGGTTGATTCGCCAGTTGCGCACTAAATAAAGGTAAATATGGTTCCACTTCTTACTACATCACTCACCGGTCCCTTGCGCGAGCTTGAGCAAAAAATTATGGACGCGCGTCCGGCAATTGAGCGCTGGTTTCGTGCACAGTGGCAAACGCACACCGTGCCGTTTTATTCCTCTGTTGATTTACGCAATGCTGGATTTAAATTGGCGCCGGTGGATACCAATCTTTTCCCAGGCGGCTTTAATAATCTGAATCCTGCTTTTTTGCCGTTATGCGTTCATGCGGCGATGTCGGCAGTACAAAAGATTTGCCCGGATAAGTTACGGTTTCTATTAATTCCTGAAAATCACACGCGCAATCTTTTTTACCTCGAAAATGTGGCGGTAATTAAGCGCATTCTCGAAGGTGCTGGCCTGGATGTCAGAATTGGCTCAATCAATCCTGAAATTACTATTGCCACCACGTTGAATCTACCGAATGGCGATAAGTTAGCGCTTGAGCCAGTGGTGCGAATCGGCAATCGTGTTGGGGTGGCGGGCTTTGATCCTTGCGCGATATTGCTCAATAACGATATGTCCGCTGGTGTGCCGCCGATACTCGAAGGTATCGAGCAGGCGACTGTGCCGCCGCTCTATTCGGGCTGGACGAATCGACGCAAAACGCTGCATTTTCATGCCTATGATCGGGTGGCAGACGAATTCGCGAAGTTGATCGGTATAGACCCATGGTTAATTAACCCAGAGTTTTCACAGTGCGGACGGGTGAATTTTTCCGCCAAAGAGGGCGAGGATTGTCTGGCCGCCAATGTGGAGGCGGTGCTCACTGAAGTCCAGCGTAAATATGATGAATACGGCATTACCGAAAAACCATTTGTGATTGTAAAAGCAGATGCAGGCACTTACGGCATGGGCGTATTGACTGCGCGTTCGGCAGACGATGTGCGCGATTTGAATCGCAAAGAACGCAACAAAATGGCGGTGGTCAAAGAGGGCTTGGAAGTTAATGAAGTGATTATCCAAGAGGGCGTTTATACCTTTGAACGGGTTAACGAAGCGGTGGCCGAGCCGGTGGTCTATATGATTGATCAATTTGTTGTAGGAGGTTTTTATCGGGTTAATACTGACCGCGGCATTGACGAAAATCTCAATTCGCGTGGCATGAGCTTTGTACCACTAGCCTTTGAAAACGATTGCCAAGCACCCGATTGCGGCAGCGCGCCGGATGCGCCGCCAAACCGTTTCTATACCTATGGCGTTGTAGCGCGTTTAGCCATGCTGGCGGCGGCAAAGGAGTTAGAAATGCTTGGGAACATGATGAAAACAGAGCAATCAAACAAAGCGAATTAACAATGAAAATCGCCTTTATCGTTGACCCGCTCGCGGGACTTAAAGCCTACAAAGACTCCTCCATTTTCATGATGCGTGAAGCCGCCAAACGGGGTCACACCGTCTATGCATTTGAAGCGCATGAAATGTTTGTGGCGGGTAATGTGGTGTCCGCTAAGGCGACCCACATTACCGTCTCGTCTGAGAATGACGCTTGGGTCAAGATTGAATCACCCGTTGTGGCCGCCATTAATACGTTTGATGCAGTCCTCATGCGCAAAGATCCGCCGTTTGATAGCGCGTACCTGCACGCTACCTTGTTGTTGAGTCTGGCGGCGGCACAAGGCGCAAATGTGGTCAACAACCCTCAAGCGTTACGCGACTACAACGAAAAATTGGCAATTCTAAAATTTAGTGAATTTATTGCCCCCACACTCGTTACTTCCAGCATGGCCGACGTGCAATCATTCATTGATCAGCATGGCGACACCATTTTGAAAAAACTTGACGGCATGGGCGGCACCTCGATTTTTCGTGTGCGTAGCGATGATCTAAATCGCAATGCGATTGTTGAAGTACAAACAGACTATGGCAACGCCACCATCATGGCGCAACGCTACATTCCAGCAATCGCCCAAGGCGATAAGCGCGTTTTAGTTATTGATGGCGTGCCCATGTCGCACGCGTTAGCCCGCATCCCAAAGGCGGGCGAGACGCGAGGTAACTTAGCCGCCGGTGGTCGCGGTGTGGCGATGCCACTTACCGCGCGTGAACGCACCATTGCCGAGGCGCTGGCGCCAACATTAAAAGCCGATGGGTTAACGATCGTCGGTCTTGACATCATCGGTGATTATTTAACCGAGGTGAATGTGACGTCCCCGACCTGCATGGTGGAAATATTTGCACAGGCGAATGTCAACATCGCCGCCGCCATCATCGATGCGCTCCCGCGTTAACTAACAGTGTATTACGGCGAACGATTGAATAGCGTCACCCATTTAGTTGGCGCAATATTAGCCATCATCGGCACGGTGTTGTTGATTATTGTGGGGGCGACACAGGGTGACGCGTGGAAAACTGGTAGCTTCTCCGTTTATGGCGCAACGCTTGTCATCCTATATTCCAGCTCGACGCTTTATCATGCCACTCAGGGTAGGCTTAAGGATTTTTTTCGCAAATGCGATCACGGCGCCATCTACTTACTCATCGCCGGCACTTACACGCCATTCACACTTGTCACCCTTGGAGGCGGCTGGGGCTGGTCACTATTCGGGGTTATCTGGGGGCTTGCTATTTTCGGTATTGTCCAAGAGCTAGCCTTTAACAGCCAAAAACGCGTGTTGTCGCTCTATTTGTATTTGGGAATGGGCTGGGTTGCTGTTGTCGGCGTATTGCCATTGATTGAAGCGCTTACGTGGGCAGGATTTTCATGGGTGATTGCGGGCGGGCTGGCCTACACCGTCGGCACTATTTTTTATTTTTACGATAAAAAATTTAAACACTGGCACGGCATTTGGCATTTGTTTGTGCTCGCCGGCAGTGCGTTGCATTACTACGCAATTTGGCGGTACGTCGCCCAATAGTGTGGCTAGTACGGCCAATGTGGCCTAGTGGTTATGTAAACTAAGAAATTAAATAACGTCGGCGCCTAGTCGACGCCATAATGGAGCCGTGTTTATTTTTTTGTAAGTATTATGGCTCTTAACTTGTCTATTAAAAATGTATCTTAGGCACTAGCTGAAAAATTAAGGCGTCGTGCTGAAGCAAATCATCGCTCGTTACAGGGCGAATTGATGGCACTGATCGAATCATCTACGCGCGAGGCCGATGCTGGGCCCAGTAGCGATGCCTTCTCTGCAAAACGCGTCGGTGAGCCACTCGTAAAGTCAACCGCAGCGGCATCTGAAAAACTAACCTTGCGCGATGTTGCGGCGCGTATGCGTAACCGCTTTCCAACGCCCGTCACCATGCCTCTTGGCACTTCAGCCGTAGAGGCTGTTCGGCAAATGCGTGATGAGCGTGATGGTAGTCAGTTGCAAGCAACGGACAGCGGTGTAACCCATCACGCCAAGGGCGACTAGCCAATGCCGCGTCTGATCGTAGCCGAGCCGTCGGGCGTGTATTACGAGAGACCGCCGCTGGTGGTAGATAGCTCACTGGTCATTGCGTTTTTGTTCCATGACGAAGATGCACGCGAGGCTGAAATGCGCATGGATGGTCGCGCACTTCACGCGCCGCAACTGATAGACCTTGAAATTGCCAACGTCTGTCGTAGTCGTATGAGCAGCACGCTCGTGACATTGAGCGAGGCGCGCGAATCGCTAAACGATTTTTTGCTGCTTGATGTTGAGCGGCACGACTTTGATATTCGCGCCACGTTTGAGCTGGCATCGCGCTATGGTCTAACTTCCTAGGATGCGAGCTACTTTTATCTTGCCGCTCACCTCAATGCGCCGCTTGCCACCTTCGACGAAGCGCTCGGCAACGCCGCAACACTATATTTTTTTGAGCAACATGTAGGCTAGAAAAACACCGCGTCACACCGTACCACGCCGCACCAAAACAGGCTGCATCGCCCCAGCAAAATGCTTCCCCGCATGCTCGCGTAGCGCATGAAATTTCACCTGCGGATAACGTTCAGATGCCACTTCCAACTCGGAGGCGTGGGTGGCTAAAAAGGCGAGCGCATCCACCACATCGTGTGCGATGCGATGCGCGTTGGCATCAACGAATTTTTTCAAAACACTTTCGTCATCACAAGTAATCCAACGTGCCATGCGATAGCGCGATGGCTCCATTCGCGCGTCCACGTTGTACTCTGATTTCAACCGGTGTGCGACCACTTCAAATTGCAACGTGCCGACGGCACCGAGCAATAAGCTGCCACCGGCAATCGGGCGAAAGACTTGTATCGCACCTTCTTCGCCTAGCTGCTGTAAGCCTTGGCGTAGCTGCTTAGATTTGATCGGGTCTTTAACCTCAACTACCTGAAAAATTTCAGGTGCGAAGTAAGGTAAGCCGGTGAATTGCAACGACTCGCGCTCCGTTAAAGAATCCCCCAAATGCAGCGTGCCGTGGTTGGGTATGCCGATGATGTCGCCCGCGTAAGCTTCCTCCAGCAAATTACGCCGCTGCGAGAGAAATGACACGACCGTGCTCGGCCGTATGTCTTTGCCGGTGCGCGATACACGTAGCTTCATGCCGCGCTCAAATTTGCCCGAGCACACGCGCACAAAGGCGATACGGTCGCGATGAGCCGGATCCATATTCGCTTGGATTTTGAATACCACGCCAGAGAAGGCTGGCTCATCTGGCTCGACTAGCCGCTCCAGCGCTAGGCGTGATGCCGGTGGCGGGGCAATATCTACCAGTGCATCGAGCACTTCACGCACACCAAAATTATTCACGGCCGAGCCAAAAAATAATGGCGATTGTTTGCCGGCTAAAAACGCGTCGCGATCAAATGGGGGGCTGGCGTCTTTCAGTAATTCAATTTCTTTTTTCGCTTGGGTAAGTTCGACACCGAAGCGTTCCATCGCGATTGGATTGTCAATACCTTCAAGCGTTTCATCATCATCGCGCATACGATCCTCACCCGGCGTAAAAACGCGCATCGAGTTCAATCGCAAATCAAACACGCCACGAAATTCACGCCCCATGCCAACCGGCCAAATGAATGGCACCACATCCATTTTTAATACACGTTCAACTTCCTCCATCAGTTCCAGCGGCGGTTTAACTTCACGATCCATCTTATTAATGAAGGTGATGATCGGCGTGTTGCGCGCACGGCAAACTTCAATTAACCGAAGCGTTTGTGCCTCCACACCCTTCGCGGCATCAATGACCATCAGCGCGGCGTCCACGGCGGTTAACACCCTATAGGTGTCTTCCGAAAAATCTTGATGGCCGGGGGTGTCGAGTAGATTGACTACACAATCGCGGTACTCCATTTGCATGACCGACGATGCCACCGAAATACCGCGCTGCTTCTCGATCTCCATCCAGTCAGAGGTCGCGTGGCGACTAGCCTTACGCGCCTTTACGCTACCGGCTATTTGAATAGCACCCGCAAATAACAATAACTTCTCCGTCAGCGTCGTCTTGCCCGCGTCTGGGTGGGAAATGATGGCGAAGGTGCGACGGCGTTTGATCTCGGTGGAATTTGCAGTGGTGATGGATGGGGCGGTCATGATTTATAAATTGAAGTGCCGCAGCACACAGCGTAAGCGCCACTGTTCGTGCGTAGCATGGCTTCGTATTATCCTAGAAACGACTGCTGACCGCATGAATACCGCAAAAGAGCACTTGAATAAACGTCTTACACACATGCCCGTTCAACTGATGTTTCTAGGATAATAATTTACCTTTTTTTAATATTGCCAAACCATCATGACCAAGATTTTTTCGCGTTCTAGCCTCGCCATTGCCGCGTGCGTTATTTCTGCATGTGCCATCGATAAGCCCCAGCCAACGCCGGCAACGCCGTCAACAAAGCCAATCGTCACCGCACCTATCGGTGTGGCGGCATTTAACATGGCATGGGCCGGCACCATGGCTGACTTTAATCGCCATGTTGAGGTGTGCGCTAACCCGGCGGTGAATTGGTGCGAGACCCGCACGCGCACGCTACGCGGTGCCTCCGCCCCCACAGCCGAGGAGGCGTTGCGTGCGAAAACATGCCAAGAGGCAACGCTTGCTCTATCGCGTGGACAAGATGCCTCGACGCTGATGGCGCCTTGCAATGCCTATCGAAGTGGTCAGCCAACAGCACCGGGCGCTCCGCCAGAAAACCCCAACCTCACCCGCACGCCCGCCGCTTATCAAGTCAAACTCGATTCCCTACGCGAGACGGTAGAAGGTTTGATTAAACGCGAAAATGTGAAGGTCATTGCGTTTCAAGAAGTGAGGTCTGCGGAAGTAATCAGGGTTGTGCTCGGTAAATATGCCGACAAATTTGCGGTGTGTGATGCTAAACACAACGCGTTTCAAACTCTCGCGTTTGCCTGGGAAATGTCACTCACCAGTAAGCCCGGCGATTGCACCACAGAAAGTCAATTAGCCATCAAAGACCCGCCGAATGACCCCACCGCATTTCGTCGTGTGCGTCCCGGTTTACGCCTGAGCTTAACGATTAATAATCAAAATGTAACATTCATGAATGTTCACCTAAAGGCAGGTTGCGCCAGCGTCAACAATAGCGATGCGCGCTATCCAAGCCGATTGTTAACAGACGCCAATGACGCGTGTGAAGTCTTCAACCGCCAAGTGCCGATACTTGAAAGCTGGATTGAAACGGTTGCGGCTGCTTCCCCGCGGTTCGTCTTGCTAGGCGATTTTAATCGCCGTATCGATGATGAAATGGCGATGAACATTGATAAATCACAAGTCCGCGCCGACGGAACCGACCCGGCAAGTGTTAACAATGTTGCCGCAAATGGCAAAGTGACCACGCGCTATCTCTGGCAAGAAATTTCCGACGGCTCACCGTTGCTGCACCAAATACCGCTATCCACCAAAGACGGCGGCTGCACCGGCTTCCAAGGGCTTGATCATATTGTGATCAGTGATGCGTTGAAAAAACTCAATAGCGGCCAAATTCAATCCCAAAAAATTGGCGTCGTCACCAAGCCCGGCCAAACCATAGAGACCAGCGATCACTGCCCGCGCGTAGTGAAGCTAAATTTATAATTAATTATTGCGTAGAACAAAATATAAAACCCTAACAGGGGCAGGTGCTTTGGAGCATTAAAGCGCTCATGTTTTCAAGTAGCCGCTTCGCAGCCGCGCCGTCAATCGCCGGCGACGTGTTTTGCTGTGTGACTATCCACCACACATCGAACAGATCGCGCCACTCCAACTGTGTGGGAGTGGCGAATGCAGTCAACTTGTCAAAGTAGGCGGCTTCGAGCGTGGCGGCAGGCAACATTGCGTCAACGCGGATACGTGCGCCGCCAAGACTGCTCGGTACGCTCGGCGTGCGCAGACTTGTTTGGTATTGCTCAAAATAGGTCGGCTCCACTGGCAGAACTCAGCCTTCATTTTGACCGCGCGGAGTATGCCGGGCTGTGCGAACGTGAAATCGAAGCCACCCATGCGTTCAGCTGACTTGTCGCGAACTGATACCGTGAGCGCGGGGGTCGACATTAGCAACATCTCGCGCAACCTTGCGGCGATCCGCTGCATCTCTGCTAACAGGCGGTTGGCTGCATTTTTCGACAGCAGGAAATCTAGGTCTTCTGAGTACCGTGGTGAATTCCTGCTGAGGTGAAGCGATGTCCCGCCATGGAAAGCAAAGTCTCGCGACGTCCATTTACTCGCATCGCCAATGCATTGGAGCAACGCAACATGCCCTAGCACCGCCCATTGTGTGCGTTCTTGGGGCTTAATCAATCTGTTTGGTGTCATTGCGTAGCGCCCCTGTTAACATTTAAATGTGCATAAATGTATTGTTAAATGCAATTCTATAAAGGCCTATAACATTGAGTGAAATACGCTTTTAGACATTCAATTCAAGGCTGACTTCTGCATCCTCAAATACAACACCCAACACGTCAATCCTGCGAGCATTAACAGCAACATCGTAATGGCTAGCCACAATGCTGAATGCGATACGAGCGGGGAAATCAAGCCGGCAGTGACCGCGTTCACGATGCCGGAGACAAAGCCTTGCAGTGATGCCGCCATGCCACGCCGGTTGGGAAACATATCTAGTACGATAAGGGAGAGCGATGGCATGGCGAGGGCGCTGCCGATGGCATAGCAATAAATGGGGATGACTGCCCACGGAATAGACGGCGTAAAGAAGATGGCGTAGAGCAAATTGATGATGGCCGCTCCTGCCATGAACCGATAACCTAAGCCGACAGTGGCGGAGAATGATAACTTACCTGCTACACGCCCCGAAATAAACGCGCCTGTCATGATGCCGGCAATGCCAGGAATAAACAGCCAGGCGAATTGTTGTGCGCTTAGTTTTAATATTTCGGTCGCGTAAACGGGTGCGGACATAAAGTACAAAAAGAAGGCGTTGAAATTAAAGCCGACCGCCAACGACAACAATAAAAATGGCACATTCGCGCCGACTTCACGATAGCCTGCCAACAGCGGGCGCGGGCGAAATGGCTGGCGCTTTTCTTTTGGATGCGTCTCATGAATGCTAAAGATGATGACTAACATCAGCGCTACGGTAATGGCGGCTAAAAACCAAAAAATCGATGCCCAGCCAAACCAAATATAAAGATAGCCGCCGATAATGGGAGCGATGGCGGGCGCGATACCAAACCAAAGCGTTACCAGCGCCATCAGTTTTTGCGCCTCGGTTTCATCGAATAAATCACGAATCATCGCCCGGCCGACGACCATGCCTGCGCCAACGGATAAACCTTGCAACGCGCGAAAAAGTAATAGTGACGTTATGTCGTCAGACAACGCGCAGCCGATGGAGCCCGCTAAAAAACCGACGAGACCCGCAATGATGATGGGCTTACGTCCATAGCTATCGGATAGTGCACCGTGAAATAAAAACATAAACGCAAACGCGGCCAGATACACCGAGAGCGTCTGCTGCATTTGAAGTGGGCTTGCTTGTAAATCTGTTGCCATGCTAAAAAATGCAGGCAAATAGGTATCAATGGCGAATGGTCCCAACATCGCCAAGCCCGCAAGTAATAGCGCGAATAGCCATCGAGGTGTGTCGTGGTGACGGTGCGTTGTAGCAGTAGTATTAGACAAAATTACAAGGTCGTTTATTGACGGGATTCTTCGAGCATAAATGCTTGAAAAGCATTGTGGATATTAGGGTTTTAATTTCTACGTTCGAAGTGATGTTAGAGGCGGCGATTGGAATATCAATTGGCGCGGCGCTCAAACAGTAACGATCATTTTACGCGGCAACCGCTAAATGAAATCGAATAAGTCAGTAATTAACTTGTGAACACACTTCACCAACCCGATAATGAAAGCTTTGCTAAAAGTTGTGATGCCGCCGACATGACCAAACATGACAAAACGAAATGACCAATCTTAGAACCATCCTCAACCGCACGATTGATAGCGGCACCATGGGCCGTGGGCAAATCTACTTTCATCAAAAGCGCATTAAAAAATGGCGTTGGGTAAGCCGTGATGAAACGCGCGGTGTGATCGAATCTAGCGTGGTCGGCGCGGGCGGTGTCATTTACGATCAAACAATTAACATCTATTTTGCGAGCCAACGCATTGATGGCCAATGCTCGTGCCCGGTCGGGGCGAATTGCAAACACGTGGTAGCGGTGGTGTTGGAGGCGGGTATTCATGAGGGTAGCGTTAGCGCAAAACCGGCATCGCAAAATGACGCAGCTCAATTTGCGCCGCAGCCCGCACCACATTGCGCACCGCAAATAGGTATCATCCGTCCCGAACCCGCCAAGCCACTTAAATCAAGCCTAAGGAGCAAAACTAGAACGACCAAATCCTTGATGCCCGCCAACAGCAGCGCCAGCGCGGCTGATGTAAAGCTCACTAGCGATGTAGAGCTGTGGATATCCTCACTCGCGCGCGCCGCCTTAACCGAATCGCAAGAATTTCCAGAGGGTGTTTCAGAACGAATTATTTATGTATTGGTGTCATTGATGCAAGGCAACACGCCCACCATCATGCTCGATATTTGCAAAGCACGCGTGCTTAAAAGTGGCCTTTATAGCGGGCTGACTAATTACACCGCCCTCAGTAATGCCGCGGTATCGCCGCCGCAATTTGTCAGCGCAGCCGATGCGCGTATATTTCGTCAACTCATCGCCGGGCAACGCTTTTCATACTACTCAGCGCGGCACTCGCTAAGCGGTATTGATGCGTCAATTGTCGCCGAAATTATCAATACCAAACGCGCTTTTTGGCATCCTGATCCAGCCGCGCAGCAGTTAAACCCCGCCAGCGCGATCAGCTGGGGGCCGCCTCGCCAAGGTCAGGCCGAGTGGAAATCGTTGACTAACGGCGATCAGATCTTGATGTTCGCCACCACGCCATTTACGCCGCATATTTTGCCGACGTCGCCACCGATTTACGTTGCGGTTGCTGTTGCCGATGCTGTTACTGTTACCGATGAGAGGCAAGTCGCTGCTGAAGTGGCAACGCAAGCTATTTCCGGTCTGATGCCACATGCCATTTGCGGCTTGGTTGAATCCACTATGTCACCCGCCGTTGCTAACGCGATTGCCAACGCGCCGATATTGCCTAAGGCAATGATCGCCCGTGTATCACGCGAGCTGCAAATCCGGCAATTGCAGCATGTGGTGCGCCCACCAACCTCCATGCCGGAGACGGTTTTAAACGATTTTGCGCCGACGTCGATCCTCAACATCAATACCTTTAAGGAGCAGTCACTCGATAACCGCACTTGGCGTTACACCACCAAGCAAATTGATTATGTGGAGATAGTGTTTGACTATCGCGGCGAAAAAGTCAGCGGGAAAAATCCCGCCGAAATTATCCGCATTGAGAATGACACCCTCTTGAGAATCGCTCGCAATATGCGCGTTGAACGTGCGGCGCTGAGTGAATTAAAACGGCTTGGCTTTGTTACCGCAGCGCACGTTTATCCAGGTGCGCTCAATAAAAAATTAAAAAATGCTTTGGTACTTGCTGATACGCAAAATGAGCCCGATGCAATGCTGCGCTGGTTAGATTTTCTTGAGCACGCCGTGCCTCTCTTGCGCCAAGCTGGCTGGCAAATCAATGTACCGAGCAACTTTCGTTTTAATTTAACCGCCATTGAAGGCTGGTATGCGGATGTAGAAGAATCAAAAAATAACTGGTTTGATTTTGAGATCGGCGTAGAAGTTGACGGCAAAAAAATGAGCCTGATCCCGATACTCATCAAGCTCATTCGCGAATCGCCACAAGAGTGGCGGCAAGCGGAGCTCAATAGCAGGGAAGATGCTGAAAATATCGTTGTTGAAATTCAGCCAAAGCTGCGCGTGGCGTTACCGTTGGGGCGGATAAAGCCAATATTGAATGCGCTCTATGAGTTGTACATGCGCGACAAAACGAGTGCGACCGGCGATAGCGTTAGGTTATCCACTTTTGATGCGGCACGCTTGGCCGAGGTTGACGCTGCATTGCAACTGCGCTGGGTCGGTGGCGAACGACTGCTGGCGATGGGCAAGCGCCTCGCCCAGTTTGGCGGTATTGCGCCAGTAGTAATACCGAAAAATTTTCAGGCCACGTTGCGGCCATATCAATTAGAAGGTGTGGCGTGGTTGCAATTTTTACGTGAGTATCAATTAGCCGGTGTGTTGGCTGACGACATGGGCTTAGGCAAAACCGTGCAAACACTCGCGCATATCTTGATTGAAAAAACCGCCGGGCGCATGAAGCAGCCGATGTTAGTGGTGGCACCCACCAGCCTTATGAATACATGGGCAAGTGAAGCCGCACGTTTTACGCCGAGCTTAAAGGTATTGGTGTCACATGGCAGCGATCGTGATCGCGACAGCACCTTATTTGCAAAACACGATGTGGTGCTCACCACTTA
>Ga0105049_10001847_pt1 | contig 25091 bp, 11 predicted proteins | sample MAT06_FD_78087 | JGI IMG/M metagenome (GOLD analysis project Ga0105049, IMG submission 78087) | Freshwater microbial communities from Lake Fryxell liftoff mats and glacier meltwater in Antarctica - MAT-06 | ecosystem: Environmental > Aquatic > Freshwater > Ice > Liftoff microbial mat | place...
GTGACGCGCACCTCGATCGGCAGATCCGCCTGCTCAGGAGCGCGATAGAATGGGCTGCCAGGGGCCTGCTCGCTTCCGCCCTTCAGCGTGTCGCCACCCTCGATGATGCCGCTGTTGGTTACATAGCCGAGGTCGGCGAGCTTGACATCAACGCGCAGGGGTAAGCCGTCGGTGTGGCGGAAGAAGATGTTGCCGGGCTTGATGTCGCGGTGGGCCTCGCCCTTGCCGTGCAAATACTGGATCGACTGCACAATCTTGATAAAGAGCTTCAGCACCGTATGGTTGCGAATAAGGTTCGGGTTGTGGCGCACAGGCACCTGGTCTTCACGCAGAGGCTGGCCGTTGTCATCGGTGATCGCGACCAGTTCACTTTTGAAGGCGTTGATGAGATCGTACCCCGAGCTGCGCGAGAGCTCTGCGAGCGTCAATGGACGCTTCTCCTGGGGGTGATGCATGTAGCGCCCCACAAACAGCTCCAGGTCGCGCTTGAGCTCGCGGGCATTCTTGGAGAGCGCCTCGCTGCTGGCTCGGTTGTATCGGTAGACCGTGAGGTCTAACCAGCGGTCGTTGCGCTCCAACAGATGCTCAAGCGTGCCGTGGCAGAGTTCAAGACAGTAGAAAGGCCCCTGAAGCGAGTAGCGGGCCTTGATGCGCCGGAAATCGTCGCTTTCGTTGTCTTCAAGCGAGACGCTCCGCACGCCGTTGAATATTTCTTCCCACCAGAACTCCTTCACCGAATTGACCGGGCCGCGCCGTAGCGGGTCGCGCATCACGGCGCCCCAGCCGAGGAAACGGACCAGCGAGTCGATGTTGCCGCTCTTATTTTGCAGGCTGAGCGCCTCCTGGAAGAAGCGCACCGCCGCGCTGTAGGCCATCTGGTCGTCGGGGTCGTCGCGGAGGAACTTCACGGCCCGGAAGTCGGCGCGCTCGCTGAGCTCCTTGATGTCGGTGGCAAGGAAGACGACGGCGTTGCGCCCAGTGCCGAGCCGGATTGGCTCATCGCTGCCGTCAGGGCTCCGCACCAGGTGCAAATACACATTGCGCACGCGCTCCTCGTTCCCGATCGACTCGACGGCGGTCAACAGGAGCGGCCGGGTCTGTGTAAGCATCAAGATGTTCCTTGGTGAGGTCAGACTAGCTTGAGAACGCGATTGGCAACCAGGAGTGGCACCTGATATTTGTCGCGGATCGTGGTGCGCACCACCCGCGCCTTGCTGTCGAGCAGCTCCAGGCTGAGCTCCAGGCCGGGGGAGGCGAGCTGGTGGGGCGGGCCGGCCAGTTCGGTGGTGATTAGACCCATCGGGCCCTCGCCCGGAACCTGGCGGCGGTAAATCTCCAGAGTGGTGGGGCTGTCCGCCTCGAGACCCGACCAATCCTCCAGGCGGCGGCGCACAGGGTCGGGCGGGCGTCGCACCCAGAGCCCCGTCAGCCAGCGAGGGAAGCCCTCACCATCGACATACGACATGCGCAGGTTGTCGAGCAGATCCCCGCCGCTGAGTGGGATCTCCAGGCGCTCCCCAACCACAGACGCGCTGCCTATCAGCACGCTGAGTGGGCTTACTCCAGGCCGACTCACCACGACCGAGGAGAGGTAGGCGACACAGTCCAGCGAAACGATCTGGACCCGCACGTCCGCAAGCGCGGGCTCCTGTGCAAGGCCATAGATGACGAGCAGGGTGTCGATGGCGTCCCCGGCACGCTCGAGACGGGCGTGTGCGCCAGTTACGCGGAGCGCCGCCTCGCTGATAGCCGCCCCGACGGGGACAAGGTCGTCGGCATCTGCCTCGCCGCCGAGCGCGCGGACCGCTTGGGCGATCAGCGGCTGGTGGATCATCGCGTCGAGGGCGGTCGTGAGCAGGGTAGCCAGGGGCGGGACGCGCAGCCGGGACGCTGGCGTGTCCGACGTGATGGAAAGCTGTAGCGCGCCAAGCAGGATTCGAGAGACGAGGTCCACCCTGGCTTCTCCGATGCGCACACCATAGCACGCACGCAAGTAGGCTAGCAGCTAAGCTTCGTGGACAAGCATATTAATAGACAAGCATAGTTCGATCATAACACATGGTGGGAAGATGATCAAGGCTGAACCCACGTAAAAGGCGCAATCCGGAACGTGTTAATAGGGTTGGTACACTTTGAGGCGACGTGTTACGGTACGAACAGTGGCTCACGTTGGGCCACGCGCAACGGCGAAGCGTCGCTCGCGGGCTGTGGGGCATGGATCCAGACGCTCGACGGCACGACTGCTGGCACCGGACGCCCGCGCACGAAGCGCTCAGGATGGCTGGCATAGCCGAGCAAATATAACCCGATTGAACGCTGTTGGGGGGTGCTGGTGGTGTCCGAGGGAGCCTGCGAGGTTCGACCGAGAGGCCCACCTTACTACACACCATGAAGAACGCTCTGGAGAAAGTAAAGTATATCGCCGCGCCTCACGAATGTACAGCGGTTTTTTTGCTGGATAAGGGGTCTTGCCTCTGCTTTACGTAGTTGTCAGAAGGAAAAAAAGGGTATATTCTACGGGTGCATTCACAAAGGCTGTAATTTACTGTTCAGCCCGCACGCTGCTCATTCGTCTGCCCAGATCGCAGATACTATGCATGGCGCTGCCCTCGACAAGGTGACGAAGCTACGGGTCCGCCCTCCCAGGCCACCGAAACCGCCCGAGATAAGCGCGAAGCGCGGGCCAAGGAGATTAAGATGGGCCATATAAGCCGAGGCTTCGGGTACGCACTGGTTCTAGTGGCGCTGGGCCTGAGCTTCGTGCTGCTGCGGCAGGTAGGTGCCCAGGCTGCCCAACGCTGTTTCGGCGAGACTGGTTTTTGCGTCTCTGGCTCGTTCCGCCCGATCTGGGAGCAGGGCGGCCTCACTATCTTTGGTCTACCCCTTGGCCCGCAGGGCGCCCCCGCCGAGCCGCCACCCGATCCAGGTCTTCCCGTTCAGGTGCAGTGGTTCGAACGCCATCGCTTCGAGCTGCACCCGACGAACCCGGCCCCCTACAGCGTGCTGCTGGGGCGCGTCGGGGCGGAGCGCCTCGCCCAGCTCGGGCGTGACTGGCGTGCGCAGCCTTCCGCCACGCCGCAGGCTGGCTGCCGCTTCTTCCCGGAGACCGGGCGCAACCTCTGCACGCCCTTTCTCGCCGCCTGGCAGGCCAACGGTGTCGAGCTCGACGGGCGCGTAGGCGTGAGCGAGGCTGAGAGCCTGGCCCTTTTTGGCCTTCCCCTGACTGAGGCCCAGGAGGAGAGCGTAGAAGGCCAGACCTACACGGTGCAGTGGTTCGAGCGCGCCCGCTTCGAGCTTCACCAGGACGGGGGCGTGGACCGCATGCTGTTTGGGCGGCTCGGGGCGGAGCTCCTGGCGGGCGGCGTGTCAGCTGGCACGTTGCCGGTCGAGGAGCCGAGCGCACCGCCGGCTGCACCACCTGCGGGCGGGCAGCCGACGGCGGCGTCGCCCCGGTCGACAGCTACCACGGCGCCCCGCCGGCCCACCGCGACGCCGGACGGCGCGCCCGCTGAGCCTTCAAGCACCTCGCGCCCGACCGAGCCCGCAACGACCCGCACGCCGCAGCCGACGAATACGGCGATCGTCCCGACCAGCACGCCGCGCCCACCTAGCAGCACGCCGCGCCCGCCCACCAGCACGCCCACCCCGAACAGCTTCACCGACCCGCCGCCAACCCCGCCGCCCGGCTTCCCGTCGGACGTCGGCCTGCCTGCGCAGGCGGATACGTCTGGAGGTGCGGTTGCAAATCTCGACGCCGCAACAGACAGCTTGCGCATCGGTGCGCCTTTCTGTCTCGGCATTAGTAGCGTGCCGGGCGGCGCTAGCGAGGTAACGTACACGATCAGCGGCCCGAACGGCGACGCCGCTGTCCGAGACCAGACGACGATCTTCGCTGACAACGGCAACCTGGTCGGCCAATGGCGTTGGGCTCCTGGGTCTGATTACATCGATGGCATATACGCAATCACAGCGGCCATCACCGATCTCAACGGCAGCGCTCTGCTGACCGAGACCGGCTCGCTTGCGCTACTTGACCCCGCACCAGGGTCGGGCCCGCTGGTCACCACGGTGCGCCTTGGCAGCCGGATCAGCGACAGCGATGTTCAGGAGTGTGGCGCCGGAGCGCACGGGTCGCCAGGCGACCAGTTTGCGACGTATCTCACGGGCTATACACCCGGTGAGGTTGTCGACCTGCACCTGTACTCGGAAGCTATCTATAAGGGGCGCCTTGACACCATCGTCCTCGACGATCAGGGCAAGGGTGGTCTGATCATCTTCACGGAAAGCGATTACCCCATCGATGATTACATCGTCGTCACCGGGGCGCAAGCGTTGGAAATAGTACGAGATCCCAGTTATCTCCAGGATACAATCAGTGGCTGGGAGCAGCGACTGGGGTTCAAGTAATGTGTGAAGGGCGCCCGGGGCAAGCCTGGGCGCCGCAACAGGCCTTACTCTAGCCTGATCTGAAAGCTGTATGTGCCTATCGCCGGGTTATCTGTGTCGCCGACGATCATGGTGTAAGTGCCGCTCTCGGACAGACTCCTAGGTGTCTGGTCACCGGAGCCGAGCCGATCATTGAAGTAGTCGAAATTCCCCGAAGGCCCCACGAGCCGCCAGCGAGCCTGGCTTAGCGCGGCGACCACGCTCTGAAAATTCACGACGATGCTCTGCCCCTTTGTTGCGTTGAACGTGTAGATGTCTTGGCCATAGGGAACCTCGATGTTGCCGGCTCCTGCTGCCGGCACGCCGTTGGCGATCGTATCGCCGATGGTGATCACAAACTGCTCAGGCGTCGGAAGGCTTCTGATCCGGAAGCTGTAGCTGCCCGTACCGGCGTCGAGCGTGTCGCCCACGAGCAGGGTATAGATCCCCGCGACGCGCAAGATGTACTCTTGCGGGTCGCCAGACCCAGGCCCTGAGCTAGCGAAGACGTCGCGTCCGTCGGGCCTGGTCAGCTGCCACCTGACGTCGCTCAACCCGGCGTCCATACTCACCGGCTCGATCAAAATCCGCTGCCCTGCTAACGCCGCGAACGTGTAGATATCCCGGGCCGCCGCCGTCTCGATGTTTCCAGCTCCCGCCGCAGGCTGGTCGTTCGCGACGGTGTCGCCAATGGCGATGGCAAACTGTTGGGGCGCCGCCTGGAGCCCGAGCTGGAAGCTGTACGTCCCTGTTCCGCTGTCGCTTGCAAAGACTAGTGTGTAGGTGCCAGCAGCGGGCAGCGTGCGGACTGCGAGGTCTGAGTCGTCGCCAAATCGGTTGAGCAGGACGCTTCCGTCTGGCGCCAGCAGCCGCCAGTTCAGCGCGTCAAGGTCGCCGGGCAGCTCATCCAGGGCGATGAAGACCCGCTGGCCCGCATTGGCTGTGAAGGTGTATACGTCTTGAGCGAAGGGGAGCTCGATGTTGCCGGCCCCCGTCTCGGGCACCCCGTTGGAGACACGCCCACCGAGGACGATGGTGAACTGCTGCGGCGGTGGCGGCTCCTCAAGCCGGAAGCTGTAAGTGCCTATCCCAGACTCGTCGTTGCCGCCGACGATCAGGGTGTAGGTGCCCGCGACGAGCAGGCGATAGACACCGTCGAAGCTGCTGAGAGTGGTGGAAACGAAGACGCGCCCGTCAGGCGTGAGGAGCTGTGCGTCGCTAGAGTCACTCAAGGTAGCTTCGCTCTCCAGCGCGATGGCGATCAACTGCCCCGCACCGACCGTGAAGGTGTAGATGTCCTGGCCAAAGGGAGCCTCGATGTTGCCGGCCCCCGCCGCAGGCACCCCGTCGGAGACACGCGCACCGAGGGCGATGGTGAACTGCTGCGGCGTTGGCGGGCTGCTCAGCCAGAACCTGTAGGTGCCCGTCCCTTCCTCGCGGTCGTCACCGATAACGAGCGCGTAGCTGCCAGCGACAGGCAAGGTGTAGACGCCGCTCAGGAATCTCAGCAGGTCGCTGAAGATAACGCGCCCGTCGGGCGCCAGAAGCCGCACATCGACGCTGTTCAGCGTTGGAGTAATCTCCTGTGCGTCAAACAGGATGCGCTGGCCCGCGCTGGCCGTGAAGGTATAGATGTCCTTGGCGAAGTCCACCTCGATGTTGCCGGCGCCCGCCGCAGGCACGCCGTTCGAGACCGTGTCGCCGACGGCGATGGCAAAGGTCTGCGGGGCTGGCGGATCCTCAAGCCGGAATGCATAGGTCCCGGTGTTATTGCGCGCGCTCACGACGAAGCTGTAGGTCCCGGCGCTGGGAAGGCGATAGATGCCGCCGATGGAGGAAATGGAGGAGCCAGCGATGACACGCCCGTCAGGCGCAACGAGCTGTGCGTCGCTGGAGGCAATCAGGGCATCCACGCGCTCCAGCGCGATGGCGATCAACTGCCCCGCACTGGCCGTGAAAGTGTAGATGTCCTGGCCATAGGGAGACTCGATGTTGCCAGCTCCTACCGCAGGCGCGCCGTTCGAGACCCTGGTGCCGATCGCAATGGCGAACTGCTGAGATGCCGGTGCGCTCCCGAGCCTGAAGCCGTACGTACCGGTGCCAGCGTCGCGGTCGTCGCCGATGCTGATGCTGTATGTGCCGGCGACGGGCAAGGTGTAAGCGCCTGAGATGCCATTGTCCTGAGCGCGCTTCAGGTCGAAGAGCACGGCGCCATCGGGCGCGATAAGGCGCCAGTTTACGCCGCTGAGCGTAGCGGCTACAGCCTGTTGCTCGAAAAGCACCCGCTGCCCCGCACTCCCTGCGAAGGTGTAGATGTCACTCCCATAGGGGAACTCGATGTTGCCGGCCCCCGCCGCGGGCAGATCATTCGCGACCGTGTCGCCGATGGCGATGGCGAACGTCTGAGGCTCCGGTGGGTTCCTGACCTGGAAGCCATAGGTGCCCGTGGCCGCGTCGAGGTCGTCGCCGACAATAATCGTGTACGTTCCTGTTACGGGCAGCGTGTAGATGCCGGGGTCCACGCCGCCGCCGAAGCCGAGCGGCTGATTGAAGAGCACCCTGCCGCTAGGTTCAACAAGCCGCCAGTTCACCTCTCCGAGCGAAGCGGCCACGTTCTGCACGTCGAAGAACACCCGCTGTTCGGCAGCCGCCGTGAAGGTATAGATGTCCTTCCCGTAGGGCGTCTCGATGTTGCCGGCGCCCGCCGCAGGCACGCCGTTCGACACGCTATCGCCGATGGCGAGCGCGAAACGGCTTGGCAGCGGCAGGCCGACGAGCCGAAACACGTAGGCGCCTGCGCCGGGGCTGCTGCCGTCGCCGACCGCGAGCGTGTAGGTGCCGACGCCGGGCAGGCTGACCACGCCCGTATTCGCTAGATTGCGGTCAAAGACCACTCTGCCCGTCGCCGTGGTGAGCTTCCAGCGGGTGCTGGCGAGCCCCGGCGCCTCGCTGAGCACCTCCAGACTGATCTGCCGGTCGGCCTCCGCCGTGAACGTGTAGACGTCAACAGCATCGGTGGTTTCGATATTGCCGGCGCCAGCCTGGGGCACGCCATCGCTCACAGTGTCGTCGAGCGCGATCGGGAAGCGCTGCGCCTGGACGCCGGAGAAGTCGAAGTCTAGGCGCGTGGAGATACCTGTGACGGGACCGACGCCGGTGATGCTGCGCGTGAGGCCGGTGCGCGTGTCGATGGCCACCGCGCGGAACGGCTCATCCTGGGGAACGAAGGGCAGGAAGAAGGCGCCGCTTGCGTCGGTGACACCCGCGAACGGGCTGAGCGCCCGGTCGCCGCTGCGCGTGAAGAGCTTGATGAGGTAGCGGCCTGTCCTGTCGGCGCTCCCGTCGCGCACCGTGCCGCAGATGTCGCCGCCCGTGATCGGTGCGGCGACGATGCCGCGGCTCGCCGGCGTGCCGGTCCCCGCAGTGGGCTGGCAGGAGGTGGACGAAAGATCCTGTGGCAGGGAGCTGACAATTGCGCCATTCGGCGCCACCTGCGCCTGGCCCGCCATCACCAGCTCCGCAGCCCCGTCGCCGTCCTGGTCGGGCAGCAAGTTATAGGTGATAACGGCCTGCTCTCCAGGGATGCGGGCCGCGTACCCCCGCGTAGCCACGCCCACAGGGCGTAGGAGCGGCTGGCTGGAGCTGAGCGCGAGATCACCCAGGAATGTGAGGCCGAGCGTGTCCCACTGAATACCTGCCTCGGTCGTCACCTCGCTCTGCGAGCGCTCGCGGACGCTAATGGTGGCGCTGCCGCTGACGGCGCCGGGAGGAATCGTGATGGTGGCGCCCGAGGCGACACCGAGCACGCCGCCTCGGCTCCCGATTGTGCCGCTCGAAGGTGGGGCAGGCTGAGCGATCACCGCAAGGGTCTGCGTCGCCTCGCCCTTTGGCCCACGGGCAGTCGCCGTGATTGTCACCGGGCCGACGGGCAGCTGTGCCGCGTCGAGGAAGGCCTGGTAGCCATCGGCAGGCGTGGTGTCGGTGCCGAGGTCGAGGCTGCCGGCGCGAAAGCTGATGCTCGTCACCGAGCTGGCGACCAAGGCCCGTGCGGCGACAATCGAGGTCCCGCCCACCGTTGCACCCGCCTCAGGGTAGATCAATGTGAAGCTTGGCAGACCTGCCGAACTAGCGAGCAGCGGCAGGTAAATCCGCCGGGTTGTCTGCGCGGGGGTAGCGGGTTCTGCAACCGATGGCTCCTGCGCACGCAGCTGCGCCGGAGGCCAGGCGGCGTTCAACAGGGCGGCGACAAGGAAGAGCACCACATAGGCGGAGCGTAGAACCCGATCCATGAGCGTTGCCTTTCAATCGTCGCAGCCCCCTAACTTAAGCGCCACAAATGACGGGGCGGCGCCAGCTGTGCCGCTGGCAGTCACGCAGCCCGCCCGGCCAGCTCAGCGCAGATTGAAGCGTTGATACCAAACCGCCTGGAACTGGAGATTGCCGTTGTCGATAAGAGCCGCTCTCGCCTGCGCCTCGGTCAAGATGATATATCCGCCATTGGCGTAGGTTGGCAGGGTTGGAAGCAGCAGGTAGGCCTGTCCGTTCGCGTCGGTAGTGACGGTGTCGAGCAGGCCGCGAAAGCAGGCGGGGGACGTTGTCGCGCAGCCCGGTGTGCCGTAAAGGTAGAGCGGCACCTCCTCGTTGGCTTCAAAGCCGGTCATCACGAGCGCAAACTCGTCGCCGGGCTCGCCGAAGATAGTATCGTTGCAGCCGTTGAAGTCGTCCAGGTTGATGGCCATGTCCGTACGTTTAACGACGAGGTTGCGCCCCGCTCCGACGGCTTTGCGCTCGAGCAGCAGTGTGCCGCTGATGGTGAGGGTAGGGCTAACCGCGGTCGAGACCCGGTAGACGCCCGGCGCGTACTCCAGATCGGGCACCCAGCGCCAAAGCATAGAAGGCTCGGCTGCGTCCAGTTCCACAATGCCGGTCTCCACTACGACGCCGAGCTCCGTGGTAACGGTGAAAGTCTGCGTACCGCTGAATTCAGGCGCACCGGCCGGCTGATCAACCTGGAAGCAGATCAGACCACCGATGTTGCGCGTATCGGTCGCTGCATCGAAACTTTCTAGTGGCGATGTGCCGCCGCTGGCCGATGGCAGCCCGCCCGAGTCGTTGAAGCCGGGGGGTGGGGTGCCAGGCGAGTCGTAGGGATCGGGCACGGGTGTGGGTGTGGGCGGCATCGGCGTGGGCGAGGGTGGGACACTAGTGCTGGTCGGCGGTGCTGCCGTGCTCGTAGGCAGGCGCGTGCTGGTGGGCTGGGGCGCCGAGGTGCTGGAGGGTTCGGCCGGGCTCGTCGGCTGCGGCTCAGCTTCGGGTGTACTTGTCGGGCGGCGCGGAGCGCGCGTGGCCGTGGGCGCCACACTGGTCGGCGGCACACCGGTCGTGGTCGCCGCTGGCGCGGTCGGCACGCTCACCGGTGCTCCACCCGCCGCTGCCCCACCCGCTAGCAACTCCGCTCCGAGCCGGCCAAAGAGCACCCGCGTTGTACCACCGTCCTGGTGCAGCTCGAAGCGCGCCCGCTCAAACCACTGCACGCTGTAGGGCTGCCCCTCCACATCCTCCACTTGCGCCTCGGTCAGCGGCAGACCAAACAGGGCCAGGCTCTCGGCGGGGCCGACACCCACCTGTCCGTCCAGCTCTAGCCCCACGCTCTGCCAGGCGGCCAGGAATGGCGGGCACAGATTGTGCCCAGTCTCGGGGAAGAAGCGGCAGCCATCCTGGGGCAGTGCCGGGGGGGCGCTCTGCCAGTCGCGCCCGAGCTGGGCGAGGCGTTCGGCGCCGACGCGACCCAGGAGCAGGTTGTAGGGTTGGGGGTTGGCAGGATGCAGTTCGAGGCGGTGACGCTCGAACCACTGCTGCGCGGTGGCGCTGCCAGGCGTGGGGGGGACGGCGGCGGCGCTCAGCGGGAAGCCGATTGTGGCGAGGCCAGCCCGCTCCCAGAAGCTGCGGAAGGCGCCATCGATGCAGAAGCTGGTCTCAGCGAAGCAGACCTCAGTAGACTGTGCACCAGCGGGAGGCAGCATGGTCAGAGCGCTGCCCAACAGCATTGACAGGAAGAGCCCGGCGCCCACCATCCGCGTTGTTCGTGCCATGCTCGCCTCCTTGTTCAGTTAGGACAGTTCGGTTAGGGCAAATGAGCAGATCTGAGCGGTCGGCCTCGATCTCCTACTCACACTTCCAAACTGGCTCCTTCGACGCCACGCCACTCTGTCTGTCGGCGAGCCACTGCTTGTGCAGACCGCCATCCTGTTGCTCGGCGCTGGCTGGGTCAAGGCTATTCGCCTTCTGGCGCTCGATCTCCGCCTGATCAAGCTCGCCGAGGTAGCCGTGGATTGCGGCCAGGCGGTGCAGGAACGACGCCTGGCGGTAGGCGTAGCCACTAAGCTTGCTCGCCGAACAGTACTCCTCGCCCGCACGGCGCCAAACGGCGTCCACCGTCGCGCGGTCACGGGAGCTCAACGATGAAAGATAGACCACGGCGAGGCCGGCGTGGGACTCAGCGAGAAAATCTTTGGCGTAGGCACCTTCCTGGTCGAGCAGTGTGATCGCCTGCTTGAAGAACTGCTCGGCGTCTGGCCAGTAGTTCATCCTCCCCGTCTCGTCGGCGATCTGGGCCTGGGTCATGCAGGAGTAGAGCTGGCCCAGGCCGAACGCGGTCATCCCGCGAACCGTTTTGTCGAGCGCGCTGTCGCCTGGGGCATCCACTTGCTGGTAAAGACTGAGCGACTCCCTAAGACCCTCCGTATCCGTAGGCTGCTCAGCGTCGCTCTGCTCGGCGGGCGAACAGTTGCCACGCGCCCGCCAGAAGCTGGCGTCGGCAAGCGAGTAGAGCGCTGTCTGGTTCGAGGGATCGAGCTCCAGCACCTTCTGGTAGTGCTCGCGCGCCTCGTCAAACTCCCTGCGGCGCGATGCGGTCGTCCCCTGATAGAGGGTAACCATGGAGGTGATAAACTTGTCGTCGAAGGCGGGGACGGCGTTGGCTGCGCTGAACGCGGTGTATGCCTGATCGTATGTGCCGGCGTAGTAATAGTCAAGCCCCACTAAGAACTGGGTAAGCACTGTCATGCGCGGAACCAGGCCCTCAGCGATACTCTGGCGTGTTGGCCCACTGGTGGGCAGGCCCGAGCTAACCAACTCGGGGCCGAACGCATGCTCGCCGATAAAGAGCAGCTGGTCGAACGACTGGAGCTTGCGGTCGGAGATATAGATCTGGGGCCGCAGCAGCGTCTGGCGGGGAGCCTCCTGGCACGCGACATCGCCGTAGAGCACCACGTCGGCGTTGAGCTCCTCGGCTTTGGCTTTGGCGGCTGCGGCCCGACTATCGCCCGAGACGAGGCCGCCCGTTTGCTCGGGCGAGCGGAGCTCGAAGTCGCCGAGGCTCACCGTGCCTGCGCCGCTGGGGGTAGAACCACCCTTGGCCGTCTGCATCTGGTCGAGCAGCGCCTGGTAGACCACCATGGCCAGGCCGCTGGCCTCGTCTGCCTGCACAGCGCAACCGGCCTGCTCGGACGGGGTAAAGTCGGCGACGGCGATATTCAGGCTCCCCTTCATGAGCTCGGCGGTGGCCGGGACGACAACGGCCGGGACGCTGGTCGGTGCCGCAGCAGGGCCCCTGGCGGCGTTCCAGCCAACGACGCTCGCACCCGCCAGCGTTACAACCGCGCCGACGCCCAAGACAAGCTGCCAGATTGGGCGCCGGCCTGCTTGTCGCTGCGCTTCTTGACCAGGAGCAGGGAGGCGGATGGTACTTCTGGCGCGGGTAGGCTCCTGCAAGTTCCCTTGACGAGTGAGCAGTCTGGCGTTCCGGCGCAGCGGCAGATCCAGCGAGGCAGAGTCGTGGACGGCGATCCGAAGACTCTCGCGCATTTCGGCCGCAGAATGTGGCCGCTCGCTAGCCTTCTGGGCCAGCGCCTGCATCAGAACCTCGGCCACGGCTGGAGGCACTGCGGGGTCGAGCTCGTCGGGCGGGGTAAGTGGATCGAGCTGATCGTTGACGACCGCACTGGCACGGCTCACAGCGTCGACCGGCATCTTGCCGGTAAGCAGATGGTAGAAGGTCGCGGCAAGCGAATAAAGGTCGGTCCTGGCGTCGGTCCCCAGGCCCTGGATCTGCTCGATGGGCGCGTAGTGGGGCGTGTAGCCAAAGATGCTGTCGGAGCCACCGGCGCCCGCGAACGAGGTTTTGGCCAACCCGAAGTCGAGGAGCACAATCTCGTTCTTGGCAGTCAGCTTCAGATTTTGCGGCTTGATGTCGCGGTGGATCACCGGCGGAGTGTGGTTGTGCAGATAGTCGAGGGCGCCAAGCAGTTGGTCGGCCCATAGCAGAACATCAGTCAGCCCGAAAGGCTGCTGGCGCTGCGACAGCATCGTGCCGATGTCGTCGCCCGGAATGTACTCCATCACCAGAAACTGCCCGTTCTGGTCGACGAAGTGGTCGATCACGCGCGGGATGGTTGGGTGGCGGAGGGCGGCAAGGAGCTGGGCCTCGCGGTTAAAGGCGTCGCTAAGGCGATCACCGGCCACAAGCATCTGCTTGATGGCAACAGTGGTATGCAGCCGAAGATCATCGGCGAGGTAGACCGAACCCATCCCGCCCCGCCCAATATGGTCGACAACCCTATAACGCTCTTGGAGGAGCGTGGCCTGTGGGAGCATATAAGTTGCCTCTGCCTGTCAGCGTACTAAATCGGAAAGGCGCGGAGATTTGAAGTGGGCACGAGCATGCGAGACCAGCATATACCTTTTTTTCCCTCTTGACAACTGTTGCCCCGTCCAATACACTGCATCCCATCCTTACCGGTTTTGACAACGCCAGATAGAGTGTGTGCGACAAGCTAATTTGCTGGCTATCGACATCCCACTGTTAGCACAGCGGGATGTGAACCAATGCAGATTAAGTCTCTATTAACACGGCTGGTCTTCGTTGACGTTGTTGCGAAACATGTAGGTCCTTTGTTCAACTGGGTCTGTCAGCTGCTACAACACACTCGGGTTAGGAACAGTACCATCTAGCGTATCACTTCCCTCACATAACGGTATCTACCGAACAGGAGGCAAAGACAGATGGCCGACGAGATTCAGGCGGACTACGACAAGCTCGGGCAGGTCGCAAGTAAGTTCGCCAACCAGGCCCAAGCGACGAGTGATATGACACGCAAGGTGCGGGCAGCCATGCAGAAGCTGGAGCAGGGCGGGTGGATGGGTCGCGGCGCCGACTCGTTCTTCAAAGAGATGAACGGGGTGGTGTTGCCGGCCCTGAAGCGCATGGAGACCGCGCTACAGACGGGGTCGCAGGTCTCGAAGGAGATCTCGCAGAAGATGCGCACCGCCGAGGACGAGGCCTGTTCACCGTTCAAGCAGCCGATCTAGGGCATCTCTACAAGCCAGCACCACGAGCAGGAGGAGACCAGGATGGCAAACGATAAGATCAAGCTCAACTACGAGCAGGCCGAGGCGATGGCGAAGACCTTCAAGGAGGGTGCCGCGCAACTCCAGCAGACCATGCAGGAGATGCAGAAGCTCGCGCAGATGCTTCAGGAGGGCGCCCTGCTGGGCCGTGGCGGCACAGAGTTCGTCTCGGCGATCAATAGCAACCTCTGTCCTTCAGTCAAGCGCATGGGCGACAAGTTCACCGAGCTTGAGGGCGACGTGCGGGCGGCGATCAACTTCATGCGCCAGGCCGACTCCGAGTCGAAGCAGCAGTTCCGCTAGGTGCTGGCAGACTGAGCGCCGTATGCGGTAGCGACACTAGAAGGAGAGCGCGATGATCGGGAAACTCCTGATGCGCCTGGCGCGCAAGGTTATCGAGGGGGTGCTCTCGCAGCTCAACCAGCTGCTTGGCATGGTCCAGGAGCTCGCGATGGCCCCTATGCGGATGATGATCCAGCAAGTGACTGGGGGCGTCTGGCGCGGCAATGGCGCCAACGCCTTTGTGCAGGAGGTCTCCAGCCTAATGATCCCCGGCGTCGGCAAGGTGGCCAGCACCATCACCGGCATCAGCAACAACCTCAAGTTCGCCCAGAGCGTGATTGATCGGGCCGACGATGAGGTGAGCAAGCTGGTGAAGTCGAAGATCACCGATACGTTCAAGTTTTTCTAGCGGCCTACGCGGCTAGCAAATTGGGAGGTGCTTCGGTGACCGTCAACGAAGTTTACATGGAAGTGCCGGCTGTACGCAGCATGGCCAAGAAGTTCGGCGAAATCGGTCGCACGCTCCAGTCGATCAACAAGATGCTGGAGAACCTCAGCAAGGTGCTCCAGGCCACCGCCTTTATCGGCTTCGTGGGAACAGCGGTGGTGGCGCAGTACATCAACATGATCAAGCCTTACGTCAAGCAGATGGCCGATAAGTGCGAGGAGCTTGGCAAGGACCTTAACACCTCGGTCACTGCCTACGAGCGCGGCGACCAGCAGGGGGCGACACGGTTCCACTAATGGCCGCTGGCAACGCTCCCAGCTAACATGGCCCAACACAAAGCCCCGTCGCTCGGCAGCGGCGGGGCATGTGCAAGTACGTGGGAGCGTTGGCGGCCTAGCGGATAAGCGACACGAACGTTGCGCCAAGCGTGATGACGAAGGCGACGGCCAGCAACACTGCGGTTACGGTCAGGGCGGTACGTGGCGCCGGCCAGCGGCTTGGCTTCTTGGGCGGGGCGTCGCCGGTGATCTTCAGCAGCACGGTGGCGATCTCGGCGGCGCTCTTCTGGCGTCGCGACGGGTCTGGGCTTATGGCGGCGACGGCCATCTCGGCAACCTCGCGCACATCCTCCACCCGGCTCATCCGTACCGGTTTGCCTGCCAGAACGGCCGCGTAGACTTCGGCATCGCTGCGGAGTTTGTACGGATAGGCTGGCTGGCCGACCAGGAGCTCGTAGAGCACCAGGCCGATGCCATAGACATCAGTGGCGTAGCTGGGCTGGGGAACGGCGTCGATCAGCTCGGGCGCGGTGTAGGCGGGCGGGACCAGCCCGGGATACCAGTTTCTCGCCAGGCCCTCGCGGTCGCTGGCGACGCCCAGGTCGAAGAGCAGCACCTGGGGCGCCGCCGACTCGGGGCTGAAGCGCACCAGCAGCGTCTCCGGCGTGATGCCGTAGTGGTAGCGGCCCTTGCTCTGGAGGACAGCCGCCGCTGCAGCCAGGGCTGTGGTGATCCAGCCCACGTGGAAGATCCAGAGCTGCGGGTTCTTCAGCAGGACGTCGCGCAGTGGGTCGCCCTGGAACTGCTCGAACAGGCAGTAGTAGAGCAGGTGCTCCCGGTACATTGCCCGGCCGTAGGGTTCCTTCTCGATGGTGGCGTTGGCGTAAGGTGGCAGCAGTCTCGGGAACGCGCCGTCGCGCTGCTTCTGGCCGGCAAGATCCCGCAGAAAGGTGGCCTCCCGCTTGAGGCGCTCGGTGTGCTCGACGCCGGGGTGGGCGACCTTGAGCAGCACCGTCTGGCCGTTGTGGCGCGCCTCGTAGAGCGCTGAGGTGCGCAGGACGATGATCGGTCGGGCGATCTCGATGTCGCCGAGCCACTCGCCGTAGTCGAAAATGTACGGCGACATCTCGGACGGACAGTACGTCTCCTGGCAGAACACGTTGCTGTCTGGCGAGGTTCGTTCGCAATACAGGCAGACCCGCTTCATGGCTCGCCCTCCTGCCTAGCTTTAGCTTCTCGTCACCGGGGTGCCTGGTACTCTACTCGTTTCCATACGGCGTGTCAAGGGTGTGGCGCTCCCACTGCCAGCCCGCGCTACGATAAGTGAGCTGCGCCAATGAAGCAGATCTTCATCGATCGCCCACCACGTATTCAGCCGGAGCTCCCGCTCGGCGAACACCAGATCCCTAAACCGCCGACCCACCCCCAGAGCGGCAACCTGCTGCTGATCGAGATCGGCCTGCCGCTGGTGACAATCATCGGCTACGTCTTTGTCTCGGCATTCGCCGGGGGCAGCCTCGGGCTCATGATTCCCATGGCCCTCTCCGTCGTGGCGGCCGTGGCCTTCTCGATCTACACCATCCGCCAGACGAAGCTCAAGCGTGAGCAGAGCGATCAGGCCTACGCGAACCGCCTGGTGGAGCTGAACAAGGCCGTGCAGACCTCGCACGACCTGCAGCGGCGCTTCTACCGCTACAACTATCCCGATGTCCAGGGCACGGCCCGGATTGTGCGCCAGGCGCTCCACGAGGCCCGCAAGTCCGAGCGCACCCTGCGCTCGGAGTCGCGCCTTTGGGAGCGGCGCACCGACGACGACGACTTCGGGACGGTGCGGCTCGGCGTGGGCACCCTGCCCTCCACCGTGGTCTACCGCCTCGGCGATATAGAGGAGTACGACAACCCCCAGGCCCGGGCCGCCCTCAAGCTGGAGAGCGACGCGCGCTTTGTCTCCGAGATCCCGGTGATTATCTCGCTGCGACCGGCCGCCGCCCCAGAGGATGACGAGAACAAGGAAAGGCGGGCGATGCGCGAGCTGCTGCGCACGCCCGTCGCCCACTCTGTCGGCGTCGCCGGCGACGCGGGCGCGGTCTACAGCTTCGCGCGGGCGCTCATCGCCTCCTACGCCGTCTTCCACCCGCCTGCCGACGCCCGGCTCTACCTGCTCGCCAACCAGCGCCGCGAGTGGGCCTGGACCGACACGCTGCCCCACTGCCGCGGCGATGACCAGAACCGCTTCCGCTGCTTTGTCAGCGAGATCAAGGCGCAGGTCGGCGAGAAGGCGTTCGACGACGACGACGGCGGCGAGCTGGAGCAGTACCTGGAGGGGCTGCGCAAGCTGCTCGCCCAGCGTAAGATCCGCCTCCAGGAGCGCGAAGGCGAAGAGGGCGCCGACACGGGCGGACCCGCCCTCCCCTTCCTGCTCCTGGTGGTCGATCTGCTCGACACAACCTACGATCTCGCCTCGCCCCTGCAAAACGCCACGGCCGACGCTGCGCTCGCCTTCATTCTTGAGGAGGGGCCGGCCCTGGGCGCCGCCGTGATCTTCCTCGTCCCTGAGCGCAGCAAGATCCCCGGCAGCTGCACCGCCGTGGTCGAGGTCGAGCGGACGACGCCGGCCACCAACAGCCGCGACAGCGAGAACCAGAAGATCCACTTTCGCTTCGCCACCGTTGGCGTGAACAGCCCCCACTATGTCGGCGTCGCCGACAGCGTGCCCGACCCCGCCGAGTGCGCCCAGCTCGCCCGCGACATGGCCTCGGTCCAGCTGCGCCAGGGCGGCGGCGCCAGCCTGACCAGTGCCGTCCCCTTTCTGGATCTGTTGGGGCATAGCTCGCTCGACGATCTTACGGGCCAGGCGTGGCGGAACTGGCAGGCCAGCACCGAGCCGCGCTACGCCAACTGGCTGCGGGCGAAGATCGGCATGATGTCGGGCAACAAGCCCCGTACCATGGTCTTCTCCGCCAAGCGCGACGGCGTCCACGGCATGGTCGCCGGCTCCACCGGCTCCGGCAAGTCGGAGTTGCTGATCTCGCTGATCGCCGCGATGGCCGTTACCTACGACCCGAGTGTCTTGAACTTTGTGCTGGTGGACTACAAGGGCGGCGGCACGTTCAAGGAGTTCGTCGATCTGCCGCACTGCGTCGACATCATCACCAACCTGGCCGCCGACGGCGTGACGCGCATGTTCACGGCGATCAACGCGGAGATGAAGCGGCGCCAGGCGCTCAACGCGGAGACCGGCACCAAGAATATTGTCGAGTACCGCCAGAAGGCGCTGCACAACACCCACCAGCCCTACCCGTTCCTGTTCATTATCATCGACGAGTTCGCGGAGATGATCGCCGACCGCGCCGAGTACAAGGCCGAGCTCGAGAGCATCGCCCGCGTCGGCCGTGCCCAGGGCGTCTCGATGCTGCTTGCCGCCCAGCGCCCCACCGGCGTCACGGATCAGATGCGCTCGAACATCAAGTACCGCATCAGCCTGCGCGTCGAGACGCCCGCCGAGAGTCGCGAGATGCTGCGCCGCGCCGACGCCGCCTTTCTCCCCGCCGGCATCCCCGGCCGCGGCTACCTGCAGGTCGGCAACGAGGAGATCGAGCTGATCCAGGTGGCCTACTCCGGTGATCGCTACGTCGACCCCAAGCAGCGCGGCCACCAAGACCCGGTGATCTGGCCCGATCGCCGTGGGCTCGCCGCCGTCGCCACGCAGGATCAGCAGCCGCCCGAGCTCTACAAGGCGATCATCGACTCGCTCAACCAGCTCGCCCAGGCCAACAATCTCCCGCGCCAGCGCGCCCCCTGGCCCGGCTTCCTGCCGCGCCAGCTCGCGCTCTCCGAGACGCTGATCGCCGCCGATAGCGCTGTGCGCGCCGTGACCTCTGCCGAGTATCTCGCCCAGGTGGACCGCATCACCCTTGGCCGCGACGCCGAGCCCACCCTGACCCTCAACCCGGCGATCAACAGCTGGCTCGACGGCGAGCTCCCCTGGTCCGAGGAGCTCGACTGGCAGAGCTACGCGATGCGGCCCGTGATTGGCCTGGTCGACGACCCCTACGGCGCCCGCCAGCTGCCGCTGGTGGTCGATCTGCCGCGCGGCCACGTGGCCCTTTTCGGCGCCTCCGGCTCCGGCAAGACCACCTTCGTCCGCACGATGATCGCCAGCCTCGCGGCCACGCACTCCCCTAGCCAGTTCCACGCCTATCTGCTTGACCTCGGCGGGCGCAACCTGGGCGTGCTGGGCAAGCTGCCCCACGTCGGCGCCGTGGTGATCCCCGACGAAGAAGGCTATGAGGAGCGCGTCGAGCAGATTTTGCGCGAGCTCGACGAGCTGATCGAGCGGCGCAAGCTGCTGTTGAGCGGCGCCAGCGTGCCCGATATCTATCAGTACAACCAGGCCCACCCCGAGGCTCCGCTCCCAGCGGTCGTGCTCGCCGTGGATAACTTTGTGGAGTTCGTCGAGACGTTCGGCGGCGATGCCGAGGGCGACAACGCCGTGACGGTGCTGGAAAAGTTCGTCGGCATTGCCCGCCAGTCCAAGCCCTACGGCATTCACTTCCTGATCACCGCCACCCACCCAGGCGTGCTCTCCACGCAGCTCGGCAGCCTTTTCTCCGAGCGCCTAACCCTGCGTCTGGTCGATCCCACCGACTATCGCGGGATCGTCGGCGTGAGCGTGCCTGAGATCGGTGATATCCCGGGCCGTGGCTACGTGCGGATCGGCCGCGAGGGCCTCGCGTTCCAGGTGGCGATCCCGGTGGACACCTGGCGCGGCGACGACGCGCCCGGCAACGAGGTGCGCGAGATCGAGCGCCTCGTCGGGCTGATCGCCAGGCACGTGGAGCAGGGAGGCCAGCGCTACACGCTGCCCGCCCGCGTCGACGCTCTGCCCAAGGCCGTGCTGTTCAAGCAGATGCTCGCCCGCGAGCACGGCCTGGAGCTCGACGCCAGCTTCCTGCCCCGGCTTGCCGAGGTGACGCGGCAGCGCTGGGCCCAGAGTCTCGAACCTGCCAGGGCCGACTGGCTCAAGGTCGCGATCGGCGTGGTCTCCGGCAACCGGCCGCGCACGCTCGCGCTGGAGGCGAAGAAGGACGGCGTGCATGGGCTGGTGGCGGGCGGCACGGGCGCGGGCAAGTCCGAGCTGCTGATGACGCTGATCGTCGGCCTGGCCCTGAACTACGACCCGAGTGTCTTGAACTTTGTGCTGGTGGACTACAAGGGCGGCGGCGCGTTCAAGCCCTTCGAGAAGCTGCCGCACTGCGTGGACACGATCACCAACCTGAACAAGGCTGCCGTGATCCGCTTCTTCACCGCCATCGACGCCGAGATGCGCCGCCGTCAGGCCCTGAACGCCGACACCGGCACCAAAGACATCGTGGAGTACCGCGAGAAAGGCCTGCACAAAAGCCACAAGCCCTACCCGCACCTGTTCATTATCATCGACGAGTACGCCGAGATGATCAGCGCCAACCCCGAGTTCGGCGCCGCCCTCGACAGCATCACCCGCGTGGGCCGCTCCAGCGGCGTGAACCTGCTGCTGGCCGCTCAGCGCCCCGTGGGCGTATCGGACCAGATGCGCGCCAATATCAAGCTGCGCATGTGTCTGCGCGTGGAGGGCCCCGACACCAGCCGCGAGATGCTGCGCCGCCCCGACGCCGCCTACCTGCCCAACGGCATGCCCGGTCGCGGCTACCTGCAGGTCGGCAACGAGCAGATCGAGCTGATTCAGGTGGCCTACACCGGCGAAACCTACCCCTTCGCTGAGGCGAGCGAGGGCGGCGAGAAGCCCAAGTTCTACGATGTCTGCGTGGGACTCTGCAACGCTATCCTCAGCGGCCCGCGCCCCGCAACCGCCTGGCCGCCCTTCCTGCCGAACGCCCTCACCTTCGCCACGCCGCTGCGCAGCCGCTACCTCGACCCGGCCTACGAGCGCATGCTAACCCTTGATCGTAGCTCGCGCCTGACGATCAACCCCTTCCTCCAGGACTGGCTCGACGGCAAGGGCTCCTGGGAGGGTGTGGACTGGAGCAGCATGGCGATGCGCGCCATCGCCGGCCTGCTCGACGACCCCTTCAATGCGCGCCAGCTGCCCCTGGTGGTGGATCTGGCCCGTGGCCACGCGGTGCTCTTTGGCGCCTCGGGCTGGGGCAAAACCACCATGCTGCGCTCGATCGTGCTTTCGCTCGCCGCCACCCACTCGCCCGACGAGTTCCAAGCCCATGTCTTCGATCTCGGCGGGCGCAACCTCGAGTCGCTCAAGGCTCTGCCCCACGTCGGCACCGTGATCGTGCCCGACGAGCGCGGCTACGAGGAGCGCGTGCAGCAGCTGCTGCGCGAGCTAGGCGAGCTGGTGGATCGGCGCAAGCTGCTCTTCAGCACCGAGCGCGTGGCGACTCTGGCTGAGTATAACGAGGCCCACCTCGACACGCCCGAGCCCGCAGTGCTGGTGCTGGTCGATAACTTCGGCGAGTTCATGGAGACCTTTGGCGGCGGCCAGGCCGACGAAGAGGACAGCCTGTTCGCCAGCTTCATCGCCCTCGCCCGCCAGGGCCGCGCCTATGGCCTGCATGTGCTGATCACGGCCAGCCGGCTGAATGTCCTCTCCAGCAAGCTCTACAGTATCTTCACCGAGCGCTTTACGCTGCGCCTGGCCGACGCCGACGACTACAGCGGCATTGTGGGCCAGAATATGCCCGATCTGGAGGAGATCGCCGGGCGCGGCTACACGCGCCACGACCGCGCGGCGCTCAGCTTCCAGGTGGCCCTCGTGCCCGGCGCCATCGACGCCCAGGGCCGCACCCGCGGCGAGGCCCAGCAGATCTACGCCGTTGGCGACCAGATGACGGCGTTTATCAAGCGGGGCAGCCGCCGCTTCCAGCAGCCCCTGCGCATCGACGCCCTGCCCAAGAGCTCCTCGTATCGCCAGGTGCTCGCCGAGGAGCGCAATATCAGCCAGGCCCCCGGCCGCTTCCTCGCCGAGCTGCAGGCCAGCACGGCCGCAATCTGGGCGCGCAACGCCGAGGCCGAGCACGCCGAGTGGCTCCGTGCCACCCTTGGCGTTACCTCCGGCAATCGCTTCCGCACCCTGCGCCTGGAGGCGAAGCGCGACGGTGTCCACGGCATGGTGGCGGGCGGCACGGGTGCGGGCAAGTCCGAGCTGCTGATGACCCTGATCATCGGCCTGGCCCTGAACTACTCGCCCGACCTGCTCAACTTTGTGCTGGTGGACTACAAGGGCGGCGGCGCGTTCAAGCCATTTGAGAATCTGCCCCACTGCGTCGACATTGTCACCAACCTCAACGTCGCCGCCGTCGAGCGCATGTTCACCGCGATCAATGCCGAGATTCGGCGCCGCCAGGCCCTCAACGCCGAGACAGGCACGAAGGACATCGTCGAGTACCGCGAGAAGAACCTGCACAAGACCAAGGCGCCCTACCCGCACCTGTTCGTGATCATCGATGAGTACGCCGAGATGATCGACCAGAACGACGCCTACCTGCGCGAGATCGAGAGCATCACCCGCGTGGGTCGCGCCCAGGGCGTGAACTTGCTCCTGGCCTCGCAGCAGCCCAAGGGCGTCACCGACCAGATGCGCGCCAACATCAAGCTGCGGCTCTGCCTGCGCGTCGAGCAGATGGACACCAGCCGCGAGCTCCTGCGCAAGCCCGACGCCGCCCTGCTGCCGAATGGCATGCCCGGCCGTGGCTACCTGCAGATCGGCAACGAAAACCTGGAGCTGATCCAGGTCTCCTGGACCGGCGAGACCCAGCCCGACGACCGGCCCGTTGCGGCGGAGTGGCCCGACCGCCCGGCCCGCCCGGTGTCGGACGAGGAGCTGCCTAAGTTTTACGACATGGTTGTCCGCATGACCTCGGACCTTGTTGGCGGGCGCAAAGCGCCGAAACCCTGGCCGGCCTTCTTGCCCGAGCGCTTCAGCCTGGAGTCGATCCTGCAGGACGCCCAGCACGGCGGCAGCTTCAATCTGCTCCCCGCCGTCACCGATTGGCTCAACGGCGACAGCGCCGGGCTGTGGCCCGGCGTGAACTGGGAGGGTGGCGCCCTTACCCCAGTGATTGGCCTGGTGGACGACCCGGCCGAGGCGCGCCAGGACCCGCTGCGGCTCGATCTGAGCCGCAGCCACCTCGGCCTCTTCGGCGATGCGGGCTCAGGCAAAACCACGCTGCTGCGCACGCTGCTGATGAGCCTGGTCGCCACCCACTCGCCCGCCGAGCTGCAGCTCTACATCGTGGATATGGGCGGGCGCAACTTCCGCAGCCTGGAGGGCCTGCCCCACACCGGTGCGGTGATCTACGGCGACGAAGAGACCTTCGAGGAGCGGCTGCGGCGCCTGCTCAGCTTTATGTGGCGCACCGTAGACGAGCGGCAGCAGCTCCTGAGCGCCGCCGACTGCGGCTCGCTCGCCGAGTACAACACCCGCAACCCAGATCGCCCGCTGCCCGCGCTTGTGATCAGCTTCGACAATGTGGCGCAGCTCCAGGAGAGCTTCCCCGCCCTGCTGGAGGACGGCTTGATCCCGGTCGCCCGGCGCTCGCTGAATATTGGCCTGACGCTCGTGATGGCGAGCAATCTCCATTCGCACTTGCCCAGCCGGCTCTACGGCCTGATGGGCGAGCGGCTCACACTGAAGCAGAGCAACGCCGACAACTATCTCGACATTGTCGGGCGCGGCGCGGTGGAGCTCGGCGAGATCCCTGGCCGTGGCTATATTCGCCGCGACCGCCGACCGCTGATGTTCCACGCGGCGCTGCCCGTCGGGGTGCTGGACGCCGCCGGGCGACCCATGCGCCCCGAGGCCGAGGAGGTGCGACGCATCGCCGAAGAGATGCGGACGGTGGCCGAGGCGCGTGGCTACGCGCGGCCCGCGCCCGTGCGTACGCTGCCCGAGAACGTGCCCCTCGCCGCTCTGCTGCGTGACGCGAGCCCGCCCCAGCCGCGGCGCGTCGAGGCTGTGCTTGGTCTCGGCGAGAATTTGCAGCCGGTGCAGTTCGACCTGCGGCGTGCTGGCCCGCACTTCATGGTTGTTGGCCCGCCGCTCTCTGGCAAGACCACGGCGCTCTACGCTTGGGTGCTTTCCCTCGCCGAGCGCTACGAGCCCGCCCAGGCCGGCATGGTGCTGGTGGATCTTCAGCGCACCTTCGCCGAGTATGGCGGCGACCGCTCGTTGGCTGGCTTGCCCCACACCCTCGCCACCATCACCGAGCTGGAGCAGTTGGAGGCGCTGCTGCCGCAGCTGGAGGCTGAGTGCGCCGACATGGCCGCCGCCGAGGAGCCGCGCGCCCTGTTCCTGGTGATCGACAACTTCGACGACTTCAATGAGGAGCTTACCAACAAGCGCGAGATCGAGGAGCGCCTGTCCACGCTGGTGCGCCGCTACGGGCGCGAGGGCCTCCACGTGGTGGCCAGCCTCGCCCCGGACGGCAACTCCAGCGACCTGCGCCGGCGCATTCAGAGCGCCAACCTCGGCGTTGGCCTGCGCTCGTCGGCGTCGCTCGACGCCCTGCGCGTGATGCGAACGCCAGACGCGCTGCGCAACCGCGAGCTGCAGGTGGGCCGGGGCTTCGTGGTGCGCTCGGGCCAAACCAGCATGATCCAGATCGCCAGCCCCTACGACGACGACCCTGGCGTGGACGAGGAGGAGCGGCGCGCCCGCTCGCTCGACGGCCACATCGAGCGGCTTGTCGCCCGCTACGGCGAGACGCGCGCCGCGTGGCGGGCCGAGGTGGTGGAGCAGGCGCCTGCCGCAGAGCAAGCCGCGGGCGCCGTGGCGGGCGGGCCACTCTCGCGCCAGGCCCAGCGTGTACGCACGGTGGCGTGGGCGCGGGTGCGCCGCGAGGTGGCGCACCTGAAGGAGGGCAATGGCAACGGCAACGGCGAGCTGTTCCTTGAGCGTCTTGCCACCGTCGATAACAACGACCTGCAGCGCGAGGAGGTGCGGATTGAGCTGCTGCGCGAGCTCTACCTGCGCCAGCAGGTAGAGCAGGGGCTCGACGTAGACAATGCCCGCACAATTATGGAGTGGCTCGACGAGGAGTCGCTGCTGATCAGCCTGGAGAACGAGGAAGAGCAAGGCGAGCAGGCGGAGGAGGCTGAACAGTAAGCTACCCAAGCCGAAAGGGCTTGGGCTTTACCCTGGCGCTACCAACCGAGGAGCGGCTGGCATCCGGGTAGTATGGCCTGCTTACAGAGGCCCTGTCAGCGCAAGCCCTGACAGCGATTGCCTATGCCGGAGCATA
>Ga0105049_10001849_pt1 | contig 25068 bp, 25 predicted proteins | sample MAT06_FD_78087 | JGI IMG/M metagenome (GOLD analysis project Ga0105049, IMG submission 78087) | Freshwater microbial communities from Lake Fryxell liftoff mats and glacier meltwater in Antarctica - MAT-06 | ecosystem: Environmental > Aquatic > Freshwater > Ice > Liftoff microbial mat | place...
ACTAAGCCAGTATGTAACTGTACAAGTTTATTACGAAGTTTAATAGAAGGATTCTGGTGGTACAAGTGTAATAATTCTATACCATCAGTTCGTAAAGAGGACTCACTTGTTGCCATATACATTACCTTTGTTGTAACTCCTATCTGAGAAAATAGAGCTGCGTATATTTTCTTTTAAGCTGTCATTATTCTCCTTAGTCAACCCGGAATAAGCCATCGTCGTTTCACTGAACTTATCAGGGGTCGCACTCCACAATTCAGTATTTGCACGTATGATTTTTCTACTCCATCTATTGCAGGTGATTTTTGTTTTTTAGATAAAAATTTCAACCATGCATAATCTTTTTTATTTCGTTGTCTCTTCCCTCACGTAACCCCTTCCTCGTTTCTCGACCTAAATTTTGTTAAGAATAGGAATAAGCAGAACGTTTTCCTAAAAAACAGTTTTTCAATATGAGCAATACCAGTAATTTTCGTGAAGCTATCCGTGAGGCTAAATCTCACGCCCTCGTTGGCCCAAATGTGATTGCCAACGCCCTCCCCTACGTCGGTGGTGGATTGGTGCTAACGGCATTAGGAACCTACGGCGGTTTGGGAGTTATCCGTACTAACCCTGGAATATTCTTTCCCACCTTCATTGGTGCGGTGATTCTGGAGTTAGTTTTGTTCTTTGTTGCCCAAAATGTTGCTCAAAAAGGTAATAAGGGACTTGCACTACCCTTGTTGGCAACCTACAGCCTCTTATCTGGATATACCCTCAGTGGTTTGATATTTGTCGCTTTGAGATCCCAAGGTGTTGGCATTCAAGGCATTGGTTTGGCTGCCCTTGGTTGTGGCGTTACCTTTATTGCTGCTCGTCAAATTGGTTCAAATCTTTCTGAACAAGATGGCATGGCTTTGACGAAAACCATCAATCTTGGTGTTATCGCCTTGGTGGTTGTATGCCTTGCCCAATTCGCGTTTGCTATGTTTGGTGTTTACACGCCAAATTGGTTAGAAATTGCTATCTCCGGTTTGGGGGTATTTCTGTTTGTTGGGGTTTCTGTTGTCGATTTCTACATCTTGCCCCGCACTTACAGCGATGACCAATATCTACCTGCTGCTTTATCGATGTACCTTACTTACATCAACTTGTTCGTCTTTATCTTGCGGTTGCTAATTGCCATAAATGGCCGCGATTAATTGTCTGTAGGCATTAACAAAAGTAAAGTTTTGGAAGGTAAAACCGTGGTTAAACTTTCAGCAACCACGGTTTTTTTCATCGCTTTAATAGTAGAATATGTAGATAAGTTCAGCCTCAAGTGAGCAAAACTATGCTAGAACTCTTAAATATCAAGCGCGAAGTAGAAAGGTTGTCTAATATCTTGACCAAGGCTGAAGGCTGTCTCTGACATCCAATATTTGACTGCAAAAATTCAATATTTAGATCAAGTAATTGCTCAACCAGATTTTTGGAATAATCCAACCCGTGCTTATGAAGTACTTCAAGAAATTGAATACTCCATATTCTACAAGCATCAGGAATATCAGCGCTGGTGTTCGATTCTAGAAGATATCAAAGCTGCGTTGGAATTGCTGGAATTATCAGCCGATGAGCAATTGTGGCAAGAGGTGCAAAGCAACCTTACCCAACTCCAACAAGAACTCGAAACAGCAGAAATACGACAATTATTGTCTGACCCCTATGATCAAAAGGGCGCATTTTTAACTATTACTGCTGAGGTTGGTGGGGTAGATGCTGAAGATTGGTCATCTATATTATTGCGGCTGTACCATCGTTGGGCAGTAAATCATAACCATAAAGTATATCTAGTGCAAGACTCAGCAGGTGATTTAGGAGAGGTTAAACATACCATCCTAGAAATTATAGGGCGTTATGCTTATGGCTGACTGAAATCGGAACAAGGAACTCATGCAAGAATAGAGCGAATTTCTCCTATTCATGGCAATGGCAAACGGCATACTTGCCTAGCCAGTGTAGAAGTCAGCCTGATTTTAGATGAGTCTATTGATTTTGAGATTCCAGAGAAGGATTTGGAAATTACTTTTTATCGTCATCGGGGGAATGTCAACCGCACAGAAACATGGGTAAAGATGGTTCATATTCCTACTGGGATTAGTGTATCTTGTAACCAAGATCGTAGCCAGATGCAAAAGAAAGAAAAAGCCTTAGCTATTCTCAAGAGTAAACTGTTTGCGATGCCTACGGCTGGCTACGCCTACGCACTAGCCCAAGGTGTCCAGCTTGCCAAAATTCAACCTCAGCAGATAAAATCGTTATCCAACCAGATCATCAGGGAATATCTCTTGCATCCTGACACCAAGGTAAAAGATTTACGTACCAATGTAGAAACACCTGCTGCGGCAGAGGTTTTGAACGGGGAAATTGATTTGTTTATCAAAGCCTATCTGCAACAGCAAAATCAAACCACCTCTGTTACCAAAGAAGCGCTTGATAATTTCAAGTAATTTTTGTAAAATATAAAATCAGTGCAGAGAGAATTTGCTAAGATTAATAACTAGTAGGATAAAGAGCAACTTTCAAATCCAAAGCGCTCTATCTATACATTACAGCAAGCACTATGGATGTCCTAGAACTCAAACGCGAAATCGAAACGTTGTCTGGCCGCCTGGGTAAAACCCAGGACTATCTTTGACGTACCTGCACTGAGCGCCAAAATTCAAGACCTCGAAAAAATATCCGCTCAACCAGAATTTTGGGATAACCAAACCCAAGCCCAACAAACGCTACAAGAACTCAACGACCTGAAAACCCACCTCCAGCAATACGATCGCTGGCACGCCAATTTAGAAGATACTAGGGCAGTTGTGGAATTGTTGGAGTTAGAAACCGATGAGGCACTACTCCAAGAAGCAGAATCTACCATCACTAAACTCAATCGTGACCTAGATCAGTGGGAGTTACAACAGTTACTTTCGGGTGTCTATGATGCTGAAGGTGCTGTACTGACGATTAATGCTGGTGCTGGTGGCACAGACGCTCAGGACTGGGCATTTATGCTGATGCGGATGTACACCCGTTGGGGCGAAGCTCACGGCTATAAAGTAACTTTAGCTGAAGAGTCGGAGGGTGATGAAGCTGGAATTAAATCGGCAACCCTAGAAATTACCGGTCGCTATGCCTATGGTTACTTACGCTCGGAGATGGGTACACATCGCCTAGTGCGGATTTCACCTTTTAATGCCAACGGCAAGCGACAAACGAGTTTTGCCGGGGTGGAAGTGATGCCACAAATAGATAACTCTGTGCAGTTGGACATTCCAGACAAGGATTTGGAAATCACCACAACCCGCTCTGGTGGTAAAGGTGGGCAGAACGTCAACAAAGTAGAAACGGCGGTGCGGGTTGTTCACCTTCCCACAGGTCTTGCCGTGCGTTGTACAGAAGAGCGATCGCAGCTGCAAAATAAAGAGAAAGCCCTAAATCGCCTCAAAGCAAAGCTGTTGGTCATAGCCAAAGAGCAACGTGCCCAAGAAATTGCTGAAATTCGTGGCGATATGGTGGAAGCCTCCTGGGGAAACCAAATCCGTAACTATGTGTTTCACCCTTACCAAATGGTGAAAGATTTGCGTACAAATACTGAAACAACAGCGATTGGCGATGTCATGAATGGCGAAGTTGATACATTCATCCAAGCTTATCTGCGCCAAGAAAATAAACTCGTAGAAAACACTCCGGCATAACTGGGGATTAGCAATAGGTACTAGGTAATTTTTACTATTATTTAGTACCAACCATATAGTTGGTGCTTTTTCAGAGAAATTGTTGAATAATATACAGGCGATCGCGATTCTATGGCAGACCAACTGTTACAGTTATAAAAGAGTCCGTGGGCAAATAACTATGAGCAACTCTCCTTCAACAGAACCTCAACCTAGCTACGTAAAACTCGCCATGCGAAACATGGTGCAAAAAGGTGCAACTTCTCTTAAACATTTTGCATTGACTGCTGTAGGGCTTTTAGCTCTCCTTGTTGGTCTTGCTTACCTAACTCACTAACAATAAACCATCACCTCAGATTAGGAGACGTGTGCCCCTGAGAGTTGAACTATATGTAGAGGATTATTTTTACGAGTTGTCCCCGACAACATCTGTAAATATTGGGGACACTCATGCCCGAATTACTCCTGAAACTTGGGAAAACTGGTTTAATCACTGGTTGGAAATACTTCATCCTCATATTCCGCCAGCACCAAGTTATGAAATAGGGCTGCGTTTGACAGATGACTCACAAATTCAAGAATTGAATGCCCAGTATCGTCAACAAAATAAGCCGACAGACGTTTTAGCCTTTGCTGCTTTGGAGGTGGATTTTCCTCAAAGCGAAGAAATGCTTGCCTCTGTACCATTATACTTAGGTGATATTATTGTGTCTGTAGATACATCTATACGCCAAGCTCGACAACAGGAACATAGCTTACCAACTGAGCTAGCTTGGTTAGCTGCTCACGGTTTATTGCACCTGTTAGGCTGGGATCATCCTGATGAAGAAAGTTTGGAGCGAATGTTAGAACAGCAAGTAAAATTGCTGAACGCAATAGGTATTGCTATTAACATAGAATAGCAGTAACTTGTGTATGCCTTAATATAAATTTTAGGTAAACTTTTATAATACTTCTGTGGAAAATTGCTTAAAGATTACCTCAAAGTTAATTACGCTATTAAGATCGGCGAATATTCCCACTGTAGCAACTCTATTTTTATATTTTTAAGTCTATGTCTCAAAAAATTTCTCCATCACCAACGCCCACCTCGTTACAAAAACTGGTGACTAACGAACGGGAATTCTCCTGGAAAGTAGCCTCTAATTTATTTGGTAGTTTTAAATATGCCTGGGCTGGAATCAGCTATAGTTTTCAGACTCAACGTAATTTTCGCATTCACGTAAGTGTTTGCGCTTTAGCGATCGGTTTAAGTGTTTTTTTGCATCTGCAAGCGGTGGAAATAGCGGTAATTGGTATAACTAGTGGTTTAGTTTTGGCATTAGAGTTACTGAATACAGCCATTGAGTCCGTTGTAGACTTAACAGTTAAGCAGACATACCATGATTTAGCAAAAATTGCTAAAGATTGTGCAGCTGGTGCAGTCCTTGTCTCTGCTTTGGTAGCGGTGCTGGTAGCTGGTATCCTATTGCTCCCTCCTCTGGTAAGGTTAATTATATCCGCTTTATAAATTATGATTTGCGTAGACGTAGCCCGCACTTCTCTACGAGAGGCTGCACTTCGACAAAGCTCAGTGACCACGCAAACGCCAAGTGGCTTGGTAACAGGATCGCGCCCTGTCCGATCTCCTTTTGAGAATATATTAGACATCTCCGATAATGAATGTAGAGATGCGAAATTTCGCGTCTCTACAAGGGTTATGGATAACGCATATTTAATTTCTGGAGATGTCTATTATAAACAATTTAAAATTTAAGTAATGCGATGTCTACGACGGGCTACACCTACGCGCCAAGGGTCCTGGCTAAAGGGTTATTTGGTAATCTTTAGGAAGTGGCTTATCGTAGAGTAGCCGTTTTATATCTATAACTATCCACGTCAGCGTTATTTTTACACCTAACAAACAAATAGCATGAGATATTTGTTTATACTTTTTGGAATTGATGAGTGGTAAAAATTAGGAGTAATGAGCTTTGATTATAGTTATCGACAATTACGACAGTTTTACATATAACTTAGTGCAGTATCTGGGAGAATTGGCAGCAGAGTTCCCAGTGGCAGATGATATTAAAGTTTTTCGTAATGACAAGATATCCATAGATGAGATTCGGGTATTAAAGCCGGAAGCCGTAGTTATTTCTCCTGGGCCTGGTCGCCCGGAAGATGCCGGCATTTCCCTAGAATTGATAGAACAGCTAGGGCAAGAGTTGCCAATCTTGGGTGTCTGTTTAGGGCATCAAAGCATCGGTCAAGTATTTGGTGGTAAAATAATTCCGGCTCCAGAGTTGATGCATGGGAAAACCTCTCAGGTGTCTCACAGTGGGGTGGGAGTTTTCCGGGGATTAGAAAATCCTTTAACCGCCACCAGGTATCATAGTTTGGTCATCGAACGTGAGACTTGTCCAGAGGTGTTAGAAATCACCGCTTGGGTTGAAGATAACACCATTATGGGAGTGCGACACCGGAACTATCCTCACATTCAGGGCGTCCAGTTTCACCCAGAGAGTGTCCTGACATCTTCAGGAAAACAGCTACTGCGAAATTTTCTCGAACAGTTACAGTCAAGAGCGTAATTAATGAAACGACGACAGTTGATGGGCTATGCTGGGGCGGGGTTGGTCACAGCTTTGGTTACTACCTTGAGTTCTGAATCTGAAGCTGACGCACAATCTAGCGGTTTATCAGTTCAGTGGTTGGGTCATACTTGCTTTCTTTTTACTGGCGGCGATGCCAAAATTCTCGTCAATCCATTTCGGGCGGTCGGCTGTACTGCTGGGTATCGTTTACCAAAAGTTGCAGCAGATTTGGTACTGATTAGCAGTCAACTACTGGATGAAGGTGCTGTAGACGTGCTTCCGGGGAATGCAAAACTCATTTACGAACCGGGAGTTTACGAGTTCAAAGGCATTAAGTTCCAGGGAGTTGCCATAGACCACGATCGCAAAAAGGGTAGGCAGTTTGGCTCAAATACCGCTTGGAGTTGGAAGCAAGGGGGAATTAATATCCTACACTTAGGGGGAGCCGCTGCACCCATTTCCATTGAGCAAAAAATCCTAATGGGGCGTCCCGATGTCCTATTCATTCCTGTGGGGGGCAGTGCAAAAGCCTACAATGCTGAAGAAGCAAAGCAGGCCGTTCAAGTATTAAATCCCAAGTTGGTGATTCCGACTCATTACCGAACACAGGCTGCTGATGCTGCTACGTGCGATATTTCGCCACTCGATGATTTTCTCGCCTTAATGCAAGGTATGACAGTGCGGCGTAGCAACGGAGATAGTATTTCCATTAAGCCGAAAGATTTGCCGGAAAATGGGGAAATTCAGGTTTTAAGTTACAAGTTTTGAGGAGCAGGGGATGAGGGTATGAGGGAACACGGGAGAAGTTTTAGTTAGTTTTTTCCTCCGCCCCAATGCCCCATCCTCAATGCCCAATGCCCCAATATTTTAGAACGTATACCACTCTGGGGTCAGCTTATCTGCTTCGCTGATGGGAGTTTCAACGGCTGTTGTCTCATTTATAGTCCAAATGGTGTCTGCACTGGCTGTCTGATCGCGCCAGTAGATGTCGGTCTTACCATCGCCGTTATAATCGCCAAGAGATGGTGTCAAGGCCGCGTTATTAGTCGGTAAGAAAGCTTCAGTAGCTACTGTTGTACCATCCATCAACCAAGCGGTGTTTGCACCTGTGCTTCCATTGTGCCAGAAGATGTCGGTCTTGCCATCGCCGTTGAAATCACCAATTTTAGAAGTCCAGGCTGAGTCAAGTGTCCCCAGAGCGCCTTCTGTAACTAAAATGCCTCTCATCGTCCAAATCTTGTTTTCACCTGTTTGAGCGTTTCTCCACAGCAGGTCAGTGCTTAAATCGCCGTTGAAATCGCCAACGCTAGAAGTCCAGGCTGCATCTTGTGATTGCAGCGCAAATTCACTCTTTTGCGTACCATCCATAAACCAAACGCTGTTATCGCCTGTTGTCTGATTGCGCCAGAAGATATCACTCTTGCCATTACCGTCGAAATCAACAATGGTAGGAGTTAGTGCTGTGTCTGTAGTGTCTAGAACAGTTGCAGTGAGAACTGTTGTGCCATCCATCTCCCAAATAGCGTTCTCACCGGTTTGACTATTATGCCAGAAGATATCGGTTTTGCGATCGCCGTTGAAATCGGCAATGCTTGGAGTCCACGCTCCGTCAACGCTAGTTAGAGAAGCCGCATTAGCAACTCTTGTGCCATCCATCAGCACAATGCTATTCTCGCCAGTTGTCTTATTGCGTAATAAGAAGTCGGTTTTGCCATCATTGTTGAATTCGGCAATTTTGTAATCATAGGCGGATAGGTCAAATTGACCCAAAGAACCCTGTTCGATAACTCTTGTGCCATCCATCAGGCGAACAATAATCTCACCAGTTTGGGTATTTACCCAAAGTTTGTCTGTTTTGCCATCACCGTTAAAGTCAGGAACAATCGCCGCACTGGTTAAGTAAGGATTAGGATTGGGATTTGCTGACACCACCGCCGATTGTTGTGGTTGTGAAGAACTCTTACTTCCTAGAAACGAACTAGAACTTAGAGTATTTAAACTATCAAGGGGAGATGCTAATGCTTGTATTTTTTGGGAAGTTTCTACCCATTGTGTATTCAAAGAGCTTGAAGTATTTTGAGTTCCAAACATGGTGCGATTTTATGACTGGTTGTCATCTTTTTTTAACTTTTTTTTGAAATCTCTTTCTGTAACCAAATAACATTTACCAAGCTTTCAATTTTTCTTTATAACTATTTTTTATTTATTAATGTCAGTTTCTCAAGACAAAATACAGTTATTTTAGATGATTTATATAAAACTTTCAAGTCTTATATGAGCAATTAAAAAATCTTACGCTGTGTTTTACATATATTATGATAATTGATAAATCAAGGCTGTTTTTATCTATTTTATTTGACCTTAAAATGTTGCATAGTAGATATACTTGTATCTTGAATAGTTAATCAGTCAGATGAAAATATTCACACTAACCATATTTTTTTACAAACCTTTAACTATGCTATAGTAGTTCTCGTTTTTACGTTAGGTACACCCGTAGGGGCACGGCATGCCGTGCCCCTACACCTTGGGATATAACGTTGTACCGTATGTGAATGTGAACCGCTATAAGAGAGAAGCGATCGCTATAGTAGTCCTAATTCATTCATGTAATCTTACCTCTATTTTCCTGGCATTTTCTCAATTATTGGCTAAATCCCTACTATTTTTTATCTTGTGAATAAGCTTAGATAAAAAATAACCCTAACCGCCAGCTAGTCCCAAATCTGAGCCATCCAACCTAACCCAATAAAAATCAAAGGCTATAGGGGAATAACTTAGATTAGCAACTACTAAGATACATTGTCTGTGTATTATCTAGTTGTAAAAAGTGTAAAATAAAACAATATTTTCCTAAATACATCAGCTATGCAAGCAGAATATCGGCAGCGTCGTGAGCAGTTAATGGCAAAAATTGGTAATGGTACAGCCATTTTTCGCAGTGCGCCAATGGCAGTGATGCACAACGATGTCGAGTACGTTTATCGCCAAGACAGTGATTTCTTCTACCTGACTGGTTTTAACGAATCACAGGCAGTAGCAGTGTTAGCGCCGCATCATTTAGAACATCGGTTTGTGCTATTTGTCCAACCTAAGGATCGTGAAAAGGAAGTATGGAGTGGTTATCGTTGTGGGGTAGATGCAGCGAAGGAAGTTTATGGTGCTGATGAAGCATACCCCATTAACGAGTTAGATGAAAAATTGCCACAGTATTTGGAAAAAGCCAGCCGGATTTACTATCATTTAGGACGCGATCGCACTTTTAATGACCAAATCCTGGGACATTACCAGAGTTTACTGCGGACTTATCCTAAACGCGGTACAGGACCGATCGCCATTGAAGATACTGGGACTGTCCTCAACGCCATGAGATTGATCAAAAGTGAAACTGAATTGGAATTGATGCGTCAAGCAGTTGCGATCGCAACCGTTGCACACAATTACGCCCAAGAAATCGTCACACCTGGACGTTTTGAGTACGAAATACAGGCGGAGATGGAACGCATTTTTCGAGTGCGGGGTGGAATCGGCCCCGCTTATCCTTCGATTGTGGCTTCTGGCGTGAATGCTTGCGTACTCCACTACATTGAAAATAATCGTCAAATGCAGGATGGAGAATTAGTACTAATTGATGCCGGTTGTGCCTACGGTTATTACAACTCAGATATTACCCGGACATTTCCTGTTGGGGGTAAATTTACGCCAGAACAAAAAACACTGTATGAGATTGTTTTAGAGGCGCAAAAACAAGCGATCGCTCAAGTACAACCAGGTAATTCTTTCAAATCAATTCATGATACAGCAGTGCGCGTCCTCACGGAAGGTTTAGTTGAACTTGGCATCCTCAAAGGCGAAATTGATAAGTTAATTGAAGAAGAGAAATATAAGCCATATTATATGCACCGCACCAGTCATTGGTTAGGTTTAGATGTCCATGATGCGGGTGTTTACCAGCACGGTGAAGATAAACCGCAGATTTTACAACCAAATCAAATTTTGACAGTGGAACCGGGATTATATATTGTGCCAGATACTAAACTAGCAGAAGACCAACCACAGACTGATCCTCGATGGATTGGCATTGGTATTCGTATTGAGGATGATGTGTTAGTTACACCTGATGGACATGAGGTATTAACTGCGGGAGTTCCCAAAGCGGTGGATGAACTGGAAAGATAAAAAATGGGGATGGTGTGTACCATCCCTAAGCTAAAATTGCGGACAAGCCATCAAAGTCGTTGTCAGAATCCCTAAGATTTTATCTATTTCTTTAATAAAGTAATCGTTCTTATCGATAAAGATAGTATTTTCACAAAGTTTGAGAAATTTCCAATCTGTTCCCGTTGTTACTACACCATAAATTTCATTTATAATATTTCCTTGTTGCTGGTTAAACAATTGAGATCCAATCATTGTCGCAATACATTGTCCTAAACCAGATTTTATACTTTCATTTTTAGCTTCCACAATAATCACCACAGGGCTAGTAATATCATATTGTTCTGGTGAACAACTGAGAATAAAATCACAGCGTCCTTCTAACCCTTTAGAAGCATCTACATTAAACTCTGAACCAGAAAATATACTAATTTGGTATTTAAAGAAGCGTTTAACTTCGATTAAAACAGGCATAATAATCAGTTCAGACCGAGCTTTTTCTGTATTTATTGCTGTTACCAAAGGTAGATGCTCTGAGAAAATCAGATTTAGATATTCACTAGGAGAAACTACTTGTACATCCACAAATAAATCTTGATTTTCAACAAAGATTAATTTAAAGTCGGTTTTTACTTTACTAATAGTAAAGGCGCTGTACGGCATTGTATTATCTTCGGAGTAAAGTGCTGCGATACCTACGGCCGCAAGCTACGCAACTTGCAAAAGCTCAGGAACTAAGTTTGATAATATCTCAGATCAAGAACAGCCCTCAACATATTCGACTTCCGGCAGTTTACCCGCTCTGAACTCAGTAACACGCTTACCGTCAGTCTCGAAAACCACACGATAATTCTGGTCAACACGGTCTTTCGGGATAAATGTTAGATAATGTCCACCTTTGACGTATTCATGAGGTGTGACTTGAATTTGTCCTGGGTAAAGGGACTTAATGCGTGCCTCAGTATCGCCGATTTTTGCGCCTTTGAGGGTAGTAATCTGGGTATTCTGCCGCACATCTACTCTAGAAATGCGACCTTCTGTAACCATGAACAAAAGATTTTTGGGTTTGTTTTGTGGCTTAACGTAGTAGCAACTGTTATTTGGCGCATCGCCAACTAGTCGAGTCCCAGCAGCTTTTGCAGCTTGAGAGACAGTCATCCCAACTTGAACCGATCCAATACCATTGATGGATAATTTTGATTTGTTGGTTAGTTTTGCCTGTGCTATTACTGTTCCGACAGTCACATAAGAAACAGCAAGCGTTACGATACCAAGAGTCAATAATTTAGCTTTGTTATTCATTTTTATGATGTAAAAACACTTATATAGCTTGATCTACAAAACTCATTCAGCCAATTTCTGATTTTTCTCTGAAAGCCATATAATCTCCATAATTCATATTTCGCGTTAAAGGTTTTATCTTTCCCTTTTCCGCTTAACTAACAAGTATTGACTGGTAACTGGCATCCAAAATTTTGCGATGTCTACGACGGGCTACGCCTACGCTCTTTCAGGTAGTGCAAAAATCTAGCTTCAATATAACTTATAGCAGTTCTCGTTTACGTGAGGTACACCCGTAGGGGCACGGCATGCCGTGTCCCTACACCTTGGGATATAACGTTGTACCGCATCTGAATGGGAACCGCTATAATAACAACGGACACATTACCAATATTACTATTGTTGAAAATGTGTGAAGGAAACAATAGGATCATCGGAGCATCTGAAGTTAATTAATATACATGAGATTATCTTCATCTAGCGAATAGTTTCTAGAAACAAATTACAAAATTTGATATTTTCAATAAAAAAATGGGGATAGCTAACACTATCCCCATTAAAATTTAGCAAAATTTAGCAATAGATGAAGATTTTGCGTTAAGGCTTAAAGTTGCGGTACATACTCCTGCTTTTCAGGTACATCAGCGTACTCAGCGACAATTTGGCGAAATTCCTCGCCGTCAATGGTTTCCTTTTCAATGAGCAAATCAACTAAGCGATCGGTGACACTGCGATGATCACGCATAATCTTCTTAGCGTTTTCGTAGCATTCTTCCACGATCGCTCGCACTTGTCCATCAATGCGGGAAGCGATAGATTCAGAATACTCAGATCGGGTTGTCCAGTCACGACCCAAAAATACTTCTCCCTGTTGACTTTCCAAGGAAAGTGGGCCTAAGTTTGACATCCCAAACCGTGTTACCATCTGCCGCGCCATTCCCGATAACTGCTGTAAGTCTCCACCAGCACCAGTTGTAACTTCTGCACGACCAAAAATTACCTCTTCAGCAGCACGACCACCCAAAGCACCGGTAATCCTGGCTCTCAACTGGGAACGAGAAATTAATCCCTGTTCTTCGTTGGGAGTAAACCAAGTTAAACCCTGTGCTTGTCCTCTTGGAATCAAGGTGACTTTCTGCACTGGGTCATGGTCTTTTAACAAAGTCCCAACTAAGGCGTGTCCAATTTCGTGGTAGGCAATTAAGCGCTTGCTCTTACTGTCCACCAAGGGAGTACCTTCCATGCCGGCGACTACCCGATCTACCGCATCATCAATCTCGCCGAGGGTGATAGCTTCTTTGCGTCTTCTAGCAGTCAGAATTGCCGCTTCGTTGAGTAAGTTAGCCAAATCAGCACCAGTGAATCCAGGAGTGCGGCGAGCGATCGCATCCAAAGATACGCTAGGATCTAGTTTCTTGTTGCGCGCATGGACTTGCAAGATTTCCAAACGCCCTTTGATATCGGGTGGATCGACTGTTACTTGGCGGTCAAAGCGTCCGGGACGCAACAAGGCTGAATCTAGTACGTCGGGACGGTTGGTAGCAGCAATAATAATGATGCCTGTATTACCTTCAAACCCGTCCATTTCGGTGAGCAATTGGTTGAGGGTTTGTTCTCTCTCATCGTTACCGCCACCGATACCAGCCCCCCGTTGTCGTCCAACAGCGTCGATTTCATCAATGAAGATGATACAAGGGGCGTTGTCTTTGGCTTTCTTGAACAAATCGCGGACGCGGGATGCACCCACACCAACGAACATTTCCACGAATTCCGAACCGGAAATACTGAAGAAAGGTACACCTGCTTCCCCAGCGATCGCTTTTGCTAGTAGAGTTTTACCAGTTCCAGGAGGCCCAACTAATAGGACTCCCTTAGGAATGCGTGCGCCTACAGCAGTAAATTTTTCTGGCTGTTTGAGGAAGGTGACGACTTCTTGCAGTTCTTCTTTAGCTTCTTCGATGCCGGCTACATCGTCAAATTTGACCCCGGTTTTTGCCTCCATTTGGAAACGCGCTTTGGATTTGCCGAAGTTCATTGCTTGACCTGGACCACCAGGGAGGCTGCTAGAACGCCGGAACAAAAAGAACAGCCCGGTAATCAATAAAACTGGAAACACGAGATTGCCCAACAATCCCCAAATTGCGCCATCATTCCGCATGGGGTGAGCATCAAAACTAATTGCTTTTTCTTTGAGCTTGGTAATTAACTCAGGGGCGTTAACAGGAAGATCCACCCGCCACCTTTGGATGCGATTTTCGATGTCTTGATCGCGGGCTTCTACAATTGCTGTCCTACCGCCTTCATATAGATCGACACTGGTGACGCGATCAGCATCCAAGTATTCTAGAAAGCGACCATAGGTCATGCGCGTATTGGCTGCATTCTTACTCATGTCAGCAGGAGCGCTTGTAAAAGCCCCTTGCCAGAAGAAAAAGCCAATTACCAAAGCCGGCAATGTCCAGAGTGCCAGGACTTTCCAGGAGAATTTCATGTTAATTTGCCTCTATATGCCTATACAACTCATCAGCATTAGCAACCGAATGTTTATCACTCTGTCACTTTAAGCTGTTAAACGGATACTTATAAATCCATTTTGTTTAATTTGATCTCTTATATACACTGCCATAGAGCGACCAGCGTATTATGACAGTGCATATAATAATCTTAATCAAAGTTAACTTAATTTTAATACACCTTGGATTAACAAAGAGAGAATTTGTAGAGAGCCATGAGAGAAGTTGGTTATTTAAGCAGCAGCTTGGCGTATAGTTTGAAACACGACAGAGTAAACTACTTACGATTTTCCCTAGTGAGCGAGGTGATTTTAAAACTCTCCCCTCTTTTACCTAGATCGGAGAGAAGGCTCCCGCCATAATCTGTGATTTGGCGGCGAGATGAATCGAGGACAAAAAACTCAATATTCCGTGACCATGACTGACTGAAAGTCAGTAAACTCGGTGAATAGTTGAGTTTTTTGCAATTTCTGTGTTATAACTTACGTTAGTATATCTGACGTAAATATGCTGGTATTTGAAGCAAAACTTGATGGACAAGACTCGCAGTATCAATTGCTTGATGAAGCAATTAGAACTGCACGTTTCGTTCGCAATGCTTGCCTCAGATACTGGATGGATAACAGAGGTATTGGCAGGTATGAGCTTTCTGCCTACTGCGCGACTCTTGCTCAGCAATTTGAATGGGCAAGAAAGCTCAACTCGATGGCTCGTCAAGCCAGCGCTGAAAGAGCGTGGTCTGCTATTGCTCGGTTTTTTGACAATTGCAAGAAGGGCAAGCCTCAGAAGTTGGGCTATCCACGTTTCAAAAAGGAACAAACTCATGGTTCTGTAGAGTACAAAACCAGTGGCTACAAATTGTCCGAAGACCGTAGAAGCATCACGTTTTCTGATGGATTCAAGGCAGGAACCTTTAAACTTTGGGGAACTCGTGACCTGCACTTTTATCAACTCAAACAGTTTAAGAGAGTGCGGGTTGTGCGTCGTGCAGACGGCTATTATTGCCAATTTTGCATTGACCAAGAGCGAGTAGAAAGGCGTGAACCAACGGGTAAAACCATTGGTATTGACGTAGGATTGAACCATTTCTACACCGATAGTAATGGGGAGACAGTTGCCAATCCAAGACATCTTCGTAAGAGCGAGAAGTCTTTGAAACGGATGCAACGCCGGATGTCCAAGACAAAAAAGGGTTCTCAAAATAGAGTTAAGTTTAGAAACAAGCTTGCACGTAAGTACCTCAAAGTAAGTCGCCAGCGTAAAGACTTTGCTGTAAAAACAGCAAGGTGCGTGGTGAGGTTTAACGACCTCGTGGCATACGAAGATTTGATGGTGCGGAACATGGTCAAAAATCATCGCTTGGCTAAATCTATTAGTGATGTGTCGTGGTCGCTGTTCCGTGAATGGGTTGAGTATTTTGGCAAAGTGTTTGGCGTGGTGACTATTGCTGTGCCACCTCACTACACCAGCCAAAATTGCTCTAACTGTGGTCAAACTGTTAAGAAAACTCTTAGTACTAGAACCCATTCTTGTCCTCATTGTGGGCTGACCCTTGACCGTGACTGGAATGCAGCGCGTAACATACTAGAAAAAGCATTAAGGAGACAGTCGCTTGCGGGGGTTCCCCCCGTTGTGCGAACTGTCGTTACGGCGGGTCACGTCGGAACTAACGCCTCTGGAGAGACTGATCAATACTTGAGTGGGGAAACTCCTTCAAGCAAATCAACTCGTGGAAAGAGGAAGCCCAAAGAGTGATCTTTGGAATCCCCCACTGCATTCGGTACTCCGAATCAGTGGCGGGAGGATGTCAAATCAACTCCATCTCCCGTAACCCTTGGCGTAGTCTGTTCGCTTCTTCAGGATTATGCTTTTCATGAAGGGCGATCGCTTTTCTAAAAGCTGTTAAACTATCTTGATGATTGCCAACTTTGAGCAACACTACCCCTAAGTTTTGATAAGCTTCGGCATAGTTAGGGTTTAGCTTGATGGCATTTTGATAATATGCGATCGCATCTGTAAATAAACCCAAAGCCTTAAATATCATCGCCAAATTGTAATGTCCAATCATAAAACTAGGGTCAATTTTCAAAGTTGCGGCATAAGCAGTTTTCGCACCATTGAAATCTCCGGCTGCTTTGAGTAAGTTACCCAAGTTGTTGTACGCTCCTAATTTGAGCATAGGATAAATTGGCAATTTGATCGCAGCTTGATAGTGCAAAATAGCTTGTGGAGAATTTTTCAACCGACTGTAAGCAATTCCTAAATGGTAGTTGAGTTCATACAAAATATCGTAATTTTCCTCCCCGCCTGTGCGACTTCCACTCATCTGGTGTAATCCTCGTCTGAGTAACTCCATACCTGGGGTAATTTTCCCAGTTTCCACATACAATGCTCCCAACTTACTGCAAACATAGGGATCATTAGGATGAGTAGCCATAAATCCTTCCATCGCGGCTGCGGCTTTGGCATATTTATTGTTTTGAGCGATCGCACTTTTTTGATATCCTGTGTGTAAGATTGCCACTCCTGGCAAATAACCTACCTGCCAATGGGGTTCTTTAGTTAAAATTGCTGACACACTATCATCCACTAAGGCATGGTAAGGACGCTCAAAGCGAATATCTGGATGATTACGGAATAGTCTCGAAACTAGGGAATAAGGAGATTGTTCTGCACCGACTTCGTGGCGCACGAGATTGATTAGCAAGTATTCATCTCTAGCGATCGCTCCTCGCAACTGCGGTACAATTGCTGGTGTCAAAGTTTCATCAGCATCCAATACCAAAATCCAATCACCAGTCACATATTTTAGAGCTGCATTGCGGGCAGCACTGAAGTCATTACACCATTTAAAATGATGGACTTTAGCACCCAGTTGTTGGGCAATATCGGGAGTGCGATCAATTGAGCCTGTATCCAAAACTACCATTTCATCCACTACTTTTCGGACACTGCTCAAGCATTTAGGCAGTGTTGCTGATTCGTTTTTCACAATCATGCACAGACTCAAACTCATAAGCCAATCGTCATTTAATTTACTGTTTTAAAAATGGGGAGATGAGGGAGATAAAAATGTAACATCCTAGCTCCTGTACCAAGCGATCGCCATAATCCCCGATTTTAGTAAGCTTTGTCATAGTAGGGCTAAAATAATATCATCAACATTCCCATGTTTAAATATAATATTTTTAACTAAATATTAACAATTTTTAATGCTTGTTTAACCAAAATAAACATTATAAAAATAATCATATATACAATGAAAGATTCATTTGGAAAAACAGTAAAATTACTTCAGCAAAAGCTCAAAGAATACTTGCGATCGATTAACCATTGGTTTGTCAGTACACCAGAAAGGGCATTGTTAGAAGCTCACCAAGCAGCTCAAAGAATTAAAAACATTGAGATAGAACATTTTGACAGCAAAAAAATATCTTCAGAATCAGTAAAATATACTGAAAATGTAATGTCTTTCTGGCAAGGATACCTTGATAAAAATTTAACTATTATCAAAATCAGGCTTACGGAATTCCATCTGAGTCGCCCAATAGTCAATATCTCTAATTCTGTTTTGTTAGAAAAGTTAAAAGTTATTGATGAAATTGTAGAAAAGTATGCCATCAAAAACGAACTATTTAAGAGCAACGAATTAGTATCAACTTCTCACCCCCTACAAATTAGCCTAAGCAAAATTAGCAAACAGCCAGACTCATCTAAGATCAACGATATTAACGCTACATCTCCAAAAATTGGGCTTTTTCCGAGTTCTATTGGTAGAACAGTTAGTAAAATTAAAGCAGATTTTGCCCCACGGGCAGAAGAAGAGTTTATCAGAAAACACCGAATTTCTATAAATAGGACAAGAACTTCGGTAAGATTTTTAATAACTCTAATTGTTGTACCACTTTTAACTCAGTATTTATCTAAAGAATTTTTAGTAACTTCTATAATAGGAAAGGTTAGAGGAGACAGTAACACTCAAATTTTCATCAATTATGACATGGAAAAAGAAGCTCTCCATGAATTACATAATTTTGAGCAGAAAATGAGATTTGAGTATCTACTCAATCAAGCGCCATCACTTTCTTCAGAAGTAACAAAAGAAAAAATCAAAGATAAAGCAATTGAGATAGCTAATGACTTTCGTGTAAAAAGTGATAGTGCTATTAGTAATGTATTTGCAGATTTGATATCACTAATTTCTTTTAGTGTAGTCATTGCTATCAGCAAAAGAGAAATTGTGATTATGAAATCTTTTATAGATAATATTGTCTATGGTCTTAGCGATAGTGCTAAGGCTTTTTTAATTATTCTGTTTACAGATATATTCGTAGGATTCCACTCACCACATGGATGGGAGATCATTCTAGAAAAATTTGCAGAACATTTAGGTGTAGCAGCCAGTACAAACGTAATCTTTTTATTTATTGCGACATTTCCTGTAATTTTAGACACTATCTTTAAATACTGGATATTCCGCTATCTCAGTCGCTTATCTCCGTCAGCATTAGCTACATTAAAAGAGATGGACGAGTAATATTTTGAATTTTGCAAAGCAATGGTAGGCTATGTATATCCTAGTTGTTTAGAGGCGTGCTATGGATTTTGAAAGCAAAGCCAATGCCCCAACTGCTATAGACAACATAGAGTTTGCGGGAGCAACCACTACCCGTAAGCCACTGGAATTGCTGCGAAATATTGAGGCTTTGCTACGCCGCCCAACCGTAGCAACACTGTCACCGATTTTGCCACCCAAGTTGAGCAATAAATTCCAAGCAACCTCATCCTTAGCAGATGACTTCTTCAAAGAACTGGCAGAAATTGACCTAGATAATATTAGTGATTTTGAACTGCGACCTATACGAATTTGTATTGGTTTAAGCTTTGTTGGTTTTGGGGCACTCATGATATTGGTGCTGCTGTTGTATTTAAATACGTTGCATCCACAACTCACTACCGTTGAACAGATTCGGCAATATTGGTATCAATATGTTTTGTTTGTGAGTTTGGGTGTCACCGGGATGTTTCTTTTGGGTCGTGAAGCGATGCGTCCTATCAGAAAGCGGCGAAAGTGAAAAGTGGCAAGTATTGAGTTACAGCGCCGAAAAAATGATCCGCCGCAATTCAAACTGGCAATGTAAATTCTATTCTCCCTCTGCCTTGAATTAAAGTTCAAGTCTGTCTCTCTCCAAGTTGGAGAGGGAAGGTTTTGCGTAGTAAAACCAGAGAGAGGTTTTTTGATTCAGTTAATTAGACAGACACTATCTGAAACGTCGAATTCACGTTATGTTACAATTGAATAGTTTATTTTACAAGCGATTGGATATGACAACAGAAATATTAAAATCTGTTGAACCTACCCTTTACGAAGAAGATTATTATTTATGGGTAGAAACAACACTTAAACAATTAGAAAAGAAAGATATTGATAATTTAGATTGGCAACATTTAGCCGAAGAAATTGAAGCTTTGGGAAGTGAACAAAGACGAAAAGTAGAAAGTTACCTGAAACAATTATTAATTCATCTTTTACTTTATCGTTATTGGGAAACTGAAAAAGAATATTGTCAACGAGGCTGGCAAATAGAAATAACTAATTTCCGTGATGAGCTAGAATTTTCTTTTCGTTCAAAAACACTTTATAACTATTTTCTCAACTGCTTAGAGGCAGTTTATATTAAAGCCAGAAGACAAGCAATTCAAAAAACAGGTTTACCATGTGAGATTTTTCCAGAAAAATGCCCTTTTACTCCTGAAGATATTTTCAATAGTGAGTACTTTCCAGATTGAAGAAGAATTCAGGAGTCAGATTAACAATTCGCAATTCGCAATTAAAGACATTTTCAGACGGGGATTTAAACCCCGATGGTTACTGATCTTGTCGAAGTACTGAAACTGGGGCTACCTGTAGAGTTAGGGGTCTTAAACCCTTTTATTTACGATCAAATGGACGCTCATCCCAACGCAAATTTGAGCTTTCCCCTCTTAAGTTGACACCTATAAGCAATACTGTACCCCAAAAGAATGAGTCTATTTACCCGAAAATAGCTGTAAAATCAGTTTGCTGGGCTACTTAACTAAATTGCAATTCTGGAGTTTTGTGACTCTGTGTTTACTCAGTTACCGACTATCAACGTCCTGAAACAGCCCACCAGTTCTGCTTGGGTTAAACAAGCGATGCCTGCGGCGGGCTACGCCTACGCTAACTTAGACATTATCTTACTTGACCACTCGCACTGTGAACGCAAAGCAGCAGGTGTGGCCTTGAATATGATGTTTCGCTACCCTTCTAATACTAAAATGGTGCGGGAGCTAACTGCGATCGCCCGCGAAGAACTAGAACACTTTGAGCTAGTTAACCAATGGTTAGAACGCTGGAATATTCCCCTGGCTCCCTTACCACCACCTCCCTATGGCGTGCGTTTAAGAGCTACTGTCCGCCCTAAAGAACCTGAGCGATTTTTGGATTCCTTACTAGTCACTGGCTTAATTGAAGCTCGCTCTCATGAACGTCTGGGATTATTAGCTGCTCACTGTCCAGATCCAGAATTAGCAAAATTTTATCGTGGATTAATGGCATCCGAAGCGCGCCACTACGGTATATATTGGGTTTTAGCTGCTACTTACTTCGACAAAGAAATTGTCATGCAACGGCTTGATGAATTGGCAATTGTCGAAAGTGAGTTGCTGGCGACTTTACACCCAGAACCTAGAATTCACAGTTAGTAGACTAAGGCAACAGATATGAAGCTTCAGCTAACACACCTGAGACTGCTTGTCTCCAACTACAAAGATTCTTTTCTGTTCTACCGGGATCAGCTAAAATTTGATGTCGATTGGGGCGATGAAAATAGCGGATATGCTGAGTTTAATACTGGATATCTCAAGCTGGGTTTGTTCACAATGGAATTAATGGCCCAAGTAGTCCCAAGTGTCGAACAGCCTTCATACATTGCCAATCGAGACAAAATTGTTTTGATTTTTGCAGTCGATAACGTAGATGAAGTTTATGAGCAAATCAAAGGTCATAATGCGATCGTTGTGACTCCACCACAAGATCGTCCAGATTGGGGAATCCGCACAGCTCATTTTCGCGATCCTGATGGTAATCTAATCGAAATCTACAACAATCTCGGAATTGTCAGTTAAAAGCTTGCTGCCAGCAACTATCCAAATCACTAGAATAGAGGACATATTTGCAATATGTCCCCTACAAATATTAAACAGTTCTAACCTTCCAAATCCTTTGGTTATTAGAGCTAAAATAATATCAATTAGAGTTCTAATCAAGCTAGCTTCGACTATTCAGGCTTACTGTCTCATGTAGACGCTGGCTTTTTCTTGAGAACTCTACTTAACAAACCAACTACCAACAATCCAGAAATTGCACCAGGTTCAGGAATAGCAGTTGCCGTCAACTGACCCCCAAGATCCAACCTACAGTCTGGGAATGTATCGCATACTTCTGGTGAAAGGTCATCCTTCAAAAATATCTTAGCCGTTGGCAATCCTTGATCGGCATTTAAATAAGTATAAAAATCTAACCCTTCTACATCTGTTGCAAAGTCAATTCCCAAATCAAAACCATTGGATGTGTCAAAGTTGTCTGTTTGTAAAACAGTCTTTGTGACTGTATCAAAGTTGAAATTAAAAGTACTATCAGTTTGGGGAAAATCGTAGTTGAAATTTTGCAACACAGTTCCTTGTGGATCGAAGAAAGAAATAGCAAAATCAGTCAACTGATCCTTTGTGACAATGCTTCCCTCTAAACTATCGTCATAGCCGAACTGCCCTTTAGCTGAATAACCTTTATCTCCTAGCCAATTAAGCTCAAAAGAAGCAGCATCAGCGCTGGGAACATGAATTAAAGTAGCCATAGAGCTGAAAGCGGCAACAGCTACAGTAGCTTTGATTTTGTTACAGATGCTTTTCATTTTCTTAATAACAGAAATAGATTCTGATGTAGTTGTAGTTGTCAATAAAGTTTTATCAGTATTGTAATACCATTTCTTTGTGATAATGCGCCAAGCTCTACTTTGTCAGAAAGCTTACACTATACATAAAATGAGACTTTTCGATTGGCACATCTTCATATTAAATTGGTTGAATAAATACTGATATTTCTTCAAAAGGTGAGAGCTAGAAAGTGAATTTATTTGCCTAATTAGGCACAACAAAAGGAAATGTAGCTTAGATTCATATACTTAGCTCCTCCTTTTGCTAGATGCCTTACACTCTAGGCATTACGATAACAATTGCCCTTGTTTGACTTGATTAAAGTCTAAAACACCTTTGGGCAGATTGTATCATTAGATTTGATCTAAATCCTTACAGTTTATGATTATTTTTTTTCAGAATAGTAAGGAAATCTGATATTTTTTTTAGAAAGATTATATTTTATTTAAACAAATTTTTAACTTTTCTTAACCATGATTTGTTTTAATCCCACATAATCATCAATTAATAATAGAGATCAGTAAAACTAATAATCTTAAATTAAATTAAGCATTACCTAAATTTAATCAAAATAGAATATCTTTTTATCAGTATTTGACGTAACAAAAACATTTTCATGACAGTATCAAGACGTAAATTCTTTGCGATCGCAGGTACAACTGCTGCTGGCACTCTGCTAGCGTCTCCTTTTGAAGGTCTTCTTGCCAGACAAGCTCATGGCAAAACTCTATTTGGTGGAGGTTACGGGGCGCTTGTACCAGATCCCAATGGTTTGTTAGATTTACCAGCAGGATTTCAGTATCGGACTTTCTCTTTAACAGGCGAACTGATGAACGATGGCACTTTAGTGCCGGGTGGTCATGATGGGATGGCAGCTTTCCCAGGTCCCAGAAATACAGTAATTTTAGTTCGCAACCACGAACTTAGCCCTAATTCAGAAACAAAAGCTGTTGGACCAAAACCCTACGATCCACTTTGCAAAGGTGGTACGACAAACTTGGTTGTTAGACCCGATCGCAAACTAATCAAACACTTTACTACCCTAACTGGAACCTATCGTAACTGTGCAGGTGGACTAACTCCGTGGGGTTCATGGATTACCTGTGAAGAAAACACCTCCACTGTGGCTACAAATAACCCAGAAGATCCCGCCAATAATGTTTCAACTTCCCACGGTTATAATTTTGAGGTTCCAGCTAGCGCCACTACTGTTGTGAAGCCTGAGCCTCTAATAGCTATGGGAAGATTTAACCATGAAGCTGTTGCCGTAGACCCCAAAACTGGAATTATCTATCAGACAGAAGACCGAGGAGATAGCCTCTTCTACCGTTTTATTCCGAAAGTGCCTGGGAAGTTAAAAGAAGGAGGCACTCTTCAAGCTTTAAAAATCAAAGATATCTATCAAGCACAAACAGGTGTTGGTTTCCCCAAGCGGAAGCCCATGAAAGTCGAGTGGGTGACGATTGATGATGTCAATCCATCTGAAGATACTGTAAGAGTAGAAGGTTTCGCAAAAGGTGCAGCCCAGTTTGTTCGTGGCGAAGGTATCTGGTATGGCAAGGGTGAATTTTACTTTTGCTGTACAAGTGGTGGTGCTTTAGAGCTTGGTCAAGTCTGGCGCTACATTCCTGGTAAAGAGACAATTGAACTGTTTGTCGAGTCTACATGTGTTGAAGAACTGGATAGTCCTGATAATATTGTTGTCTCACCTTATGGCGATCTCATCCTTTGTGAAGATGGAGATGACCAGCAGTTCTTAGTAGGTGTTACTCCCAAGGGTGAACTCTATCAATTCGCCCGTAATGCTCTCAATGAAAACGAGTTTGCTGGTGCTTGCTTCTCACCTGATGCTAAGACTTTGTTTGTCAACATCCAAACTCCTGGGATTACTTTCGCAATCTGGGGACCTTGGCGCAACTCATAGAGATTGATATCAAGTAGTAAGATAACGCTGCTACATCGTTCATGTCATGACTTAAAATAATTTAAAAAATATAATCAACGGCAGAGGGTAAGGCAAGCGATATTTGCCTTACCCCTTTTTGTTTTTTATCTGCCCTTTGCCTTTCTTCGGTCAAAGAACTAAAAGCGGATTCCTGGCAAGAATACACCTAACTCTGCGTTGATGATGTAAATGTGGAGCCAATTTATTTGTTAAAGATGACTTTTTTCAACGCTAGCAGAATTCATGCATTGAGAGTACTGCTTGAAATCGACTCTGCCATAAAAGCTATTTGCTGGGTAAATTGGGATATAGATGCGGAAAATTTTTTGTGTAAACTTGACCAGCAAATGGTAATGAAAAACTATTATCAAGATTTTTTAATTCGTGATTGGGTGGAAAGCGATCGCATTAGAGCCGCCGAGGTCATCAGTTATGTACTATCAGAATACGGTCTGGGTTGGGAACCCAACGGTGCTGACCGAGATGTGCTACGAGTAGAAGAATGTTATTTAGCCACTGGAGGAGAGTTTTGGGTAATTGAACACCAAAGCCAGTTAGTGGGTACTGGAGCATACTACCCCATACAGCGTGGAGAAAAAGCAGTAGAAATCCGCAAAATGTATCTTTTGCCTAGCATTAGGGGTTTAGGACTGGGTAAATATTTGTTACAACAGCTAGAAGCAGCGATCGCAAAACGTGGTTTTGAGCAAATTTGGATTGAAACTGCTAGCGCTTTGGTGGAAGCAGTCAAGCTGTACGAAAGCAACGGCTACACTCCAGCAACGGTAGGTATTGAAACAACACGCTGCGATCGCGTGTATGTTAAGTCATTAATCATTGGTCATTAGTCATTAGTCATTAGTCATTGGTCATTGGTCATTGGTCATTGGTCATTGGTCATTGGTCATTGGTCATTGGTCATTAGTCATTAGTCATTGGTCATTGGTCATTGGTCA
>Ga0105049_10001850_pt1 | contig 25067 bp, 31 predicted proteins | sample MAT06_FD_78087 | JGI IMG/M metagenome (GOLD analysis project Ga0105049, IMG submission 78087) | Freshwater microbial communities from Lake Fryxell liftoff mats and glacier meltwater in Antarctica - MAT-06 | ecosystem: Environmental > Aquatic > Freshwater > Ice > Liftoff microbial mat | place...
CGTGCCCGAGGTGTTCGCCGTTGGTGATGTGGCCCGCTACCCGAATCCGCTGTTCGACGAGGTAGCGCGCCGCGTCGAACACTGGAACTTGCCCACCGAAACGGGCAAGCGCGCCGGGGCCGTGATCGCCGCGATACTGGGCGACTACTCCGACGACGACACCCACGCCGCCGCGGCCGCCACGGTTATTGAAGCCCCCTTTGCGCCGTTGCCCTCGTTTTGGAGTGACCAGTACGACGCGCACCTTCTCGCCTTCGGCATGACTTATTTGGCTGACCGCAGCGAGCTCGTCGAGGGCACCGTTGACGACGAGTGCGTCGTGGAGTACTTTCGCGGCGACGAGCTCGTCGGCGTGTGTGGCATCGGCATGCGCAGCGCCGTGCAGAGCTACCGCACGCGCTTCGCAGTGCCAGCGTAGTTCGCCCTCACCACCCGCAGTGCCAACAGTTCCAGCAATGCCCGCAGTGCCCAGTGCCCACCGCGCACGAAGAGCCCGCGGTGCCTCACATGCCCCGGCCGCGCCTCCTGTGCCGCCCTGACTGGGTGTTCTTCCCGCGCACGTTGTAGACGCGTTCGATGGGTGACTTGCCGCCGATGCCGGTGTGAGGTCGATGATGATTGCAGTGGTGTGCCCAGGCCTGGTAGGTGGCGGCCCGGGCGACGTCTGAGTTGTAGTGCTCGGCGTGGGCCCACTCGGCCGCGAGCGTGCGGTGGAAACGTTCGATCTTCCCGTTCGACTGGGGCCGGTAGGGTCTGGTGAACTTGTGCTTAACCCGCACGCCGAGGGTCGCGGCGAACAGGAACGAGCGATAGCAGGAGCCGTTGTCGGTCATCACCCGCCGGACGATGATGCCTTGGCCTCGGAAGTAGCGGCGGGCGCGGCGCCAGAACGCGGACGCGGTCTCTTTCCGCTCGGCGGTGAGGATCTCGGAATAGACCAGCCGCGAGTGGTCGTCGATCGCCGAGTTGTCAGCGCTCTTGAGCGCGTGAGCGACCAATTCAGTGCGCATATGATCAGCGATCGACCAGCCAACAACTTTCTTCGAGTATCAGTCGATCACGGTGGCCAGGTAGATGAAGCCCTGCCAGGTGTGAATGTAGGTGAAGTCGCCGACGAACTTGAGTCGCGGGCGGTCGGCGGTGAAGTTCCGCTTCACGAGGTCCGGCACGGACGCTGCGGCCTCGGCGTCCGCCTCGGTCGTGACCCGGAATGGACGCGGCTGACTGGTGACAAGGCTCTTGGCACGCATGATCTGGCGCACCAGCTCCGGGGAACACTCGGTGCCTTCCTCGGCCAAGTCGACGTGGATGCGGCGATTCCCGTAGGTCCCGTCAGACGCTTCGAAGAAGTGCTGGACTCGTGCAGTCAACGCTTCCCTGCGGGCCCCGGTGGGCGGCCCAACCAGTGGCTGAAACCCGAGGTCGCTACTCCCAACCATCGACACATCTTCACCACCGGATTCAGATTCCCAGGCTCGTTCTTCTGGGAGTCGACATACTCGTACTTGGCCATCACCGCTGCTACCGCGCGAAGTAGGCCGTCGCTTTTTTCAGAAACACGGTCTCCGCCCGCAAGTCCTGACTTTCGCGTTCGAGTTCCTTCAGCCAGGCCCGTTGCGTGACCGTCAACTCGGTCTCCGTCCCGCCGTTGGCCTCCCGATACTTAATCAGCCAGTTGCGGAGGGTCTCCGGGCCCACATCGTGGGCGACCGCGACGTCCTTGATCGGTTTCGAGGTGGAGATCACCTCACGGCACAACACGTCTTTGAACTCCTGAGTGAATCGCCTACGCGCTGCGGCCAAGCTGCTCTCTCTTTTAGTAGCACCCTCACTTTAAGAGGGCCCACTGTCCGAGATCTCCGGAGCAGGCCAGCCCCTGGCGCACCGTCCAGCAAGTCGAACTCGCAACCTTGGAATTGGTGTGGTGGTGGAATAAAGAACGCCTGGACTCTGAGCTCGGCTACCGAACATCAGCCGAAGTCGAGGCAGCGAACTACGCTGACCTCGACACCCCCGAGACGGCAAGCGCCGCCCTCGAAAAACCTTAGGAACAAAACCTAGGGCGAATCAGAGTCACCTCGACCCTCAGCAGTCCCGACCGCTGCGACGAGGTGTAGCGTCGAACGTCATCTCCCGATGCACGCCACTACGGCTGCCCCAAAGGATTCGGAAGCAAGTGGAAAATCTCCGTGAGATTTGTGGACGCAGGGGTGCCATCGGCTGCTAATTCTAGATAGGGCTCGAGTTCAGCAGCCCAGCGCAGATGAATGTCCGTGTTCCATACCCGCTCCCAGGCCTGTGCGTGGTCAATTGAGGAGAATACGAACAACGTAGAATCACCATGAAATATGGTCACTTGACTTATCCCGTTTGCCGCAAGCTCGGCAACCAACTCAGGCCAAATTTGATCATGACGTCTTCTGTACTCCCCCAAACCATCTGGCTTCAGTTTCAACATAAACGCTGCATGCATTGCGACAACCCTTCCTTCATCGGTGTTACGTTTTTCCTCGAAAGTATGAGGCGTCAGTTCAGTATCAATCCGGCTGCCTTCCAGCCGATCATCATCGATGCCGCATTGGTATTAGCGGAGACAATGCTGGGCATGATTGCTGCGTCAGCGACCCGTAGACCGGTCGTGCCAACAACTCGAAGGTCTGGACCAACAACCGCATCGGAGTCGACTCCCATTCGGCAGGTGCCCGCTGGGTGAAACCACGTGCTCACGTTCTTTGAAATGTATGATTCGATCTCGTCGTCCGTCTCGATCGATAATCCCGGAAAGTATTCACCCTCGGACCATTCATGGAAAGCTTCTGACTCTCCGATCGAACGGCTCTGACGGACGGCCTCGATCATTGCTTGCATATCCGAGGCCTCGCTGAAGTAGTTGTGATCTATATCTAGGACGGACGATCCATTGAGGCTAAGTCGAACCGTGCCACGACTGGCCAAGCGGGTAACGCCCGGGATTATCGTGAACCGGGGTCTGCTGTCTGTAGCCGGTGGTGCAAAGTGCATTTCTTTATTGAAGGAAATCTCTATATTGCTGCTCGGCTCATCTGGAGTGGATCGTTTAAACGCGCAGCACTCAGTTATATGGGCATGCAGGTCCGCAATTGGACGCTTGCTTGTGTAGACGATTCCGACCAAGAGGTGATCCTGTAGGTTATCGCCGACAGGTAAGTCCACAATCGGTCGAATATCATTTTCTTGAAGATGCGCCGTGGGGCCGATTCCGGACTTCATCAAGATGCGCGGCGAGTCGTAAGCGCCGGCGCAGACAATTACTTCCGACGATCGTATTTGGCTGCGCCGCCCGTCCGCATCAGTGACCCTGATCCCCGTCACGGCACCGCTCCTTGACATCAAGAGACTTTCGACCGTCGTATTGGGTATGACTGTCAAATTTGCTCGCGACAGGACAGGCTCAACGAAAGCCCGATACGAACTGTGTCGCTCCCCGCGATGTATGCTGAGGCGGTTCCAGCCGCACCCTTCAAGAGAACCCCCGTCGAAGAAATCGTTGTACTCGAATCCGGCGTCCTGCGCCGCCGCGAGAAACGCTTGCGACAGTTCGTTCGTTTTGGTGACGACGCTAGGTTGGAGCAGCAGTTCCAGTTGCTCGTAGTCCGAGCGCACGCTCTCCCAATCCCAGCCGACGCAACCGACGCGAGCCCAGCCGTCGAAATCTGTTCTATCCCCACGCAGATAGACCATACCGTTCAGTGCACTGGTCCCTCCCAGTACCCGACCTCGCGGCAAAGTGTGTCGACGGTTGGCGGTTCCGATCTGTGGGGTCGATTGGTAGTTCCAGTCAACCTCGCTGCCCCAAAGTTTGTAGTAGTCCGAAGGTTTTGCGATTTCAGGGCGGATGGCCTCTCCGCCCGCTTCCACGAGTGCAACGCTCACGCTGTCGTTATCACTCAGTCGGCGCGCCAACGCGCATCCCGCCGATCCCGCCCCGACGACTATGAAGTCAAAGTTGTCCTTCATTTCCTCCTGCTTTCCCGAAAGCACGTCATCGGTCATGCCCGAATCTAGCTCTCCTTCTGTCCAACGAAACCGCCGCAATGAGAAGTGCGCCTTCCGCGACCTTCTGCCAAAACGGTGAGACGCCCGTGATAACTAGACCGTTGACGCCCTGAGCTTTGAACGTCTTGGCACAATTCAACGCAGTCGCATTTTCGCCATTGCCGTCACAAAATACCAACTCCACGCCGACGATCTTTGCCTGTTCTCTGATTCCCTCTGAGATGACACGCACAATCGGCACGGCCTCGAGATTAGAGAGATATCCGACCTTTATCCCTGTGCCGCTTGCTGGCTCGGCTGGGGCTGCAAGCGGCACATCAGGCTGCCCAACTGTGGATGAGGTTTCACCCGCCGAAGACGATGGTGGGGCGCTGCTTGCCGTGCATGCGGCAAGCACAGACGACGAAACGGCTATCGACGAGACTGCCGCCAATCCGTTAGACATTTTGCTCCCATCGCAGCTCCAGTGCCTGGTAACGTGGAATCGATTCCACGGCCGATAGCTCAAGGTAAGGCAATGGCTTAATGATGTCAAGAGGTCGCGTTTACTGATCGGAAATCTCCGCGTCGTTGTGCCATCAGCAGTTCGTTAGGGCCAGCAGAAAAGGCCGTAAAGTGCGTGATGTGGCAGTCCATTGACGTTGTCGCGCACAGTAATTGGCGATGCAATCAGCCAGAACAAGGAGATATCAAATGACACGTGCAATCCAGCAGCAGGTCGCGATTGTCACTGGCGCGGGGCGGGGTATAGGCAAGAGCATTGCGACCGGCCTCGCAATGGCCGGGGCAGAGGTGATCCTCGTCTCTCGAGGTTCGGTCGAGCTGAGAGAGGTAGCGGACGCCATCGCCGAACGCGGCGGTAGGGCGCGTGCGTTCCCGACGGACATCACTTCAATAGAGGATGTTGGCGCTCTCGCGAACGCGTTAGCCGGGTCGCCTTCACCATCAGTTCTCATCAATGCAGCTGGGACCTTCGGTCCAATTCAAATGATTGTTGATACCGAGCCAAACGAATGGTTTAGGACTATTCAAACCAACCTGTTCGGCGCGTATCTTATGAGCCGCGCGTTCGCGCCCGCGATGGTTCGAGAGGGTTGGGGGCGCATTCTCAACGTCACCTCAGCAGCATCGCTGCATACTCCAACGACATTGAACAGTTCCTACGCGACGAGCAAAGTTGCCTTGAACCAGTTCACTCGAAACCTCGCCGCAGAGCTCGGAGGGACGGGCGTCACAGCGAACGTCTTTCATCCCGGCGAGGTTAAGACCGACATGTTCGAGTCAATTCGCGTTCAAATTGCTGAACTCGACGATGGTGTTGCACACGATTTCGCGGCCTGGGTCGAGTGGGTGAGTCGAACTGGTGGAGATTCTCCTCAAAAGGCAGTGGATCTGGTACTCCGAGTTGTAACCGATGTCGACTACGTACCCAATGGGGAGTTTCTCTGGATAGAAGAGCCCCTGCAGGCGCCCATTCCATCTTGGACCGAGGTCGATTAGAGTCAAAATCAAGCGTGGTATCGTTTCCAATATGGATGCAGCGAGCACGTCGTTTCTCTTCGCACCAGCGGATCGCCCAGAGCAAGTGCTCAATGCCAGCTGACTCGCGGACGTTGTAGTTATCGACCTCGAAGATGCTGTGGCCCCCCAGAACCGTCGAATCGCTCGGAGTTTCTTGCTCGAAGTCGCATCCGAGCTAGACGCATCTCGAACAGTGGTCCGGGTCAATCCGGTACCAACTTCCGACTTCGCTCTCGATTTGGCCGCGATCGTAGAGACGCGCCTGACCACGTGCATGTTGGCAAAGGCAGAATCATCGATCCAACTTGCCGCAGCAGCTCCGCTTGAGGTCATCGCATTGTGTGAGACGCCACTGGGAATCGTGCACGCTGCGTCGATCGCAGCGGCCGACTCTTGCGCTGGGATGATGTGGGGCTCTGAGGACTTGGCACTCGAGTTGGGGCTCGCCAGAAGCAGGACGATTGGTCGGCTAAGTCCGATATTGGAGTCTGCCCGTCACACTGTCCTGTTCGCCGCGAAGGCGAGCGGCAAGGTTGCGATCGACGCCGCGTTTCCCGATTTAGATGACGACATCAATCTCCGGTCGGAGACAATCGCGGCGGTCGAGGCGGGGTTCGACTCCAAAGCATGTGTGCATCCAAGCCAACTTGGGGTGGTGAGAGCGGCATTCCTCCCAGACGGTGCAGACGTCACCTGGCCTACAGACGTCATCGCGGAAGGTTCGTTGCGCCAAGATGCCGGGTTCCGGTTCAGAGGCTCGATGGTTGACGCCGATGTCATTCGGCGGGCGCATTCGGTTCTGTCCCGGGCCAACTAGGCAAAGCAGACTCGGACTTACGTTGCAGGGGTATCGACGTCGCCCACAGCTCAGACTTTGATAAGGCCATCGATCTTTTCGCTTGAGTAGCCGCACAACTCGGTGAGGACACTGCGTGTGTGCTCACCGAGAGCTGGGGCACTGCGGTGGTCGGTCATCGGTTCGCCGACGCGCACTGCGGATGCCATCGAACGCACCAGGCCGAACTTGGGATGCGTGGTCTCCACCACGCTCCCGCGAGCAAAAGCGTGGGGCTCGGCGAGTGCCTCCTCGACTGTGTTCAGCGCACTGCATGGTTCCCCGACGAACTCTCGACGGTACTGCCGGCGGGTCGCGAAACTCTCGAAGCGCGGGTCGACGAGCATGTCCTGTCTGCCGATTGCTGCACCCATTAGCTTCCAGAACTTCTCCTTCGAGCCACCGGCGACGATCCATCCGTCGCTCGTCGGGAACGCTTGGAACGGCGCAATCGTCGGATGCGCCGAGTGCGATTGTCGGTCTGTCACCTGCCCCGAGGTCGCCTGCCAAGTGCCAACCTAGTTCAGCATCGACATGGCCGTATCCTAAAGGCTCAAGTCGCAGTCCATCTCCACACCATCGCGCCTGGCTGCGATGACGCCCGCGAGCAGGGCAGCCGTCGCTGCCAAGCCTCCGGAGAAGTCGACGACCGAAAGACCCGATTTCGTGGGCGGTCCGTCTGGCTCGCCCGTGAGATGCATCCACCCAGTCATCGCCTGCAGCATGTAGTCGAAGGCTGGCTCTGCTCGGCGCGGTCCCGTCATCCCGAAGCCAGACAGTGCGCAGCACACGATCCGAGGGTTCAGGTGCGCAAGATCCTGATAACGCATGCAAAGCTTCTCGACCACGTCGCCCCGAAGATTCGAGTACACGGCGTGGCTAACCTTCACGAGATCCTCGAAGACTCCACGACCCGCCTCGTTCGTGAGATCGAGCACAATACTGCGCTTGTTGCGATTGAACGCTTGATAAAACAGCGAGTCCTGCTCGATCGCAAACGGCGGCACGAACCGGCCGACGTCGCCCTCGCGTGTCTCGATCTTGATGATGTCAGCACCCAGGTCGGCTAGCTGCAACGACCCGAACGGTCCTGCCCGTACCGCACGACGGCAAGCACCCGTACGTCCTCGAGCGGTCTGATGAGCGACTTGCGCCAACAATCGAGCCGTCGACCATGCGGTAGACCCGGCTGGCTACGCCAGTCAACATTAGGGCGCGCTCGCATGCTGATTATAGGGAGGTAGGCGACCGGAAGGCGTTGACGTAGGCGTCGTACGATGCGTAGAGCCGATCGACCGACCAGTTCGAGCCGAACATGCAGCGGTCCGGGCCAAAGGTCTGGACGCAGTGCTCGACCCATGGTGCGAGGCCGTTGACGGTCCAGCCCACACGGTTCATACCGAGCCCGGAGATCTTGCACAGCACGTTTGGGGCTTCGGCGATTGCCTCGATCCCGCTCTTCCAGTGAGCGAAGTACTCGGGGCTCTGCGTGTCGCGCGGGTAGCCAGTGTGCTCAAGTACCACCGTGACCTCCGGCACCCGCAGAGCGAGATCGCGAGCGAGCGGCATCTCCTCCCACGCGCAGTCAAGATCGAGGATAAGGTCGAACTCGGCGAGCCCACCCACGCCGCGCGCAAAATCTGGGTCGGCAAGATATCCTTCACGACCGTAGTCACGGATGCCGCGCAGCAGCGGCGATTGTGCGTTCGCATTAGCTGGTCCCGAGCATCCTCGGCTGAGAGGTCGACCCGAGCTACGATAACGAACGGAATCGGCGAGAGAGATGCCATCTCGGTCAGCCACAGCGTCTCATCGAGCGCGTTCGGGGTGCCAACCGCCGCTTGTATATGCACCGCTCCCCACACCCTCGAGAACCGCACTTCCGCCGCGAACGCGTCCGCGTCGTAGCGCACTGACTTGATTGCGTCGATATTGCCGAGGATGGGGTGCTGCGCTCCGGGCGCCAGCCATCCCCATCGAAGGGTTGGGTGCATCAGATCCCAGAAGTGCATGTGGGTGTCGATGATCGGGTAGTTGTTCAATTTTCCCCTACTGATTCGATGGCGATGGATTCGCCGACGCCGACCGGTGCGCCGGCTCTTGCGCTGGCATACGCTGCCTCGAGCAGTTCGACGGTTCGGGCGCCGAGCTCCGCCTTCGCGTGGTTGGTGACCGGTCGGCCGAGAGCGAGATCTGCGAGCGCGTTGGGGGGGCCAATGCAGTCGTAGCTGCCGTCGCCCTCCGCCAGCGGCGCCTCGTGTGTCCGGCCATCGAGGTGCAGCGCCACGCGGTCGCGCTCGAACTCAACGTCGAGCTGTGCGCGCGAGCCAACAACGCGGATGTGAAGTAAGTCTCGTTCGTTCCAATACCCGGGGTGAGCCGATGTCCCCGATACGGTCCCGATCCCGCCCCCCCGGTAGCGCACCGCCAACGAGGCGTTGAGTTCGACACCGCTTCCCGTTGCAGAAATGAGTGCGTAAACGTCGGATGCCCGGAGGTTAGTGATGTACAGGGCAGCGCCGAGCGCGTGCGAAAGCTGTGCCTGGCCGTAGCCCCCCCCGGATAGCGCTGGTTCGACCCACGTCGCACTGTCCGGCGGCATCCCGGCCGAAGCTTTCGGGTACACACCGGAGTTCGAGAGCAGTGCTCGCGTTCCCGAGCTCATGGTCACTGACATGCTTTCAATATCGCCGAGGACGTCTATCCCGCCGTGAGCCTCGAGTAGTGCCCGTGCTCCGAGGACGACGGGTTTGAAGTTGTAGCCGAAACTCACGACGACGTGCCGACCGGTCCGTTCGGAGACACGGTCGAGCTCCCATGCGTCAGCCGAGCTGATCGTGAAGGGTTTTTCGACGAGCACGTGCGCTCCCGCCTCGAGGGCGGCTCGGGCGTGCTCGAAATGGTATGCGGTAGGGCTAGCCACGATCACGATGTCGGGCTCGACTACGAGCACGTCACGGTAGTCTTCGCTGGCTACCTCGAAGCTCCAGCGATCTCGCACCGCCCCCAGCTCGGCCGCGCCTCTCCGACACACCGCGACGAACTCGACGTCCCCGCGTTCGGCGAGCGCGGGGAGGTGTGACGCGTTGACCCAGGAGCCCGCCCCGATGACTGCGAGCCTAAGTTTGGACATAGTCTTCTTCCGCGCCTACTTGTCCACGCGGAAGCGCTTGATGAACTCCTCGTCAAGTTCCCACCCGAGGCCGGGCGCGTCGGGCAATGCAAGCTCGCCGTCCACGAGTGGTTGCCGGTTGGTGATGAGGTTCCAGAAGATCGGGTCGCGGTTCGGGGAGAACGCCTCTGTATAGGTGCCGTTCGGCACCGATGCCAGCAGATGCGAAGAAATTTGTCCCTCCTCGTGGTGGCCGAGTTCGACGTCGTGCGCGAGCGCGATCGCCGCAACACGCCGCCACTCGGTAGGGCCACCGCCCCATGACGCATCGAAGTTACACACATCGATCGAGGATGACTCGATCATATTGCGCATACCGACACGCGAAATCTCCGACTGACCGCCAGCCACCCGCACGTTGCCTTTGTATCTAACATCGCGAAAGCCCCCGTTGTCAGCGTGCCAGCGCGTCGGCTCCTCGAACCAGCGCAGCTCGAGATCGTCGGGCAGTAATCGAAGAAAGGTCAGCGCTTCCTGCACGGTGTAGCCCTGGTTCGCGTCAACTATGAACTGGAAGTCGTCGTTGACGAACTGGCGCGCGAAGACAAGGCGAGCAACATCCTCCTTCGGTGGCTTCGCGCCGATCTTGAACTTCATACCGACCATGCCGTGCTGGCCGGAGAAGAAGTCCATGTCCTTCTCGATGTCAGCCTCGCTCGTGCCGTAGTACCCGCCGATGCCGATCATGGGGATCGTGCTGCGATAGCCGCCCCAGATCTGCCAAAGCGGCTTTCCGAGCAACTGGCCGACGCCATCCCACACCGCTGTGTCGATGCACGCGATGGCCTGCATCGTCAAACGGCGGTCGCGCAGTTGGTCAAATGTCGACGGGAGCATGGTCTCCCAGATCTTCTCGGTCGACATAAGGTCTAGGCCGATTACCTGGGGGGCGAGCTCACCGTTGATGATCGCGAGGATCTCGTCCTGCTCCTCATCGCTGTCGTTGTTGTACGCGCGCCCGACGACCCCGTCGCTCGTGCGAATCGTCGTGATGATCGTGCACCGGTTGCGCATCTTGTAGTAGCTGCCTTTGTAGAGGTGCTCGAGAGGAACCCTCAACGCAATGGTTTCGATGCTATCGATCAACGTCATGATCGTTGGTTCTCCTGCTATAAGGCTGGTGGTAACGATTCCAAGATACCGGGAGCAGCAATAGAAAAGCAATCCGAAACTGATTTCTGAGAACTGCGGCGTGCTCAGGCACTCTCTCGGGCGGATGGCGCTCTACCCCGATACCGCCGACAGCACGATGGGAGCCCAGCGCTGCACCTCGACGTCGCCCACACTGGTGACTACCCCGAACAGGTCGAGTCCGGGGCCGAGCGGGTCGTGACGCGTGACCGTCGTGACGAGGAGGTCCTCTTCGCAGACCGGTGCCGGATGGCTGCAGCGCTGCCAGCCGACAACAGCATGCGGTGCATCGATCGAGCGCGCCAGCGCTGCCTGGGCAAGGGAGAGAATGTGCCCGCCATAAACAAGCCGACGCCCCCCTGCCCGAATCGAATGTCGCGGTGCGCCTTGGCGGGGTTGCCCATCAAGCGAACGAGTTCGAGCGCGCCGGTCACGGGGTCGGGGAGGTCATCGGGACCGATCGTGGCGTCCTTCCACCCCGGTGCGCCCGCGGGCATGACACCGGCAAGTCCGGACCAAGCACCTAGGGCTGCAGTAAGAGAGTGGATCGCGCACCGGCGGGTCAACAGTGTCACCGGTGCCTGTGTCGTCCTCCGATGCCTTACGCACAAGGGCGGTGCGAGTCAACTCGACAACCAATCGGCCCTCATCGTCGACCGCTGTGATGCCGAGCATCACTTTTCCGCGCGGTGGACGATCGTCGCGGGCCGTCGCTTCTGCACGCCCGAGCACAGTTTTCTAGCGGTTGTGATTGTGGCATCGGGCAGCACCGGCCTGGGGAACAGCACGTTGCCGCAGAAGAGGGTCGCGACTGTACTATGGCCAATGGCGACATGCGCAAGCAATGCGGTCGAAAGGGGAGCCCTCGCTAGGCCGGCCGCACGGGCGATCCGGTCATCCAGATGCAGCGGATTGCGGTCGCCGGCCAGCGACTGAAACCACGCGGCGTGCCCAAGGGTGAGGGTCATCCCGTCGGACTGGAATGTACGACCGGGTTCGAGATCCTCAAAGAAGGGGCCGCTCACGGTCGAACCGGGGCGCCAACCACGAGCTCGGTCGGCAGCGTGACGGATCGCGCGGTACCACCGTTGATTAGGTCGAGCAGGAGCTCGGCAGCGACACGACCCATCTCGGCGACATCGCGTCGCACCACCGTCACCGAGGGCTCGAAGAGTTCCGGCGAGCGCCATGAGTCGCAGGCGACAATCGCTATGCCCGCCAGACCCGTATCCCTGATCGCGCGAAGCGTGCCGTATCCGATCATGGCACCACCCGCGATAATTGCGGTCGCTGGCTCCTCGAGCCCGAGGACGATCGTCGCCTGCTGCTCGCCGAACAGTTCCTCGTAGCTCTCCATTCGCACGAGCGCAGGATCGAACCGAACCCCGGCGGCACGGAGCCCCGCCTTGTACCCGCGAAACCGCTCCCGCGACGCCAACACGTCTTGCGGGCCGGTGATTAATGCGATGCGCATGTGGCCGAGGTCGGCGAGGTACTTGGTCGCGGCGCAAAGGCCCGAGAAGTGGTCCGAGATCACCGAACTCGACTCGACATCGCCGATCGCGCGGTCAATTAGCACGACGGGCGCGCGCAAGGTCTTTAGCGCGGCGACAATGTCCCGGTCGCTCTCGCTGCTGAGACTGAGGATGATGCCGTCGACGCGGCTGCGTGCGAGCGTCCGGATGTGCGCGGCCTCGCGGCTAGGGTTCCCCCCGGAGTTCATTAGCACCACTGAGTAGCCGAACTTGCCGACCATAGCCTCCGCGGCCTTGACCATGTCGGAGAACAGTGGGCTCGCGATGTCGCGCACCAAAAACCCGATCGTCATGGTGGACCCGCGGCGGAGATTGGTAGCCGTGAAGTCGGGCTGGTAGTCCAGTTCTGCCACGGCACTGAGTACGCGCTGGCGCAGCGTCTCGCTCACCGCTGGATGGCCATTGAGCACGCGGGACACCGACGACAGCGCGACGTTGGCGCGTCTAGCGACATCGCGAATCGTGATGCTCGTCGACTTGGCAACCATCGCAGACGCCCTTCTGACTTGGTAAGGTGTCGCCTACCTCGACCCCAACGCTGGGTAACGTCTACGCCTCGATGACCAGCATTTGCTCACCCGTGCGGGCTTCGTCGCCCTCCGCGATGAGCAGTTCAGTGACCGTACCTGCCATCGGACTCGTGAAGTCTACCGTCACCTTGTCGGTCTCGAGCGACGCGAGCGACTGGTTCGCCTCCACTACATCACCCACCCTGACGTTCCATCGGTCGATGACGACAACATCCGTAGTCTCCGCGATCTTGTGCAACTCGATCCTGTGCAGCACTAGCGTCCCTTCCCTGCTGTCACGTGAGCGAACATGTCGGCAATCTCGGCGACCGGGCTCATCTTCGCGTTCTCGACGGCCTGTTCGACGGACGCTACGACCTCGGCATCCATCGCCTCGAGCTCCGCCTGCGTGGCGAGCCCGTCGGCCATGAGCTTCTCAGCATGGAGCGTGATCGGGTCACGCAGCAGCCACTCGTCAAGCTCCCCGGCGGGCCGGTATGTGGCCGGATCTGACCGCGAGTGGCCGGCATACCGGTAGGTCTTCATTTCGATGAGGGTCGGGCCGTCACCGGCGCGCGCGCGGTCAACGGCGGTGGTGACCGCGGCCATCACGACGTCGATGTCTTGGCCATCCACGACTACACCCGGGATGCCATACGACGAAGCGCGATCTGCGATGTCTTCCACGGCGGTCGTCGAGTCGATGCGGCTGTACTCCCCGTAGAGGTTGTTCTCGCAGATGAACACGACGGGCAACTTCCAGACTGCGGCGATGTTGATTCCCTCGTGGAACGCCCCAATGTTGCTCGCTCCGTCACCGAACAGCGAGATTGCGATGTCGTCGGTGCCGCTGAGCTGAGCCGCCCAGGCCGCACCCGCCGAGATCGGGATGCCCGCGCCAATGATGGCAGTGGTGGGCATGAGTCCGACTTCCTTGCTAGAGAGGTGCATCGATCCGCCGACGCCACCCGTGGTGCCGCCCTGGCGTCCAAGGATCTCGGCGATGACAGACACCGGCTCGATGCCAAGCGCGAGCGCGTGGCCGTGCCCTCGGTAGGTGCAGCCGACCAAATCAGTGGGGCGAATGACGCTCGCGATGCCGACGGACACGGCCTCCTGGCCCTGGCATGTGTGGGTGGAGCCTGCAATGAGTCCTGAGGCGAACAGCTCCTTGATGATGTCCTCGGCGTGGCGGATCTCGATCATGCGGCGGTGACGCATCAGCGGATCACTGAGCTCCTTTCGGCGCTCGAGCGGTCTTGTGGCAGTCGCGGTCTCGGTCATCGCTTCTCCTTCTTCCACCACGGCTCCGGCAGGGTGCCACTCCCGACGAGATGCGCGATCTGGTCGGTGACCGACTCGGCGGTCGGTATGTACCTTTCCTCGAGCGTCGCCGAGTACGGCACAGGCACGTCGGGGCAGGTGATGCGATGTGCGGGTGCGACTAGTTTGCCGAAGCAGCGCGAGCCGACCTCGGCGACGATTTCTGCACCCCAGCCGCCGCTGTAAGGGTTGGCCTCGACTATAACGAGGCGGCCGGTGCGCTCGACGGAAGCAGCCACCGCATCCGCATCCCACGGGCTAATCGAGCCGAGGTCGATGACTTCGACGCTCACCGACGACGCCTGCGCTGCAGCGATCGCGATAGGCACGGCCTGGCCAAGAGCGACGAGGGTGACGTCGGTGCCAGAGACGGCGGTGCGGGCCTTTCCGATCTCGTAGTCGAGGTAGGTGGAAGTGTCGACCTCCTCACGCTCGCCGTAGAGGATGCGCGGCTCGAGGAACACTACCGGATCGTCGTCTTGGATCGCTGCGCGCAGCAGACCGTAGGCGCTCTGCGCTCCGGACGGCTGGACGACCTTCAACCCCGGCGTGTTTGCGAACCAGGTCTCGAGCGTCTGGGAGTGCTGCGCGCCGAAGCCGAGCCCAGGCCCGACTGACATCCGCACAACCATAGGGCTCGTGAACTCGCCCCGTGACAGGTACCGCATCTTCGCGGCCTGAGTGGACAGCTGGTCGAGCGCGACGCCCATGAACTCGCCGAACATGATCTCGACGACCGGACGGTAACCGGCCGCTGCGACCCCAACAGCGAGCCCGATGAATCCCATCTCTGCGATCGGGGTGTCGCGCACGCGCTCGGGCCCGAATCGCTCAAGCAGCCCCTCGGAGGTCTTGAACACTCCCTCGGCTTCCGCGACATCCTCCCCCAGGAGGATGACATGGTCATCTGCAGCCATCTCATCCGCGATTGCGGCGGCGATGGCCTGCCGCATCCTTAACCTAGCCACTTACGCTCACTCTCATAGAATCGTTTCCAAGCTTGTTGGTTCGCTCGGGTTGTGTCAAGAGTTTGCGTACTTGGCGACGCGGTAGTGCTCAACCACATCCTCAATAACCTCAATGCCGAGACTTGGCCCGGTAGGCGGTGTAACCCAGCCCTCGGCATGACCGAACGGTGTGACGACGAGATCATTCTGCATGGGGTTCACCAGTGGCTTGATCTCGAAGCGACGCGACGCAGTGGATGCGAACGAGCCAGCAAGGCTCGCCGCCGTCGTGATCGCGCTCGACCAAGCGTGGGCATTGAGCTGCTTGCCTGCGATCTCGATTCGGGCCCCGATCTTTCGGAAGCCCGTAAGACCGTAGACTCGCCCCGGGTCGACCCCGAGCACATCGACGCAGCCTGTTGCGAGCGCCTCGTCGATAGCGCAAACGTCCCATTCCCGCTCACCCCACGCCAAGAGGGTGTCCACGGCGCCGCGCAGGCGCGCGTACCCTTCCGGGTCCCGCGGGCCTAGCGGCTCCTCGATCCAGGTCAGTCCGTGCTCTTCGAACGCCTTTACTCGGCGGATAGCTGTGGACGGGTCCCAGTAGACGGAGACGCCTAGGTCGACCATGAGTTCGGCATCCGGGCCGATAGCCTCACGGAGGCGACGGACGAACTCCACGTCGCGCCCGTGCTCGTACCCGAGGTGGGCGTTGCCATGCTTGCCGAAGCCCACTTTGACGCCGCAGTAGCCCTCGGCGACCCACGCACCCATATCCGCTACGAGGTCACCGATATCGGGTTTGAACGCGTGGCACGAGGCAAGTGCGGGCAATCGCTCGTGCACGGGGCCGCCAAGGAGATCGAGCACGCTCGTGCCGAGGGTCTTACCCTTCGCATCCCACAGGGCGATGTCGATCGCCGCGATGGCGTCGGCGGCGATGCCGCCGCGCCATCCCCACCACCAGGTGTGCTTCTCGATCGCGACCCAAATGCTTTCCACGTCGAGCACGCTGCGATCATCCGGTCGAGCACGGTCTGATCCAGGTCCGCGAGCAGCATGTCAGTGCGGGCCTACCCGGCGCGACACTGTTAATCGTTATACCCGCTGGCCCATAGGTACGTGCGAGACCGCGCGTCATCGAGACAACGCCGCCCTTCGTAGCGGCATAGGCGACAGAACCGCCGAAGCCACCAGTCCACCAGCCCTGAGAGGCGAACGTTACGATGCGGCCTCGGGTGCCAGCCTCACGCATGGTCTCGGCCGTCGCGCGGCAGAGAAAGAACGCCGCTTTAAGGTTAATATCGTGCTGGTAGTCCCAGTCGTCTTCGGTCACCTCGCGCACGTCTGTGCGGCGTCGGAGCACCGCCGCGCAGTTGACAAGGCCGTAGAGGGGTGCGAAATTCTGAGCCGCGGCAATAATCGCCGCATGCGACTCATGCTCGCGCAAGTCCCCGGCGAAGAGCGTGACCGAGCTGGGATCGAGGTGTCCGAGTGCCTGCTGCAGGTTCTTCGCGCTCAAATCGACCGCGGTAACGTGTGCGCCCGATTCGGCTAGAGCTTGAGCGACTTCCGCTCCAATTCCTCCGCCCGCGCCTGTCACAACAATGCTGCGGGACCGTAGGCCCGCGCCAAGCGACCATTCCACCTTGGCCTCCTTGCTTTTCTTTAAAGCGTGGAAACGATACCATTTCGATCGACTATGCCCGAGTCACCCATGTGAATGTTTTAGAATGTTATCTTCACATTTAGTATCGAGCGTGCTAACGTCGGCCTAACGCCATCCGGCGAGTCGTGCGGCGTGGCAGGAACACGAAGATCCCGCTTCGAACCGCACAGTTCCCTATTTATCGCATCTCAAAGAGGAGAAGGTCATGAAGAAGAGGTTTATCACCGCTCTCGCGGGCGGCGCACTCGCCGCTCTCATTTTGAGCGGTTGTACGAATGCCGCAACGACCCCTACCGACGATGGTGAGCCCGTTGAGGGTGACATCACCATTGGGTACATAGTGAAGCGCGGCACGGACCCGTTCGCAGTCTCGCTGGTAGCAGGGGCGCAAGAAGCGGCGGACGCTGCTGGGGTTGAGTTGCTCACTGCCGACGTCAAACAAGACACGTCGTTGGCAATCAGTACCCTCCAACAAATGATTTCCAGTGGGGTGGACGGGATCGTCATCGTGGTGCCCGATCAAGCTCTTGGCCCACAGGTCATGCAGCTTGCGGCGGACGCCGGTATTCCGGTACTTGCCCTCTTCGATCCAATCTCAGACACGGCGGGCAACCCCACGCCCTTCGTTGGCCTTGACGGCGCCGCACTCGGCAAGCAGGCGGGCGAGCAACTTCTCACCGCCATTGACGATGATTCTTCAGCGACACCCGCAACCGCCGCTTTCGTAGTCGTCAGCCAGGACAGCATCAGCGCCTGCACGGAGCGCACTGATAGCGCGAAAGACACGTTCGAGGCTGGGGGCGGACTAGACAAGTCCACGTTCTTGGACGTGCCGCACGATGGGACCTTGCAGACCGCTGTAACTGCGATGAGTGCCACGATTACTCAGAACCCGGGCATCACTGACTGGTACATCACGAGCTGCAACGACGACGGCGTCGCCGGCGCTCTGCGCGCGCTGGAGTCTGTTGGCGTCACTGCCGAAAACTCGTTCGGGTTTGGCATGGACGGCTCGCTCGCGTGTACCGAACTGGCGAAAGATAACGGCTTTGCAGCGGCCAACTTCGTGTCCTTCGAAGCAAGCGGTAGTTTCGCGTTCGAAACCCTGTATGCCTTGCTGAAGGATGGCACTGAGATGCCGGCGCAGCAGGCTGTTCCTGGGCCCGTCATCGATCGCGACAATCAGGCAGATTTCGGCTGCTAATGAGCAATTCCGCTCCAAGCGGATCAAGGGCGGGCGCTTTTGTGCCCGCCCTTGTGCTCCGGGGTATATCCAAAAGCTTTGGACCGGTTCGCGCGCTTGAAGACATCTCGCTGAGCTTCAACTCTGGCGAAGTGCTGGGCTTGCTCGGCGAGAATGGTGCGGGCAAGTCCACGCTCCTTCGTATACTCTCTGGCGATTACCAGCCTGACGCGGGGCAATTGTTCATTGACGGCGAGCAAACAACCTTGAAGTCGCCTGCCGATGCACATCGGCTCGGTATTCACGTCGTCTATCAAGAACCCGAGTTGGTTCCCTACCTAACTGTCGCCGAGAATCTTTCTCTCGGTAATCTCCCGCACCACGCCCTAACAGTTCGTCCGCGCGAAGTTGTCGACACCGCCCGCCACCTGATTGAGGAACACGGGTTCACCGGCACAATTTCACCAACCGCGATCGTCAGTGATTGCAGCCCAGCGCAGCGCCAGTGCATCGAGATCCTCAAGGCTGTCCGATCGGATGCTCGTGTGCTGTGTCTCGACGAGCCGACTTCTTCTCTTGCAGAGGACGAGTCTCAGCGCCTCTGGGCACTAATCGAAAAACTGCGCGCAAATGGAACCGCGATCATTTACGTCTCCCATCGGATGAGCGAGATAGAACAACTGTGCCAGCGCGTCGCAATCTTGCGTGATGGCGAACTCGTCAGGAGCGCTCCGACGTCTCAGCTCAGCGCGGACGAGATGATCCGCCTGATGGTGGGCCGGCCGCTATCTCGCATGTTCCCACCGAGGACTGCGACCAGGGGTGACGTGGCGGTGCGCATGGGGGGAGTCACGACCGATAGCGTTCACGACATCAGTCTCGAGGTACGTGCTGGTGAGATTGTTGGTTTGTCTGGACTAATCGGCGCCGGGCGCTCGGAGGTAGCGCGGGCTCTCTACGGAGTAGATCGAATCCTGTCAGGAACGATCGAGGTCCAAGGTATTCGCCGTCGCATTCGGTCTCCTAAGGCGGCCATCTTCCGCGGCATCGGACTTGCGCCCGAGGACAGAAAGGGCCAAGGCCTGTTCCTGGATCGCAGCGTGAGTGACAACGTGAGTCTCACAGTGCTACGCGCGCTGTCTCGCTGGTACGTAATCGATGCGAAAGCCGAGCATGCGGTCGTATCGAAGATGACCATGCGAATGCGTGTGAAGGCCCGCTCGTTGCAGGCTCCAGTCCGCACGCTCAGTGGCGGCAACCAGCAAAAGGTATTGCTGGCCCGCTGGCTTGCCCGCAACCCCAAAGTCCTTATCCTCGATGAGCCCACCCGCGGAATTGACGTCGGAGCTAAGGCGGAGATTTACCAACTGATCAACGAGCTGACCGAGGCCGGTATGGCCGTGCTGCTCATTTCGTCTGAGCTACTAGAACTGTTGGGTCTAGCGGACCGCATCCTGGTGATGCGCGAGGGCCGGATCGTGCAGGAAGTCCCGCGAGAAGCAGCCGACGAGGAGACCCTGTTGCGGCTCGCTCTTGGTGTTAAGTAAGGAGACGGATGTCTGACAACGGCAATGCAAAGGGACTTGATCGGCGCGCCCGCATTGCGAGCACAACCGCAGCGTTGATGCGATCGACTAATTTTAGTCTGATAGTCGCGATCGTCTTATTGATTGTCGTCATGACGATTCTGCGACCAACCACCTTCCTTACCCCGGGCAACCTCGTCAACATCGCTCTCGCTTCTGTTCTGATTGGCCTTTGCGCTCTGCCGCAGACTCTGGTGATCCTGACGGGAGGTATCGACATCTCCATCGGGTCCAACGTCGGGCTTTCAAGCGTGGTGTGCGCACTCATCGCGGCGAACGTGCCCGGTGATGCTTCAGGAGCTCTCTCAATCGTGATTGCTCTCGCAGTGGGAACGCTCGGCGGGATGTTCAACGCCGCCGTCATCACGTTCGGCAGGGTGAGTCCGCTCATAGCAACGTTAGGCACATTTACCGCATTCCAGGGCGCTACTTTCATCGTCACACAGGGCAGGTCCACCGCTGTTATCAACGATCTACTTGCGGGCCTGAATTCATCTCGCATCGTTGGCGTGCCATTACCTGTCGTTATCCTCTTGGTCGCGATTGTGTTGTTCGCCCTCTTCATGCGATTCACCGTTTTCGGCCGCAACACCTACGCGGTCGGTGGAAATCCAGTTGCCGCGCGACTCGCGGGTCTGAACGTAAATCGGTACATCTTCGGCATCTACACTCTTGTCGGATTCATCGGCGGTCTCGCCGGTGTAATCCTGACGGCGAAACAAGGTGCTGGTGTTGCGGCTTCGGGCGCCCCCGATCTTGCGCTTCAGTCCATCACCGCCGTCGTCCTCGGTGGCGCTGCACTGACCGGCGGAGTAGGTACGATCTTCGGCACTGTGCTGGGCGTGATCATCCTCGGTATTCTGCAGAACGGGCTCCTACTGCTCAACGTGAGCGCTCTCTACCAACCAGTACCGCAGGGCCTCCTACTGATAATCGCCGTGCTCATCCAGCAACGGCGAGGCACTTTCAAACTCCCTGAAATGTTTCGCCTGCGTCGCCCTGACCCGGCCGAACTATCGGTGGCGACGACCGACATCACAACGGTCGAGAACGTCAAGAAGAAGCCAGAAAAGGACATGTGAATGCGCGCACCCACTGTCCTCGCAGCCGACGATGATTTCCTACTCCCCGCCTTGTTCGCCAATGCGGTGCGGTCGTCATCGCCGGGCACCGCCGTACGTGAGCGCGAGTTCACTTGTCCCGATTTACCTTTTGGCGACGTGGCAGAGGTGTCTGAAGCCGCAGGTGCTGAGGAACCACTTGCCGAAACGATCGAGCAAATCGTCTTCGCTCGATCTTCTTTCCCTCCCAACCCGAATCCATCACGAGTTCGGGCTCATGGTCGCGACAACTGAGGGAGCGGAGATCAAGCGGTTGTTCCCTATTCCGTCAAAATCGCGGATGGGAGCGGGTGACTCAACAAATCTCGGCGAATCATCGGAGGCACGGGCCCTGAGTGTCGACATTGACTTTCTCGGGACCGAGCTCGGCCCGCGAGACGCGGCGCTACGAAGCGTCCTCTGTCGAGTTGAGATGATATGACCGCGACATTCCTCGGCATCGACATTGGCACATCCGGAGTTACATCAGCGCTTGTAGCCCTTGACGCGACGGTCATTGCGCTTGCGACACGCGAACACCCCACGACCTACCTTCAGCCGGGGCACGTTGAGCAAGATCCGGCGGATTGGTGGGCCGGAGTGGTTTCAACCGTACGTGAACTCGGCGAGACTGCGGGCTTCGAATCGTTGGCGGGAATTGCTGTGAGCTCACAGGCGCCAACGCTCATCGCGCTCGACTCGGGAGGTCGGGTAATTCGTCCGGCATTAATTTGGATGGACCGGCGTGCCACCCTGCAGGCCGAAAAGCTCGAGGCCGCGCATTCGGGTGACGGCTACATAGCGGCCAGAGGCAATCGCGCAGACGCGCTCTATTTGGCATCGAAGATCGCATGGTTGAGAGATGAAGAGCCGGACACGCTCACTCGGACGGCATCGTTTGTTCAGATCAACGGCTACATTGCCGCGCAACTTACAGGGGTTCTTAGTTTGGACGAGCAACACGCGAGCCTGCTTGCCTTGCGCGCTCCGGGCGCGTCCGAGTGGGACGAGACTGCGCTAAATGAGATAGGCATCACCGCATCCCAGTTACCCAATTTATATCCGGCAACCGCCGTGATTGGCACCATTACCGCCGAAGCGGCCTTGGTGACAGGCCTGCCAGTCGGCGTGCCTGTAGTCGCAGGAACCGTGGACAGCGCCGCGGCTGCGGTCGAGACGGGCGTGCACCAAGAGGGTTCCGCGGTCGAAATGGCGGGAACATCGAGCGTGCTAGTAATGCCTTCGGCGATGCCCGCTCCACATCCGGCCTTCATCTCAATGTCATCACCGGACGGTGTTTCTTGGCACCACCTCGCAGCGGTTGTTGCTTCAGGAGCGAGCCTGCGGTGGTTGCGGAGCCTGACAGCGCCCAGCGAGGACTACCCCACCTTCATTGCCCGGGCGGAGCAAGTCGTGGCGGGAGCTGAGGGCGTTCTCTTCGTGCCGCATATGCTCGGAGAAAGGTCGCCGCTTTGGGACACGGATCGTCGCGGCTTGTTCGCGGGGCTAACTCTAGGTACTGGTATCGGACACCTCGTTCGCGCGGTACTGGAAGGCACTGCCTATGCGCTGAGACACAACCTGTCGATCGCGGCGACACTCGGCGTTGAGCCGACGGAACTTCGATCGACGGGCGCCCCAACGAAGAGCGACCTATGGTGTCAAATCAAGGCCGACATCACGGGTATTCCAGTGGTGCGGATGGTGTCCCCCACGGGCGCCGCTTTTGGAGCTGCCGTTATCGCTGCGGTTGGCGTCGGCGCGGTTACGACACTAGAAGATTTTGGAGCAGGGACCAATCGTGTGGACCACCGCTTTGAGCCAGCTGAAAACCCGGCTCTGCGGGCGACCTACGACCAGGGGTTCGCGTCTTACCTTTCGGCCATCGACAGCGTGCAGACGATCCTTCCGCGAAGGGGCTTCAGTTGACCGACGTGAGAGGGCTCTCTGAAGTGGCCATTGTGACCGGTGGTGCAGGCGCGATGGGAAGCGCTATCACTCGAGAGCTTGTGCGGAGAGGGTGCCGGGTTGTGATTGGTTACCGTTCCGGCGAGCAGGCAGCGCGGGCACTCGCAGAAGAGCTGGGCAACGAAAACGTCGAGCTAATCCGCGCCGACCTCTCCGATCGGCAAGCAGCGCAGACTTTGCTGGCCGCGGCCAGCGGCAGGTGGTCGAGCCCCACGATCCTTGTCAATAACGCAGGAGTAATGACTCAAGCCGTTGTCGCAGAGATGACGGACCTCCAGTGGGACGGGCTGGTGGACATCAACCTATCGAGCGCATTCCGCCTGGCCCGAGCCGTCATTCCAGGAATGATTGCTGCGGGCGCCGGACGGATCGTCAATATTTCCTCGCAGGCGGCTTACCGCGGTTCGATTGGTCGGGCCCACTACGCGGCGGCGAAGGCTGGCCTGCTTGGCTTCACTTTTTCCTTAGCTCGCGAGCTCGGCCCATCTAGCATCACCGTCAATGCAGTGGTTCCCGGACGGATCGAGAGCGAGATGGTCACCGATCACTCAGATGACGCGCGATTTCTGGAGTGGGTGGAGCAGACGCCCTTGGGCCGCCTCGGAAGGCCCGAAGAACTTGCCTCAGCGGTGGGGTATCTCACATCGCCCGAGGCTTCTTACATCACAGGAGCTGCTCTGCAGGTGGGTGGCGGGTTGGTGATGGGGTGACGCTCAGACGTCCTACCTTTCACAGTTCAGTCCGCAGTTATATCCGCCTCAACAAAGCAGAGACCGCCTAAAAGAATCTACGAAAGGACATATTTATGGAAGCACCCAGTGTCCTCGCGGCCGGCGATGGTTTTATACTGCCCACCTTGTTCGCCGACGCAGTACGAATGGCCGTGCCGAGCGCGGAAGTACGTGAGCTCGAGCTCACATGGCCAGATGTGCCCTTTGGTGACGTCGCCGAGGTGCGTGAGGCGTCAGGCACCGAGGAACAACTCATTGAGGCATTGGCTGGCTGTTCTTACCTTGTCACCCAGTTGGCCCCGGTATCGCGTCGCGTCCTTGAAAACTCTCGCGAATTGAAGTTTGTTGGGGTTTCACGCGGCGGCCCTCTGAACGTGAATTTACACGCGGCTCGTGAACATGGGATCGTGGTCGTCAATGCTCCGGGACGAAATGCGATCGCAACCGCGGAGATGACCGTCGGTCTCATGCTCTCCGTGACCCGGGGGATTCCCGCAGCACATACTGGGCTGAAAGCACATCGTTGGCAGGGTGAACTGTATCGCTTTGACCGAGCGGGCTTCGAAATCGACGGCTCAACGGTCGGCATGCTTGGCTACGGAGCAGTTGGGCGCACTGTCGCGCGGATTATGGCCGCGATGGGCGCGACGGTGCTCGTGTACGACCCGTTTGTCGACCCTTCCACCCTCACGCCCGGAGCCACTCAAATCGATGATGTTGATGAGTTGTTCAAACGCAGCGACATTCTCACGGTTCACGCACGCCTGACTACGGAAACACAGGGAATCGTCTCAGCGTCTCGGATCGCAGCAATGCCCCGCGGCAGTTTCCTGATCAACGCCGCTCGGGGCCCTATAGTCGACTACGATGCGGTCGTATCCGCGCTCGACTCTGGCCAGCTTGCCGGGGCCGCTTTTGACGTTTTCCCTGATGAGCCTGTCGACTTCGGGCATGGGCTCTTCAATCTCCTCGGAACTGGAGCGAACATAGTGTTGACACCTCATATCGCTGGCGCCAGCCAGCAAGTCGCCCAGCGAGCCGCCTTTATTGTCGCCGCAGAATTGGCCCGCCACCTTGCCGGGACCGAACTTCGCCACCGCCTCGTATGAGCATCTACGGCCTCAACTCAGATAGCGTTCGTGAGCGCGTGGGTGACCTTGGGCAGGTCGTTCGACTCGACCGGTTGATCTCCGATGACGGCCCGTCGCGCGGGGCGAGACTGCTACGTCTAGTGTCTGGCGGGGCACTCGAAGTCGAGATTCATCCTGATCGTGCCCTTGATATTGGGCGGGTGACGTACCGCGGTGTTGGTGTGGCATGGCTCTCGCCAACGGGATTCGCTGCGCCGGGGCTCGCTGAGCCCGCCGCCGATGGTTGGGTACGAACATGGGGAGGCGGCCTCCTATCCACCGTCGGCCTAGACAGCTTTGGCCTGGCCGGGCGTGACGGCGATGAAGAATTTGGCACCCACGGACGGATCGGGGCGCAGCCCGCGACGATCACTCGAACGATGGTGGGCCCGGATGTCATTGTGGTGGAGGGCGAGGTGAGGCAAGCAACGGCTTTCGGTGACACGCTGAGTCTTGTGCGTCGCATCACGGTGCCGATTGGAGGGTCGACCATAGTCCTCGAAGACACAGTCCACAACGATGGCCCAGACGCTGTCAGCTGGATGGTTTTGTATCACGTGAACCTCGGGTGGCCTCTTCTCGATACTGGTACCGAGGTCCATATCCCGACCGATGCCGATGTGTCTTTCACTATGGGCGAGATTGAGACGGATCACATCCAGCACCAGAGCCAGCACCAGAGCCAGAGCCAG
>Ga0105049_10001854_pt1 | contig 25029 bp, 16 predicted proteins | sample MAT06_FD_78087 | JGI IMG/M metagenome (GOLD analysis project Ga0105049, IMG submission 78087) | Freshwater microbial communities from Lake Fryxell liftoff mats and glacier meltwater in Antarctica - MAT-06 | ecosystem: Environmental > Aquatic > Freshwater > Ice > Liftoff microbial mat | place...
CTGCCGAAGGCCTTTAGTCGAGGCTTCGCCATCCTGCCGAAGGCCTTTAGTCGAGGCTTCGCCATCCTGCCGAAGGCCTTTAGTCGAGGCTTCGCCATCCTGCCGAAGGCCCGCGGGCACGTCAGCGTCCGGGGCGCCGAGGGTGTCGGAGGTGCCAGGGCTTACGTCGACGGTCGCCACCTCGTGCATCGGGTCGAGCGACGGGTCGACGAGGGTGCCCTTGTGGGAGGCCGTCGCCTTCTTCGGATCGAACCCGACCTGGCTGTAGCGCAGCTCGAGCTGGGCGCGCGCGGCGAGCGACGGGCTCGATTCAGTCGTGTCTTCGGGCCCTGGCTCCTTCATCGGTGCCCAGCATGCCTCGATTCCCATGTGTTGTCGTCGCCGCTGCGTCCGCGGCGGCTTCGCTATCGCTCGAACTGGGGCTACAATGGGCGCCGCGGTCCAGCCGAGGGACCCGAACGAGGAGCATGACATGACCGACTCGCCATCCGAGCAGCAACGCAACGACGCTATCGCGCAGGTCCTGGATTTCTGGCGTCAGGCTGGGCCAGCCCGTTGGTTCGCGAAAGACGACGCATTCGACAACGACTTCAGGGACCGCTTCGCCGACGCACATGAAGCCGCCACCGACGGGCGGCTCGACGACTGGGCCGACAGCGCCGATGGCTGCCTGGCGCTGCTGATCCTGCTCGACCAGTATCCCCGCAACAGCTTTCGCGACACGGCACGCGCCTTCGCGACCGACGACGCGGCCCGCGCCCTTGCCGACGCAGCCATCGACCGCGGCTTCGACACCGCCGTCGATCCGGCGCTGCGCACGTTCTTCTATCTGCCGTTCATGCACTGCGAGGACATCGGGGTGCAGGAACTCTGCGTCGCCCTCTGTGAGGAGGTCGGCGACCCGCAGGTCACGAAGTTCGCCCGGCTGCACCGGGACCTCATCGCGCGTTTCAGTCGCTTCCCGCATCGCAACGCGATCGTCGGTCGCCAGTCGACCGCGGAGGAGCTGGCCTACCTCGACGAGGGAGGCTTTATCGGCTGACGTTCGGACGCGCCCGGGCTCAGCCCTCGAGGCAGCTTGCTTGCTTCGCAGCGCACGTGGCTGGGTCGCCGCCGGCCTTGACGCAGTCGCTATATCGATTGCTGCACGTGCACTCGCGACAACGTACGCACAGCACACGCATCCCGCCCATCATGCTCCTTGCAAGCGCTCGACGAACCACACGACCGCCAGCGCCCCGACGATCGCACTGCTCGCCGGCACGAGCCGCCGATACCAGGTGTTCTCGTTCTTCGCGAGCAGCATCACGAGCGGCCACAAGACCACGACCACACCGAGCTGTCCGAACTCCACACCGACGTTGAACGCCCCGAGCGCCCACGGCACGTCGTGGGTCGGGAGCCCGGTCTCGGCCAACGCGCCCGCGAACCCGAAGCCGTGCAAGAGCCCGAACAGGAACACCAGCCACGGTCGATGCGGGCGCTCGCCGCGCGTCACGACGTTCATCGCCGCGACGGCGACAATGGTCAGCGCGATCGCCGGCTCGACGAAGGACGACGGCAGCGTGAAGATGTCGAGCGCCGCCAGCGTGAGCGTCAACGAGTGGGCCAGCGTGAAGCTCGAGACGAGCCAGACGAGGTCCTTGAAGCGGCGCGCCACGATGACCAGCGTGAACACGAACAGCAGGTGATCGAGCCCGCCCAGGATGTGCTCGAAGCCAAGTACGATGTACTCGCCGATGAGTGACAGGGTGGTCGCCTCCTGCAGCGTCGGCAGCTCCGCCACATAGTGCACACGCCGATTGGCGCCCTCCAGGCGCAGCTGGAACGCGCGGCCGCCATCGCGCAGGGTGCCGATGAATGTGTGGCTTGGCACGAGATCGAAGAAGACGCGGTTGTCGATGTCGATCGCCGCCGCCCTCGTGGCACATCGATAGTGGAGCCGCAGTTGGCCGCCGCCGCGCCGGGTCGGCTCGGCCTTGGCGAGTCGGCCCGCGCAGCGCTGCCCATCCGCCATCACGTCGAGGCGCGCCAGGAGGTACGCCTCGAGCGACGTCAGCGTCTGGTCGAGCTCACCCTGCGTCAGCGCCCCGTCCTGGTCTTCGTCGCTCGCGGCCGCGAGGTCGACGAGGTGTGCGTGCACGCCGAGCGAGACGTCGACCTCGGCGGCGTCGGCCGTGTGACTCACAACCACGTCGAGCACCGACGACTCGATCTCGTGGGCCTGGGCCACACGCCCGAGCCCGATCAGCGCCGCTACCGCAAACGTCAGTCGGTAGTCACGGAGAGAGGATCTTGTGCGCATCGTCAGCCTCATACACGTCGAAGCGCGGGTCAGAGCCACGGCTTCCTTTATGAACGGCCAGGCGCCGGGCCGAGCCTGACGGGGCCATAGGCGAGGCCGTGGCGGCGAGCCTGGAGGAGCGTTGATAGATAAACGGTCACCTCGGCCTCGGCGTCGCCTGGGCCGCGGCGTTGCAAGCCCGCATAGCGGTGGTGCGGGTAGTTCACGCCGTCGTTGAGCGCGACCGACAGCATGTGGGCGTAGAGCGGGTCGATCGGGAGATCGAGCGAGCGCACGAAGCGAGCGATGCCGAGCGCTATCGTGGTGTCGTCGGCGGGCACCCGGGTCGCGTAGTGCAGGGGTTCGAGCGGCACATTGAGCGAGCTGTGGGTGAGGTTGCCGGTCGCTCGTGAGATGTGGAAGGTCGAGATTGGGCCGAGCTTTCTCAGCACGGGGATGCCGCCGAACAAGGCACGCACCAGCAATGCGGCATCGCCTTTGCGATAATGCGGACTCAATCGGTGGCTGGCGTCGATGGCATCGCAATCGAGCGGGCCGCGGTGGCGGACGTACAACTTGAGGCGGGGGTCGGTGCCGGCGAGGTCGACGCTGACGAATTCGACCTTCGAGGCTGCTGGAAGATGTGCTGCGAGCTCGTGTGCGAGCGCGTCGAGGCCGAAGCGCGAAAACGCCACGCGCCATTGACCCGGGTTCGAGCACACGAAGTAGTTCTTGATGACCGCCGGACCGGTCGGGCCGAGCGCTGCGCCAAACCAGATGGCGGCGGTCGTGTCTGGCAATTGCGTGGCAAATAGATCGGCAATTTGCCGCATGTGCTCGAGATCGATCAGACCGCGCGCGGCCAGCCGTTCATCGAGCGCCAACGCGGCGGCGAAGTACGCGCTTGCGTCGCGCGCCGCATTCTCGGGTTGCGCCTCGAGCACCCAGCGCAGCTCTGATGGCGACGATTTTGCGATGCGGATCGACGGCTCGAACGGGGTGCCGTCGCGCGCCAGATACGACACATGCGGTGGGCCATCCGGCGCGCGGTCGCCCCAGCCCGCGGTCATCACGTCGATGAGCGCCAGCGCGTCATTCATGCGGTGGCGTAGGGTCGGCGAGCCGGCGACGACGCGCTGCACGAAGTCGGCGAGTCCTTCCCGCAGCGTCGAGTCTCGCCTTTGGCTGCCTTCGCCGAGGGTCACCCGAAGATCCCGACGCCGGGCGTCAGCACACCCGCCGGATCGAAGCGCCGCTTCGCCGCCACGAACGCGTGCCAGCGGGCACCGTAGTGACGGCGCCATTCGTCGTGCGACAGCGGGATCGAGCCGACCGGGTAGATGCGTCCGCCGACCGCCATGCAGGCGCGCGCGAGGTCGCCGTTCGAGGTCATTGCCGAGTCGACGGTGGCAGGCGTCAGGACGTTGTGGAGGAGTCCGAACAGGAACACGTCCTCGCTGTCGGGCATCACGAAGAGCGGCGTGTGACAGCGCGAGCGGCGCAGCAGATAGACGAGGATGCGCCCGTCCGTCTGCTTTTGGAAGGCGCCCGTCACCGCCCGCAGGAACGTCTCCGCGTGGGCCACCGGCAACGCCAGGAAGGCCCACGGGTGCGGCGCTTCCCAGACGCCTATTCTGCGCATCGCCTGCTCGAGGTGCTCGATGCGGCGCGTGAAGTCGCTGTACGTGAGGTCGAGCGAGGGCGGGCTGACGAGCGCTCCGAGGTGGGCGTGGTCGGGCAGATGGGGCGCATAGACCGCGTCCGACACGGCGGCATTGAGCGTGAAGACCGGGGTGCCGTTCGGGCTCGGATCGAGGGTGCCCTGGAGGTACTCGAAGCCACTCGCGGCGAAGTGGCGATGCGCATTCAAGAGCGCCGCCGCGGTCGGGAAGCGCAGCGTGTGGAGCGTGACTCGACCGGGCGCCGGTACGAGCCGCAGCTCGGCCGAGATGATGAAGGCGCACTGGCCCATGCCCGCCCGGCAGGCATCGAAGAGCTCGGGGTGATGCGTCGGTGAGCAGCGTACATGCTCGCCCGCGCCGGTCACGACCGCGAGCGAGAGCACGTGATCGGTCTGGGTGCCGCGCTCGAACGAGGCCTCACCGACACCGCCCGAGGACAACGTGCCGCCGACCGTGAGGCCGAGATAGTCGGGCAGCACCGGGAACGTGCGGCCGCGCGCGATCGCCTCCGGCACGACCGTCGTCCAGCGCGCGCCGGCGCCGACGTGCACGCTGTCATCGGTCCATCCATCGGTGACTCCGAGCGCCGCCAGGTCGAGCACGATCCCGCCGCCTGCCTGGCACTGACCAGCGGTCGTGTGACCCGCGCCGCGTGTCGCGACCGGTAGCTGATGCGCTGTACAGAACCGCACGACCGCGACCACATCCTCGACCGAGGCGGCTTGGACGACGGCGCGCGGCGGGCGTACGACGATGTGTCCGAGGTCGGTGCCAGCGGCGGCACAGGCGTTGGCGCCTTCATGCAAATGGCCTGCGAGCGCGCTCGCGAGCGGTGCCAGGTCGATGTCCCGATCAACCATGGGTGACCGACCAGCGATAGCCGGCCATGCGCTTCCAGCCGGCGGCCTTGGCGGCGCCGCCGAGCGTCGGGTCGGAGGCGAGGTAGACGAGCTCCTTGCCGGCGACCGCAGGGTGGCGCGCAGCCGCCCAGAAGGCATGCGCGATGAGCTTGCCGCGGGCGCGGTAATGCGGCGGCACCCACGTCTCGGTGAGCATCATCGTGTCGGCCGACAGGTCCTGGAGCTCGGCCACGAAGAAGGGGCGACCACTGTCCTTTTCCTTGGCGATGAGCTCACGCCCGGTGACGATGAGGTCGGTGATGCGTTGGCCGTACGTCTCGCGCCCGATCTTGCGCGGGTCGACACCCATCTGGTCGATGCGCAGGTCGGCCGCGAAGTCGTAGACGATGCGTTCGTCGGCGCGCGTCGCGAGGTCGAAGGTGACGCGTGACGAGGGCGCCGCCGAGCCGTCGTCGGGGCTTGCCACGAGCAGATCGCAGTCCTTGTCGGAGAGGATTTTGCGGCCCGGGATGTCCTTCATGATGGGCCAGATCACCATCATCGTCTTGGCCTCGCCGATGAGCTGATGGCGATGGGCCTGGCCGGTCGGGCCAAGGCGCTTCTGCACCGCGTGGAGCTCGTTGGCGAGGCCGCGCGCGGCGTCCTCGTTGTCGGCGTAGATCGAGCCCTGGTGGTTGTCGACCGCCATCACCGCTTCGAGCGTCTGGCCGTCGCGCCAGACACCGTACCACCAGCCGGTGAAGTCGGCGCCGCGGGCGTGGGCGGCCTTGACGAAGAGGCTGGCAGGGCGGGGCGCGCGCTCGATGAGCGTCGTGAGGGGGGCCTTCATGTCAGCGGGGCGAAGCTCGCGGCCGATCCAGTTCGTCACGGGGTCTCCGGTTCGGCCGCAAGCGGCGGCCATGACCCGGGCACGCTATACCGCGGCGCGCTCGTGGTCCATGACCCCGGCTCAGAACGCGACCGACCAGCGGCGGAGCTCCGGGGCCGACGTGTCGCTCGCACCACGACCTCCGTCCCTCGCGCCGGGTCGCAGCTCAGCGGGTCGAGGGGACGACGTAGTCGACCGGGGCGCCGGGCCCGAGGTCGATGCCGAAGAGCACCCAGCACACTGTCATCACGGTGCCGCCGATCAAGAACCACACCGAGTAGGGCAGCATCATCGCGGTCAGGCTGCCGATGCCGAAGTCCTTCTTCCAGCGTTGGCAGAAGACGAGGATGAGAGGGAAGTAGACCATGAGCGGGGTGATGATGTTGGTCGCCGAGTCGCCCACACGGTAGGCCGCGGTCGCGCCCTCGGGCGAGACGCCGAGCAGCATGAGCATCGGCACGAGCACCGGGGCGAGCAGCGCCCACTTCGCGCTGGCCGAGCCGATGAAGAGGTTGATGACCGCCGAGAACACAACGATGAGGCCTAGCACGATGGGTAGGGGCAGGCCCGAACCCTCGATGGCCGCAGCGCCATGGACCGCGCTGATGAGGCCGAGGTTGGACCAGTTGAACATCGCCACGAAGTGCGCCGCCATGAAGGCGAGCACCAGGTAGTACGCGAGCTCCTTCATGGATTCACTCATCATCTTGATGAGATCGCGGTGGCTCTTGAGGGTGCCCGCGGCCTTGCCGTAGGCCCAGCCGGCCAACAAGAAGAGGAAGAAGAAGCCGGCGACGAGTGACTGATAGAACGGTGTCAGGCGAGCCTGGGCCGAACACTCACTGGCCGCGAGCGCGGCGTCGCTGCAGGCGGCCTCGTCGATGAGCGGAGTGCCGGGTCCGATGGTGAAGAGGACCCAGAGCCCAATGACGACGAGTGCGGCGATGCCTGCCCAGAGAAGTCCTTTCTTCTCGCGTTGCGCCACCTCGCCCGTCTCGTCGGCCGTGGCGACGTCGATGGTGCTGGCCTCGGGGACCCAGCGGCCGAGCCGCGGTTCGATGACCTTGTCGGTCACCCACCAGATGATCGGCAGGAGCAGCACGGTCAGGGCGACGATGAAGTACCAGTTGCCGGCGATGTTGGCGTGATACGACGGGACCAGGGTGACCGCGGCCTGCTGCGTAATCCCCAAGAGCAGGGCGTCGAGCTGGCCCGGCGCGATGTTGGCCGAGAAGCCGCCTGAGACCCCCGCGAACGCCGCTGCGATGCCGGCGAGTGGGTGGCGTCCGGCCGCGGCATAGAGCACGCCGGCGAGCGGGATGAGCACGACATAGGCTGCGTCGGCGGCGTGGTTCGAGATCATGGCGACGAGCGCCACGACCGGCGTCAAGAGGCCGACCGGGGCGCGCTTGACGGCGGCTCGCATGGCGGCGGAGAACAGACCCGAGCGCTCGGCCACGCCCGCGCCGAGCATGACGACGAGCACATAGCCGAGCGGGTGGAAGTGCGTGAAGGTCTTGGGCATGTCGACGAAGAGGCGCCTCAGGTTGTCGCCCGAGAGGAGACTTTGCGCCTCGATGAGCTTGGGCAGTCCGTCCTTGCCGAGCTCGGTCGGGTGCCCGGCCGAGAGGCCTGTCGCCGCCGCGATGAGCGAGACGAGGATCAGCGCTCCGATGAGATAGAGGAAGATGAAGACAGGGTCGGGCAGCTTGTTGCCTGTGCGCTCCACCCAAGCGAGAAACCCTTTCTGTTCGGCGCTCGTCGTCACGATCCCTCCTGCGCCGGTTGCTCCGAAGTCACGGCGCGTCCGTAGCGCGTAGCATGGACTCGCGTGATGTTCGAGTCCGGTGGACGTACGCCGACGTAGGCTCCTGCCGCCGCGAGCTGGGAGACGCCAGGTTGCCGCGCTACGGGTTCGCGATGCGGACCGGCGCTCAGCGCGTCGCTTGGCTCAGAACGCGACGGCCAGGCCACCGAAGACGCCCCGCTCGGCGATCGCCGCGCCTTCGATGTGCAACGACCAACCCGGCACCAGCTCGACCGCGAATCCGAGCGCCAGTTGCACGTGGGTCGTGTCGCTGCCTATCGCGCCGCGCCAGAACACCGGGCCACCGAAGAGGCGTAGCGACAGGTAGGGCGTCAGCCGATCGAAGAACGTGCGCGAGGCGGTGACCGACGCCCGCAGATCGGTTGCGGTCCAGGGGTCGCTAGCGCCTTGGGCGGTCAACGTCGTGTGCGATACCCCGAGCTGTAGGCCGAGCGTCAGCGTCAGCGGGTCGATCGGGGCCGACAGCACGCGCCAGTCGAGCGCCAGTGCGACGACGACGCCGGGTCCGATGGCGTAGCGTTGGCCGCGGTTCTGGACGTGACCGCCTAAGACCGCGCCTACGCGCACACCGAAAGAGAGGTCACCGAAGGTGCGCGACAGGCCGAGCGCGGCGAGGACTTGGCGCATCGCCGCGGATGATTTCCCGCCACCGTCCTCGGAGAAGGACAGGTCGCTCTCGAAGAAGCCGACCGATGTCGCGAGGTGCCAGGGTTGTTCGGCCTCGCCGCCATTGCGCTTACTGTCCTTGCCCGCCGGACCGACGGGCGCCCCGCAGCCTCAGGCAAAGGCCTCGTCGAGCGTGACCCGCCACGCGAGCCCGATTGTTGTTATAACGACCAGCATGGTGAGGAAGCGCGACATGACCCGAGATATGCGCGCAACGGCCCCAAGGTTACCTGACGCTGGTGAATTCGCCGCTACGACGACCGGGGGTTCCTAGCCCGCGGCCGTCTCGCTGGCGAATTCGCCAGGGTGCCCGAACTCAGGGTGAGCCGAAGCGCCCGCGAGCCCAGGCGTGGATACGAGCGAGCGTGGCATCATCGGCCGCGAACGGCAGCACGATGACCGCGCCGAGCGTGCCGCCGAAGCGGTTCAGCGCGCCCTCGCCGGCGCCGTCGATGCCGCCGCCGATGCGGCTCCAGCCACGGGTCGGACCGAAGAACGCGGGGCTCGGCGGCCCGATCGGGACGCCATCGGCGACGAGCTGGAGGGTGCCGTCGGCCGTGTGCGTGAAGCCCGCCAGGCGCACCTCGCCAGGGCCAATCTGTAGCCCCGCGTCCGCGGACACGCGGCGCCAGGTCGGTGAGCCGATCTCGTCGGTCGCGGCCTCGCGGTTGACCACCAGCAGACGCCCGTCGTGCATACCGGCCGATGTCTCTGGGAAGCCGCCGGCGCGCGCGCCGCCTACCACAGTGCAGGCCGGGCCGTAGGTGTCGACCCATCCGTAGGCGGGCGGCAGGTAGGGCGCGCGCGCGACCCACAGGACGCTGCGACCACTCGCCCCGTGTGCGCTCGGAGCACCCTCCTGGATGTCGTCCGAGGCGAGTTGCAGGAGCGAGGCCGAGCCGTCGAAGTGCAGCCCAGCGCGCCCCTTGCCGAACGCGTCAGCGACGCGCAGCGGGCTGTTGTCGGCGCTTGGGGCTGCGGCCTTCAGCGCGCCGTTGCCGCGCCCGCTCCAGCTCGTGACGGGCTCGCCGCGAAACGGCACGAGGCGCCAGGTGGAGTTGTCGACGCCGAGCCCGAAGCCGAAGTTGTAGTTGCCACCAGCGACGAGGAGCTGCTCGGGCGTGGCCGCGACACCCTGCGCGTGCGAGCCCGGTACCGGCATGTCGGGGGGCAACGCCTGCCAGCTCTCGCCGTCGTCGGAGTACCAGGCTTCATTGGCGTTGCCTTGGGTCCAGCCGTTGGCCGGGTCGCCGTTGGTGTAGCCGAACAGGATCCACAGCCTGTTGTCCCAGGCCACCGTGTTGTGCCAGATCTTGCCCTGCCACGGAGGCACCGCGTGGCGCTGCCAGACGGTGCCGTCTTCGGTCGACCACACCTCGTTGAACATCGAGTGCCCCTGCGCATCGGAGCGTTCGCGCCCGCAGCCGACGAGCCACAAGCGCCCGCGGAACGCGACCAGCCCGTCGAGCACGCCGCAGCCGGCCCAGCGCACATCACTCGCGGGTGCGTCCGGAGCGACCTCGGTCCAGTTGACGCCATCGTCCGAGCTCCACACGTCGTTGTGGTAGACGACCGCATCCAGGTCGCCGTTGACGTCCTGACCGCCCGCTGTCCAGAGCTTGCCGGCGTACACTCCCGAGACCTGCAGCACCCGCGCGGACCATGGCGGCGGTGTGCCGGGGCCGAGCTCCACGGTCCACGTGACCCCGTCGGGGCTCGACAGCACATCGTGGTTGTAGTCGCCGGTGTGGTAGTCGCCGCCGATCACCCATAGCTTGTCCTTGAACAGCATCGTGTTGTGCGAGTGACGCCGCACGAACTGGCTGTGTCCGTGCGCGAGCTCGAGCGTCCAGGTCACGCCGTCGGGGCTCGACCAGACCTCGTTGGTGGTGTTCTGCGGTGGGTAGACCGTGTCGGGTGGCACGGTGCTGAAGCCAGCCGGCGCCTGGTAGCCGTTCCAGCCCGCGACGCTCCAGTAGCGCCCGGTCGCGGGTAGCCACGTCAGCGTGTTGCCGTCGCGCGCGCGCCACTCGGGGGCGAGGCTCGCGCTCAGGCGCTGCCATTCGTAGTGCGTCGCGGCACCTTCGCTGCCCTCGCTGGCGACCCCGACCGCGGCGTCGAATACGCGTGCGCCCGCGAGCTCGGCCGGGCTCCATGCTTCGAGCGCACCCGCCAGCGTCGCGCTCGTAGCGCCGCGCACGACGACGAGATCCAGCCCGGCGCCGACGCTGAGCGCGCCCGACACGACCTGTAGCTCGCTGTCCGACCGGACGACGAAGGCGCTCACAGCGACCCCGCCGATCGTCACCGCCGTCACCGGCTCGGCGTCGAAACCGCGGCCCCGCACCAACAGCTGCGAGGGCACGAGCGGGTCGACGACCCCGGGCTCGACCGACTCGAGCGCGAGCTCAGCGGCGACTTCAGCCTCCCCGTCCGCTTCGACCGGCGCCTCCGCTTCCGTGGCTGCGTCGATGTCGGCACCTGCCTCCACGTCGGCCTCCGCGTCGCCGTCTGTCTCCGCGCGACCGTCTGTCTGCGCGCCGCCACACGCGACATTCAGCGCGACGCCCATCATCAATGCGCCTAGCGCGAGCCAGCCCGGGACCCTCACTTCAGGGCCCCGTCCGGCAAGGCGGCGCGCCTGTCTGGTTCTTCGGCGGATACGGCAGCCTCGGGACTTCGCGGACATGGAGCCTCCAGGACGGGCCCGGAGCGTAGCCGCTCTGCCATCTCACGTGAAGGGCCGCCGTCTTCCTCGTGTTCCTCGAACGTGAACGTCCGGCAGCTGCGCGCCGAGCTCAAGGACTGGGTTCGTGATGGCTCGCGGCGCGCTGCGGACCCGCTCGACGACGGACAGCGACAGGCGGCCAGACGCAGGTCGCTAACGTGCGTCATTCGCCGCCCTGGCAGCGTTGGCCGTCCCCTCATCTTCGATCACACGCGCGCGGCTGGCATGCCTGGACGGCCGCACGCCTTCCTGGCAACGTGCACGTGGCATGCTCGACACCTTCACTCTCGACCAGCTTCGCATGTTCGTCGCGGTCATCGACGAGGGCAGCTTCTCCGCCGCCGCGCGCCGCGTGCAGCGCGTGCAATCGGCGGTGAGCCACGCGATGGCGAACCTCGAGACCGAGCTCGAGCTCCCGCTCTGGGACCGCACGACCCGCGTGCCGACGCTGACCGAGCAGGGGCGCGTCGTGCTGCAGTCGGTGCGCAAGGTGCTGGCCGACGTCGATGGCTTGCGGCGCGTCGTGAAGGGGCTGGCCGGCGGGCTCGAGCCAGCGATCTCGCTGTGCGTCGACCAGCTCTTCCCAGTGCAGGCCCTGGTCGCGGTGTGCCGAGACTTCGCCCGCGAGTTCCCGGAGATTGCGCTCAAGGTGCACACCGAGACCCTGACGACCGTGGTCGAACGCGTGTTGGACGGGACCTGCCAGATCGGTGTCGCCATCGCCAGCGTCGACGCGCCCGCGCTGACGCGCCATCACGTGACATCGGTGCGGCTCGTCCCGTGTGCCGCGCGTGAGCACCCGCTGGGTCGCCTGCGTGGTCGCGTCGCCACCGAAACGTTGCGCGAGCACGTTCAGATCGTCCTGTCCGAACGCGGCGAAGCACGGCTGTCCGACCAGGGCGTGCTCTCGACCTTGACCTGGCGCGTCGCCGATCTGTCGACCAAGGCCGAGCTCATCCGCGCCGGCCTCGGCTGGGGCAACCTGCCCGAGCACATGGTGCGCGCCGACCTCCTGAAGAAGCGCCTCGTGCGGGTGCGCCCCGAGGCCTGGGACGATCGCGGCATCCTCGCGCCGATGGCGGTCGTGCATCGCCCCGAGCTGGCGCTCGGCCCCGCCAGCCGCTGGCTCGTGCCGCACCTCGTCGACGCGTGTCGCCGCGAGGTCCGCGGCGAACGGGCCCGCGTGCGCCTGGTCCGCCCCAAGCGTGGCGCGTGACCTGAAGGCCGCTGGCTCGGAGGCCCGTTTGACACCAGACTTCTAGGCCATGTCGAACAGCAGGATCTCTGCGTCGCTCTTGCCGTCGAGGCGGATCGTCAGCGGCTCACTGGTCGGGTTCGTCAGCGCCAACGCGTCACCGGCGGCCAACGACTCGCCCTGCACCGCGAGCTCACCGCGCGCGACGTGCAGCCACGCCCTGCGCCCTCGGGCGAGCAGGTGTTGGGCCGTCTCGCGCTGATCGAATATCCCCGAGTAGAGGCTCACGTCCTGGTGGATCGTCACGCTGCCGTCGCGCCCGTCACGCGACCCGATGAGCCGCAGCTTGCCGCGCATGTCCGACTTGGGGACGTTGATCTGCTCGTAGCTCGGCGTGAGCCCGCGCCGCTCGGGGATGATCCAGATCTGGATGAAGTGCACCCCATCACGGTCGGACGCATTGAATTCGCTGTGCGACACGCCGGTGCCGGCGGTCATGCGCTGCACGTCCCCCGGCCGGATGACCGAGCCCGTGCCGAGCGAGTCGCGATGCTCGAGCCCACCCGAGAGCACATACGAGATGATCTCCATGTCGCGATGGGGATGGGTCGGGAACCCGGCGCTCGGGGCGACCCGGTCCTCATTGATGACGCGCAAGGGCCCAAAGCCCAGGTGCTCTGGGTGCTGGTACTCGGCGAAGCTGAACGTATGATACGACCGCAGCCAGCCGTGATCGGCGAAGCCGCGATCGAGGGACCTGCGAACGAGCTGTGTCGTAGCCATGTGTGTCTCTCTGTCGCTCTGGTGTGCTCGACCCCGAGCATGCGTGCCAACACAAGCACCGGCAAGTATCGGGACAATCGATGAAAGGCCGCACGAACGTATGAGCGAAATCGATGTGCCCACGGCACTGGTCTCTGCCCGCGTGCCGCTCGCCTGGCGCAGCGCGCACGACCGCGAGGTCGCCGGCATGCCCCATCCCCGTGCCGCCTCGGGCCTTGCACGGCTACCGGGTAACCCGTTCCGGCTGGCGCTGGTGCAGGACGACGCAGCGTCGCTTGCGGTCGTCGACCCCGCGACCGGCCTCGCCGACGCGATTGCCCTCCCGAACGCGCACGGCCCGCGTTTCGACGCGCCCTTTGGCGAGAAGCAGAACAAGCCCGATCTCGAGTGCTGCGTCGTCGTGACGTCGCCCAGCGGGCGCAAGGTCATCATGGCGTTCGGCTCGGGCTCGACCGAGGCGCGCGAGCGCATCGCACTTGTCGATGTCGTCACCCACGAGGCCCGCCTCTGCCCCGCTCACGGCCTCTATTCCGCCTTGCACGCGAGCGGCCTTGCCCGTCAAGCCTTGAACATCGAAGGTGCGGTCGCGACCGGCGACCGCTTGTGGTTGTTCCAGCGCGGCAACGGTGGCGCCGTCCCCGGCCTCGCGTCGGTGTCCGTCGCCGCGCTCTGGGACCACCTCGCCGGCGGCCCGGCGCCTCTCGTAGACGATGTTCGTCACGTGACGCTTGGCGAGATCGACGGCGTAGCGCTCGGCTTCACCGATGCCGCCCTGCTCGACGGTCGCATCTGGTGGCTCGGCAGCGCCGAGTCATCACCCGACACCTACGACGACGGCGCGGTCGCCGGCTCGGCCCTGGGCCTCCTCGATGGTCCGAGCGCCATCCTCCGCACGCCCGACGGCGCTGCCTTCATCGGCAAAGCCGAGGGCCTCGTACTCGTCTCGCCCGAGCTCGCCTGGGTCGCCATCGATCCCGACGACCCGAAGCAGCCGGCCGAGCTCTTGGCGCTCACGCTCAGCGGTTGGCCTCACGTTTGAGGTGGTGCCTTCGCCATTCGCTACCAGAGTGCTGGGCGCAGATGACGCCGAGATTGCTGCCGGGCACAAGGCGGCGGCATTCTTATCGCCGTCCTACTTGAAGTGGAGGGCGCGTGACCAGGGCTACATTTTCGAGCAAAGGGCAGGTTGTTCTGCCGCAAGCGATCCGATCCCGACCCGGGCTTGTCGCTGGCAGCGAATTCCAGGTCACGACTGACGCTGATGCGGTGATTCTCAGGCGAGTCGCGCGCTTCCCGTGGCGCACGTTGAAACAGGCGATCGGTTGCGTTGCCTACGAAGGTCCAGTTCGCTCGATCGATTCGACCCCCCGCGCAGGTCGGGGCGTTCATCCGCGAGGATCATGTGCGCGAGTTCTAGCGCCTCGCGATAGCGCTCGGTCCGCCGATCCAGCCGGAGCGCGCTACCAATCGCGCGACATCAGGCGCCAACGCCCCGAGCGACGGTCGGCCCAGACGACCCGCCCGTTGCCCGCGGCGATCGACGAGAGTGCGCCGATCTCGGCCTTCTCGGAGCTGAGGCGCAACTCGTGCCCGTCGGGTGTCACGCCGTAGAGCGCGTAGGGGCCGTCGCGACGGTCGAGCCACAGGACCCGATCGCCGTCGCCGACCGGCTCGACGTAGCGCGTCGGCACGGCCGCCGGCGCGAGTGGGCTGGCGATGTCGCCCGTGAAGGCGGTGAAGGCGAGCGCGCACGAGGCGGGCTGGCAGTCGGCGGTGGTGTCGTAGCTGAGCGTCACGAGGCTGCCGTCGTCCCGCTCGAGGACGCGCAGATGGCTGCGTTCGGCGTCCTCGATGAGTGGCCTGGCGTTGCCGCTGAAGGGCCACTGCTGGATGCCGAGCGATGCGTTCCAGAACGCGAAGAGCACTGCGTCGTCGGTCACCGTGAACGGCTGCCGCCGCGCGAGGCTCGACAGCGGGGAGGTTGGCGACAGGTTCGGGTCGAACGGGTAGGTCGAGAGCCCGGTCCTCGTCGTGCCCGACGTCAGCTCGTACGAGATGAACGCGTAGCTACCCGAGAGCGAGTCGTAGCCCCACCACCAGAGCTTGCCAGCATGCGGCACAGGCGTCGCCTGTAACCACATCGCCAGTGGCACGCGCGTCGTGTCCCCGCTCGCGAACTCCTTGACCCAGGTGTCGCCCGCGTCGTCGAGCCAGACTGCCGTCCCGTCGCCGACGCGTGGGCTCGAGCGTGGCGACTGTCCCGCAAATAGCACCTGCGCGGGCCCGTCAGGCAACCGCCGATGCATGACGTCCCAGTGGCAACCCGTGGTGTACGGGTCTCTGAGACAGTCGGCGTCCGCCGCGGTGCCCGCCGAGGCTTCGAACCAGACCTGTACCCAGACGAGGTCGTCGCCGGACACATCGGGGAACAGGTCGTCGCGCCGCTCGCCGCGCCCGCCCGAGACGCTCACGATGCGCTCGTCGGCGGCCGACGGCGCGACCGTCTCGGGCACGGTGCTGTCCGTGCCGCTTACCTCCGACGTGTCGACCCCATCGACCCCATCGACCCCATCGACCCCATCGACCCCATCGGCCACGTCGTGCGTCGCCGCGGGCCCGTCTCCAGGCTCCGCGGCGTCGCACGCTCCAAGTGCCAGCGCGCCCACCAGGATCGCGCTACCCAGACTCACCCGATAGGGACGCGGCGCGCGCATATCAGGGCGAGACCACCAGATGCACCGGCGCCGAGCCCGTGCGCACCTCGCGGTTGTAGTAGAGGTACGCCTCCGACTCGGGCGCCGTCGCCTCGAGCGGTGCCGTCGCGCGCAGCACATACCCGAACGTCACCGGCGCCTCGGGCCGGATCGGCTCGAGGTACACGACCAGGCGCAGCGCGGTCTTCTCGTAGCGGGCGACCTTGCCCTGGCCGAGGATCGCGTCGAGCGCGCTCGTGTCGAGGTCGAACCCCGGCGGCAGCCCGAGCTCGGCCATCATCATGCCGCTCTCGTTCGGGTCGCTGTTGGTGACCGTCACCTGGACGTTGATGATGTCGTCGCTCGCGAGCTCGGTCTTGTCATATGCCACATCAATTGCCAACGGCCCCGCCGGCTCGGGCGCCACCATGCTCCACGGCAGGTAATGCTTGCCGGCGATCTGCCACATCAGGTTGCCCGTGCCCTCGTACGCGAGGCTCACCTCATGCTCGCCTTCCGCCAGCGTGCTCCCGAGATCGACCTGCCACAGCACGTCGGCATTGAGGTCATTGAAGTCGCGCCTCGCAACCTCCTGCCCATCGAGCAGCACCTTGACGCTCGCCGCCGTCGTCGCCGAACCATTCGACAGGGACGCTATCAACGCCTTCAGCGTCAGCACCGTCGCCTGCGTCGAGTAACCCCAGTTGCCCTGCGGGTCCTTCTTCGACAGGAGCCAGTCGAGCGCGCCACTGACATCCGCCGCGTGCGACTGCGCTGCCATCAGGGCCAGCGCCACGACCGCGGTCGTCTCGACCTTGCCGCTGTCGTCCCAGCCGCCGACCATCGTCTGCTCGTCCGGGCTCCAGTAGATGCGCTGACCTTCTTCAATCCGGTTTTCGTGGAGCTTGCCGGCGAGCCCCGCGAGCAACGCATCGTTCGCGTTCTTCGTCGCCAGCGCCAGCGTCACGAGCGCCGTTGTGTACACATCCTCGGTCGCCCCGACCTTCGTGCGCAGGTACGACAGCGCCCGGTCGGTCGCCGCCGTCTCACGCCCCGCATGCAAGAGCGCCCAGGTGATGTACGCCGTCGCCCGCAGCGACCCGGCACCGAGGTTCTCGTTGCCCGCGTGCAGGTGCCGCTCCTCGGTCCAGGTGCCGTCCGACTGCTGCGAATTCGCGAGGTATTTCGCCGCGCGCACGATCACCGCGTCATCGACGAACGCGACGTTCTTCGTGTCGGTGAACATCATGACGCCGACCGCCGTGAGGATCGCATTGCCCGGGTCGTCACCCTCCCACCAGTTGAAGCCGCCCGACGCGCACTCGAACGTCAGGAGCCGCTGGTAGCCCTCGGTGATGTAGCTGCGTGCCTTGATGTCGATCGCCTCGGTAAGCGCGCCAGTCTTCGCGAGGTAGTCCGTCGCCAGCACGTTCGGCCACGCGGTCGCCGTGGTCTGCTCGAAGCAGCCGCCCGGCAACTGCAGGAGGCTGTCCATGCCCTCGACCACCTGCGACATGAAGCCCGGGTAGACCTTGACCAGCAGCTCCTGGGCGCCGTCGATGTTCTCGGGCGGGATCGTGATGTTGCGCGCGACCGTCTCGCTCGTGACGCCACCGTCGGCCGCCACCGAGAAGCGGGCACTCTGCGTCTCCACGACCGCCTTGCCGTCCGGGCGCACATCGACCGAGCGTCGCACCGCGTCGCTCTTGGCCAGGCCCCGCGCCAGCACCGTCAGGCTCTGGCGTCCGACCGCGGTCGCCCGGATCGCGAAGTGCGCCGCCTTCACCTCATTGGGCTGCAATGTGATCGTCTGGGACGTGCCCTCGAGCGCGTCGTACCAGGCGCCGCTGTCGGGCACCGCCAGATCGAGCGTCACCGTCTGCGCCGTCGGCAGGTAGTTGTAGACCGCGATCGGCACGCGCAGCACATCGTTACGCGTGACCGCGACCGGGAAGTCGACGTCGACGAAGAAGTCCTGGAACACCACGAGCCCGCCCGTGCCCGACCCGAGGAGACCGCCCTTGCTCGACGCGAGGCCGGTCATGCGCCAGGTCGTGATCGAGTCGGCGAGGTCGAGCGTGAGCTCCGCCTTGCCGCTGCCATCGGTAATCAACGCCGGGTTCACGTAGAGCGTCTCGGGGAAGTCCTGGCGCACCTTGACGGCGCCTTCGGCCCCGCTCTTTGTGTCGTCGTTGACGACCCCACCGCCAGCGCCACCGTCGTCCCGCGCCGGTGCGTTCGGCTCCATTCCGCCAGGCCTCGGGCCACCGCCATCGGCGTTCGCGAAGTCCCCTTCGGCACCGCCCCAGCCCCAGCCGCTATTGCGGTAGAGCGCCTCCCAGTAGCCGATATCGAAGCCCATATCGTCGACCGTGCCGGCGCGCTCGTCGGGTCCGCGCGAGGTGAACGTCACCTTTTGCGCCGCCTCGTCCGCGACCGCGGTGTACGGGTAGCCCCACACGTCGACGCCTGCGACACTCGTGCGCTCGAGCGTCCAGGCGAGGTTCTCCTCGGTGACCAGCCCAGCGCTGGCCATGTCGCCGACTTTATCGAGAACACGGGTCTTTTCGAGCTCCAGCTGCGGCTTCAGCACCGCCTTGACCGCGTCGATCTCGGCCGTGAACGTGTTCTTCTCGAACCCGTGCAGCGCCTGGTCACCGAGCGCCGCGAACGTCACGCGCGCCTTGTCGTCATAGCCCGGCGCGTTAGCCCCATCACCGCGGATGACGCTGGTCGCATCGCAGCTGCCGCAGCCTGTGGAAATCGCCGGCGCCGACAGCTCTTTGGCGAGCTCGAAGAAGACCTTCAAGAGGCCCGGCTGCGTCTCCTGCAACGCGAACACCGCCTCGTCGACGACCTGCACGCCGACCGCCGCGGCGACGCCCTTGCCGTCCTTGTCGGTGACCTTCACGTCGACCGTCGCCGCGTCCCCTGGCAGGTAGCTCGCCTCGCGCGGGGTCAACGCGACCTGGAGCTCGTTGTCGGGCTGCACGAACACGAGCCGCTGGTCACGCACGAGCGTGCCCTTGTCGGTCGCGTAGTAGGCCGCGATCTGGAGCTCGCCCGCGAGCGTGCCGTCGACGTCGAACGCGAACTGCGCCTTGCCGTCCTTCACCGCCAACGTCTCGAGCATCACCGTGCGCCCGCCGTGAACGACGTCGAGCCAGACCTTGTCGGTCGCGTCGGCGACCCGCACTTCGATCGCCGCTGTGTCGCCGGCCGCATAGACCGCCTTGTCACTCCGAAGGAGCACGGTCTCGGTGTCGGCACCGATCGCTATCTCCTTCGTGAGCGACACCTTCTCGCCACCCGCGGTCACGGTCAGCGGCACTTTCATGGCGCCGGTGCCCTCAGGCACGAGCTCTATCTGGCCCATGCCCTGGGCTGTTGTCTGCACCGTCGAGATGACACCCTCGAGGTCGAACTCGACCTTCGCAGCGACCGGCCCGCCATCGGGATCGGACGTGACGACGTAGATTGTATTGGCGACACCTGCGACGAGGCGCCCGCTCTCGGGGACCAACGCCACGTCGACCGCGCCTTTCGCGATGGTCGCGGTGCGTGACGAGGTCTGCGTGTGTTCGGCGCCGTCGGTCACGGCGATGTCGAGCTTCATGAGGCCCTTGCCCTGCTCGAGCGGCAGGCCGACGACATGGTCGGGCACCTTCAGCTTCACCGAGAAGTGGCCGTCGGCGTCGGTCGTCGTGGCGACCGAGGTGAACGGCGTGAAGTCGACGTCGAAGGTGGACGCGGTGATTTGCACATCGCCGTTGGCGACCGCCTTGCCGAAGAAGTAGCGCGCCTCGCCACTGACTGTGACCTCGGCCCCGGGGCGGTACCAGGTCGCGTCCATGGCGGCGTCGATCTTGAACTTCGGCAGCACGTAGCGGTCGACGCTGATCGTCTTCTCGCTCACCGTGTCGCCCATCGTGATGCGCACCTTCCAGGTGCCGAGGTTCACCTGTCGGGCGATCTGGAACGTGGTCGACGCGATGCCGAAGTCGTCGGTCGCGAGGACTTCGCGCGTCAGCTTGTTGCCTTTGGCGTCCTCGATTTCGAGGATCGCTTCCTTTTTTGCTTCCGGGGCCTTGTCGCCTTTGCGCAGCGCCAGTGCGCGCACGTGCAGGGTCTGGCCCGGCTGGTAGAGCGGCTTGTCGGTCGTCAGCAGGACTTTGCGGCTGCGCACGATCGTGAGCGCCAGCTCCTCGCTCTCGGTGACGCCCTGGCCGGTCACCTTCACGGTGAGCTTGGCTGCGCCGAGCGTGACGTCGGCCGGCACCGGCACCTCCGCCTGGGCGTGCCCGTTCGCGTCGGTGATGGCGTCGATCAATGTGACCTTGCCGCCGACCTCGAAGCTCAACTGGACCTGGGCGTTGCCGATCGGCTTGGCGGTCGCGGGGTCGAGTGCGACGAGCGAGACGTGCTGCGACGTGCCGGCCTCGAGCGTGGTCTCGGTCATCAGGAGGACCTGCAGCTTCTCGAGCGCGTCGAAGGCGCTGCGCGAGCCGCTGGCCTTGCCGTCCTTCCAGCTCACATCATAGGTGATGAGGTAGGCCGCGAGGTCGGCTTCCTTCGTGTCGGCCGGCAGGCCCTGGAGCGCGACCGTGACGGTCGTGCCGCCCGGGGGTGCGGTGAACGCCTGCTTGGCGGTGTCGATGCGTGCCCCGCTGAGGTCCTTCAGCGCGAGCTGGACGGTGCCGGCGACCGCGGTTGTACCCGGGTTGCCGATGGGCACTTCGATCGTCAGGTCACCGCGCTCCATGGTGAGCGCCATCGCCTTCTCCTCGAAGACGGCGCGGTCGGTTGTGACGTCGGGGGGCTTGATCGGCGGTGTGCTGGTCGCGTCGGCGGAGCAGGCCGAGCCGAGGGCGAGCGCGCCGAACAGCGGGGCCAGGGCCGAGCGTCGGCCCCCGAAGAGAAAGCGTAATGAGCTGGAACGGGTGCGGTGCTTCACGAGGGTCTCCTGATTGAGGACGATTCGGAATGGGGTCGCTGGCGGTGCGTGGTCAGTTGCACGGCGAGCGTTCGAGTGGCGACCGATGCTCAGCAAGGGGTGTGCCGCAGCCCGATCGACGTGGTGCCAGGCCCGGGTGAGGGGGCGACGCGAACGAGTGACCATTGCCTCCCGCTCGTGTAGAGATTGTGCACAACGTCGGTGCCACAGACCCGAATGGGCGCGGCGCGGACCGAGACGATGGGGCAGGGTGTGATCCAGATCTCGTACACATTCGTGGGACATGCGCCCGATGCAGTCGCACCGCTGCGGGTGATGCCGGTCGGCGATGACTTGCGGCTGACTGGAACGTGGCCCCATCGCGACCTCGCAGCCGCGCGCCGACAGGTCGCGACCTACCTCGCGACGTTGCCGCCCGAGACGAAGGTGCGTTGCAACTTCACCGGCCGCGACAAGTCGGCTGCGAGCTGGAGCGACGAGCTGCGCTCCCCGCCGACGGTCGCGAACGTCTTCGAAGCGCGCCATGCGATCGTCGAAGGTCGGTTGTTCGCGCGCCTCTTCGGCGGCTACCAGCTCGGCGAGAGCGACATCGTGCTGGTCGCCGACGAGGCCTCCGACATCGCTGAGGTCTATCGCTTTGTCACCGCGTGGGCGACCTACCGCCTGGGTGCGCTGACCACCAAGGACCCCGAGCCCGCCTGGGACCGCCCGTTTCCATGGGGCTATTGGCTCGTCTCGTTCGCCGACTCGGAGGTCGGCGATGCGGACTTCTGGTCGTTGCTGCGCGACAACCTGCGTTCGACCCACCTGCGTGACGCGTTCGACGAGCGCATGGCCGCACCGGCGCCGCGGGTCGTGATCGAAGCCGACGACCCCGGCGACCCCGACACCTCTTATATGATAGGTGCCACGGCCGCGCTCGCGACCAACGCGCGGCAACGTCAGACCGCCGATCGTCACGGCGCCGACGACCTGCCGAGCCCGTCGGCGCAGGACGCTGCCGGCTTCTGTGACCGCGTGTTCGCCGCCTTCGAGGCAGGTGAGCGGCCACCGTTCTTCGCTTATCGCGAGGGCGCGCGCGGTCCCATCGACTCGGGCTGGCGCGTCGCCTGCCTCGATCCCGAGCATCGCCACGACAACGACAGCCTGCGCATCGCACCCCTGTCGCGGTCCGCGGTCGTGCCTGGCTTCGTCGACTACCTCGCCCTACCGGAGGGCTGGGTCGTCACCTGGGAAGACGACGCGTTCTGGACCAACGCACCTGGCCAGGAAGAGAGCCATCGCGACAGCCCTCGCACGGATGGCGAAGCCTCGACTGCGGGCCATGACGGCTGACGCGCCGCGCGAACCGCGCATGCGTAAGCGCTTCAGGAACGCGCTGAAGCTCTTGCGCAACGGGCGCCTGAGCCCGCCCTATCGCGCGCCGTTCGACATCGTCTTGAGGGATGCGACGGTGACGTTGCGCCGCTACCGAACGGAAGCGCGTGCGCATCCCGCCGTATCGCCTTCGGCTGCTGATGCTGGCAAGCCGATGCCAGCGGGCGCGATGCGGCGCGCGGTGTTGCTGGTGCCGCCGTTGATGGTGACCTCCGAGATCTACGACATCTCGCCCGAGCTCTCCGCGGTCGCGTTCCTCGCGGGCCACGGGGTGCCGACCTTCGTCGCCGACTTTGGCGCCCCTGAAAGCCAGGAAGGCGGGCTCGATCGCACGCTCGACGATCACGTGCTGGCGGTGTCGCGCTGTATCGACCACTTGATTTCGCTGACCGGCGGCGACGTGCACCTGGTCGGCTACTCGCAGGGCGGCATGTTCTGCTACCAGACGGCGGCCTACCGCAAGTCGGCCGGCATCGCGTCGCTCGTCACGTTCGGGGCACCGGTCGACATCCGCCGCAACGTGCCGTTCAAGCTCAACGACAAGCTCGCCGAGAAGCTCATCACCGGCATGCGCCGTGTCATCGGTCGGCCGCTCGAGGGCTTGCGCGGGATCCCCGGCACGCTCTCGTCGCGCGGCTTCAAGCTGATGGCACCGGTCGGCGAGCTGCGGCACCTCGTGCAGCTCTTCGGAATCCTGCACGACGAGGAGGCGCTCGCGCGGCTCGAGCCCAAGCGTCGCTTCCTGGGTGGCGAGGGCTTCACGGCGTGGCCGGGGCCGGCGCTGCGCACGTTCATCGACGAGTTCGTCGTCGGCAACCGCATGAAGCAGGGCGGCTTCGTCATCGCCGGTCGCACGGTCGCGCTGGCCGACATCACGAGCCCCATCTGTTACGTCGTTGGCGAAGACGATGACCTCGCGTTGCCCGACGCCGTGCGCGCCATCCGGACCGCCGCGCCGCGCGCCCAGAGCTACCCGGTGCACGTGCGCGCCGGCCACTTCGGGCTCGTCGTCGGGCGCGCCGCGTTGTCGCTGTGCTGGCCGACGGTGCTCGCCTGGACCGCCTGGCACGATGGCCGCGCCGAGCGCCCCGCCATCTTGGACAGCGCCGCCGAGGCGAGCCACGAGGACCCGGTCGCCGGCGTGAGCGATGTCCTCTGGGAGCGCATGGGCAAGCTCGGGCTGCGCCTTGGCCGCGTGAGCGATTCGTTGCGCTGGCAGTTCCCGCGCGTGGTCCGGCGCAAGCTGCTCGAGCTCGCCGAGCGATCGGGCGCCGACGCTCACGGCTCGCTTTCGCGTTCATTGCGCGACCGCGCGGCTGATTTGCCAAACGCGGTCGCGTTCGTGTTCGCGGGTCGGGCCTATACGTTCCTCGTCGTCGATCAACGCGTCGACTTCATCGCACGCTCACTCCTGGCAGCAGGGGTCGTTATCGGGCAGCGCGTCTCGGTCGTCGTCAACGCCCACCCCGATGCCCTCACTGCGATGATGGCCTTGAACCGCATTGGCGCGGTCGCCGTGCCGATCGCCGCCGGCGCGCTTCGAACGGCGGCACCCGACCGGCTCGTGGTCGTGCCGGCCGGCCTCGGCGTTGCCGCTCTGCGTGGGATCACGGGCCCAGTCGCAACGATTGGGCGCCGCACCCGCGACGTCGCGCTCGACGAAGTCGAAGTCGAAGTCGACCCCCGCATTGCCCCCCTGATTGACCCCCTTGTCGCGCATCTGATCGACCTCGAAGTCGATGTTGGCGACCTGCCGCTCATCGACCCCGGACGCATGCACGACGCCGCGCTCCTGTTGCCCGTCGCAGGTGATTCCGACCCCACGACGAAGCCGCCGCTAAGCAATCGCGACTGGCTCAGGGCCGGTCTCGATCTCGCGATCGACGCGCGCCTCACGACCGCGGACACGGTCTATTGTCCGCACTCACTCGACGCCACCGCGCTCACGGCCGGCCTCGCAGGTGCGCTAGCGGGCGGTGCTCGGCTCCAGCTCGGCGACCCACCGACCAGTGCTGTCCCGACCCAGGTCTGGCACGAGCTCATGAACAGCGGGGCGACCGTGGTGCTCGCCGATGACGAGGTCGCGCGCGAGCTGGCCGATGTGCCGCTACCGGAACGGCACACCGTGCGCCTCGTGCTCGGCGTCGGTCTCGCATCCGAGATCGCGGCGGCGTTGGTCGACCGTCTCGGAGCCCGCACGCGCTATCGTGCCCTCGACCCGTTCGCGTCGGCTTCGCGGTCGACGTCGCCGGCCGGCTGATGCGCCTCGCCCCCACGCGGTCACGCTGCGCCAGCTCCAATACCTGGTAGCCGTCGCCGATCGCCTGAGCTTCCGCGCCGCCGCCGAAGCCTGTCATGTGGCCCAGCCGTCGCTGTCGACCCAGATCGCCCACGCCGAACGCGCCTTCGGCGTGCAGGTCTTCGAGCTTCCTGGGTTCCTGAGATGGTGCTGTCACGACGGTTCGACACACGCCATCGGCCGCGCCGACTTGCGGGGTCACGTCGACACCGTGATCCGACTGAGGTAGGCAGCGCGGGTCGCCCGGCGGGCGCGATGCGACGGCGCAATTCAACGATGGGCTCGAACCAAGGAGGACAGCATGGGCAAGGTGATCGACGAGGGCTTCGACCGGATCGAGATCCTCCGGATCGGTCGGAAAGCGTTGGATGTCGGGCGCACGAAGACGCGACGATCAAGACGGCGGTCGAGGAGGATTTCCCGGGACTCTTCGAGGACTTCGACCAGGTCGAGAGTGACATCAAGGCGTTGGATCTCGACCTCGGCCCCAAGTTGGCGGTGCTGGAGGACGCCAAGAAGGACGCTAGTGCCGCGACCGAGGCATGGTGAACCATGCCTCGCCGCCGTCCTTCGGACGTCGACCGCTTCGCGGGTCCCGGCTCTAGCCCTATTGGACAGGGGGCTTCCGCCGCCTTCGACCCCCGCGCCGCTTCGCGTCGCCCTAGTGCCGCGGGAGAGACTTGCGGATCGAAACACCCTGGTCACGGCACTAGTTTCTTGATCGTGAGCGAGCTCGAACGGCTGAAGACGCTCGCGGGACGTCGCAAGAACTATGCGGCGATCATGTTCATCGCGCCTGAGGGAGCCGCGAC
>Ga0105049_10001856_pt1 | contig 25019 bp, 13 predicted proteins | sample MAT06_FD_78087 | JGI IMG/M metagenome (GOLD analysis project Ga0105049, IMG submission 78087) | Freshwater microbial communities from Lake Fryxell liftoff mats and glacier meltwater in Antarctica - MAT-06 | ecosystem: Environmental > Aquatic > Freshwater > Ice > Liftoff microbial mat | place...
ACGAGACCCGGGTGGGCGTTGCCGTTGGACTTGTGAAGCAATCCACAGCACGACTGCGAAGTCGAGCATCACGACCCGATCAGCGCCTGCTGATGGTCCTGCACACAGGCCATCGGGTCCACGGAAATGGGCAGCCGCCGTGGCGCCCCGAATCCAGGACCCGGCTTGTGCAAATCCGCGCAAATCATGCTTCATGCGTATAGTCATCCAACCCCATTGACAGGACTGACTTCCGGTGATTGCATCGGTCCACTATTGGCTGTGCAAAGATTTGCACAAAGTCGCAGCCCCCAACCAAGCAAACCATCGCCGGGATTCCGCAATCCTATGAAACGACTGAGCTCCTACTCGCTGGGCACCGCCGCATCCGTCCTGATTTTCACCTCGGCAGGTGTCGCCTTTGCCCAGCCCACCACACGCCCCCAGATGTCGTGGCACTGGCACGTTCACCAGCCCAACTACTGGAACGGACCCTCTCGCGCCGCTGGCGCCCCCGACCGTGTGGAGTTCGCCTGGGAGTCCATCCAGCAAAAGGATGGCGGCGATCCTCATCCGACCAACGACTTGCGCGGGATCTTCGGCCTCGATGATCGCATTGCGGCCTATCAGTTTCGGATGCGCGATTCCCTCGGCACCATCGGCGGATACACCCGGTCTGGCGTGGCGGTCAGCTACTCCGGGGCGTTGATCGAGAACGTAAACAGCATCGGCGACGCCAGCCAACTTGGGTTTTCGCCCGGCTGGAACGGTGCCCTGAACCAGGCAAACGACTGGACGACGGCCAGCGGCTACAAGCGGCTGGAGTTCACCAACTTCTCCGCGCACCACGGCCTTCTGGCGCTGCTTCCCGCCGAGACCAGCAGCATGTCGATCCGCCTCCAGCAGGAGATCCTCAAGCGCGAGTTCGGCGCCGACTCCATCAGCAAGGGCTTTTTTCCCACGGAGATGGCCTTCTCGACTCGCCTGATCCCGATCCTCAAGGACCTCGGCATCGAGTGGAGCATCGTCAGCGGCGAGCACATCGCGCGCGCGTGCCCGGACTTCCCGGTCGTTCTCGGCAGCGGTGGCGTCGGTTGCGACCCGCCCAACTCCGCGGACCAGATCAATCCCGCGGGCGTCGAGTTCATCCGCGAGACGATCCAGCGCGGCTGCTCGCCAGTGAACGCGAATCCGCTATCCTATCAGCCGTCCTACATGAAGCGCGTGAATCCCGAAACGGGCGTGGAGGATTTCCTCATCGCCGTCCCGGCGGATCAGGCGACGGGATGGCTCGAAGGATACGGCCCCATCGGCACCAACTTCCTGCAACGGCTGGAGGCGCGAAACAATCCCGCCCAACCCTCGCTGGTGCTCATGTCCCACGACGGCGACAACGCCTATGCCGGCGGGTTCAGCTATTACATGGAGAACGTCTCCGCGCTCGCCAACTCCGCGAACGCGCTCGGCAACGGGGTGACGTCGATCCAGCAGTATCTCCACGATTTTCCGCCCAGTGCGGCGAAGGTTATCCACGTGGAAGATGGGGCGTGGGTGAACGCCGATGGCGACTTCGGATCGCCGAGTTTCATCAACTGGAACTATCCCCTGCTTGATGCCAGCGGCAACCACGACCCCGTCAATGGATGGCACGAGAAGGTACGCGAGATGGCGATCTTCGTCGCCGCGGAGCAGCGCATCCTGGCGGCGGAAAAGGTTACCCCCGCATATACGCGCAACATGGCTAAGATCATGACGCCCGACGCGGGAACGCATCCCATCGACCGCGCGTGGCACTACCACCTGGCCTCGTTCGATTCCGGCAACGTGTACTATGGCACCGTCGAAGATTTCGAGATCAAGGGAACGCTCGGCGCCAACGAAGTCGCGCGCCTTGTCGATCCGATCATTGCCGGTGGCTCCGCCGATGCGACCAAGCCGACGGTATGGGTGCCCCAGCGCTTTCCCTGGAATCCCGGCAGCCTAAACTTCGGCGTCGCCTATGCCGGTAACGCGACGCTCTATCCAGGGCGCCAGTATATCAACAACGGCGATTTCCACATCTGGACGTTCGTCTCCGACACCGCTGGTCCCGCCGATGCGGTGCTCAAGTACCGTATAGACGCCGACGGCGCCAATCCGCTCTCCACCAACCAAAACGAGACGTTCGCCGGCGGCGCCGAAGTTGGGAGCTGGGTGAGCCTTCCCATGGCCGGGCGGGAGTTCCCGAAGACGAACATCTATGGCAAGGGCGGGTTGGACTACTTCATCCTTCCAAACCACATCGCGCGGCACTATTCCGCCCCGATCACCGGCCTGCGCAGTGTACTGATCGACTACTATGTCGAGGCGACCGACAGCACCGGCAACGTCACCAAGTCCGACATCCAGCACGTCTATATCGGCGATGGATCGGGTTCCACTGGTGGAGGAGGCGGCACGGTCGTTGTCGCGGAGCCCAACCCCCCCGTGCGCGGCGAGCAGGTGGCAATCACCTACGATCCCGCCGGACGTCCCCTCGCCAGTTCCCCCGAGGTGCATATCCACCTTGGCAAGAACAACTGGGTCGGAGGCGCCCAGACCCCACGCCCCGCGATGATCCTGAGCGGGGACAAGTGGACCCACACCTTCACCGTCGATCCCGACGCATTGGACCTCAAGATGGTCTTCACCACCGCAGGCACCGGGAACGCTGGCCAGTGGGACAACAACGGCGGTGCCGACTGGACATTCGTCACCACGGGCGATCCCGTTGCGACGCCCACCGTCGCCCCCGACGCCAATCCCTTCGCTATGGACGGCACGCTTGATTCCAACGCGTGCGATGTGGATGGAACAGGACGTCTATACGTTGCCGAGGCCAACGGATGGCTGTACATCGCCGCCAATGGATCACTCCCCAACGACCACTTCATCTATCTGTCTCCCGATCCAACTACGCTCATCAACGTAAACTGGGCCAAGGCGGGACAGGTCGGCACGTGGAGCCACTTCCTCGCGGTGGAAGGCAACGGCGGCAACTTCTCGAGCTGGTACGGCGCAACCCAGAACCAGCTCGCCGATTCCGCGGCCAGCTACGTCCACGCACGCAATGGCGTGTTCGTGGAGGGCGCCATCCGCAAGAACCTCGTTGGGACAGGGTCCGCCTTCGTTGCGCTCGGAATCTATGGTACAAACGACGCAGGCGCTCTCCAGATTCAGTCGCCGCCGACGCAGAACGGGAACGGCAACATCGACGGCACCGAGTTCGTTGAGGTCGTTACCGGAGTCTCGCTCTGTACGGCCGCATCGCCGACTCCGTCGCTGACGGCGACCACTCCGCCCCCGACGACGACCACGCCTGCCTCAACCACCGCTCCCACCACGCCGCCGCCTTCCGCAACTCCAACAGTCACCCCGCCGCCGGCCTCCCGGCGCATCACCATCGGCCCCGGAGATCAGATCGGGGAAACGGCTGGCCAGGTCTTTTTCGAGGAGCTTCAGGACTGGGAGTATGGCGATTGCCGCGCGATCGACGCCTACGGCGACTCCGTGAATCTCGGCGGGGGAGAGAACGCCCGCGATCTCGTTTCGTTCTCGAGCTTTGACGACGATGAGGCGGGAACCTTCTACATGCGCGCCGATTTCTTCGATCTCTTCCTAGAGGCGGAGAACAGCGTGCTCGACCTCTATGTGCTCATGGACTTCGGCACCCCAACCGTTGGCGCGACGGCCTGGCCCGATGGCGTCAATGGCGCCGTCGCCGAGCAATGGGACCTTTCGCTGGCGCTTTACAGTGGCCAGTTCTGGAACATCCGCGCCGCGAATGGCAGCGTGCTTTCCAGTCAGGATTCCAACGCTCTGCGGTTTCGCGGCGCTTACTATCGCTCCGACCTCGACGCGGTGGAGTTGGGCATCGACCGCGCCCTGTTGACCGAGAACGGCTGGGATGGCGTGTCGCCGATCAACTTCCAGATCGGCACAACCCGCGACTTCAATCCGGCGCTCGCTGATCGACTTCCCGATTCGGGGTCGATCGCGAGTACATCCTCCTGCCCCACGGCAAAGTTCGCTTATGTCCTGCACGGGAATCAGGCGATCAGCCCGGCGGACTATATTCAGCAATTGGTCCACAACACCACCGTAACCACACCCGGCGGCAACCCAACGGGATACCGCCGGGCCCTTGAATCGGCGCGTATCTTTGGCGCCGCGCCGAACATCCACGTCAGCGCGACTCTCCTTTCATCCGCCATGTGGGCCGCCAAGGCCGACCCGAATGCGCCCGATGATGGGCCCTCCTTCGTTAGGGAGATCGCCGACTTCCTCGACGGCGATTCCACCAACGGAGAGGGCGCCGTCATTTGGGGCGTTTACTCCGAGCACATCATGCCATTCTTCGAAGGCACGATGAACCAGGACTCCATCGCGCTGAACGACGACTATCTCCAGTCTGTTCTGGGAATCGGCCCGCCCACCGATAGCGCGCTCTTCTGGATTCCCGAGCGCGTTGCTCGCGGGCGCACCTTCGCCGATCTCGTCGCCACCGGTTATCGGTTCACGATTCTCGATCAGATCGATCACTTGAGAAAGTGGTATGGCGCCGCCGCCGAGCAGGCGGGCAAGTACAAGATAAACCGCATCAACGGGGTTGGGGCGTTCATGATCAACGACGACGCCGACAGATTCAAGTTTGCCAATAGCGATGGCGGCCTGTGGTTCGACACACGGCGCACGCTGATTGACCTCGCCCGTTCCGGCGATCAAGAGCAGGTCCTCCTTGTCTTCGACGACTGGGAGGCCTATGCGGGGCGCTCGTTCCTCAGCTTCAATCAAGGGACCGACAATCCCGACAACTTCAACACCAACATCCGCTGGCTAGCCAACAAGCCATGGATCGAAATCGTGACGCTGGAGGACGTGGCGAGTCGCGGCTGGACGCCCATCGATCGCGGGGACAACATCGATCTTCCGTTCGAGTCATACGACTTCCTCAACTTCGCCACCCAGGGGAACTATCAGAACTGGTATCACGGCAACTCCATCGAGGAGGATTTCGACGGGTTCGCCCCTTGGATTCGGCAGGATCTCAACTCGCGGGGGACGAAGCCGTTCGGTGCGTTGACAACCTATGCGGCGACAGCTGGACGCCAAACCACCAGCGGGCCGGGAACGATCGCTCAGGATGTCTTCGATTCGGTCTATGGTCCGGGAATCGACAACCCGCTGCGCAGGCTCGCCCGCATCGGATATAGCACGGCAACTTTTGAGACCGCATGGCACGACGAGACCGACGCGGAGCGGTGCCCCGATGGCACGTACAACTGCCGCACGGACAATGGCCCCGACGCCATCGCACAGTTTGCCAAGGACCAGCAGTTCCACAACCTGCGCAAGGTGGGGCTGCTGACTCGGGCAGCTCAGTGGGCATTATCGAGCCCAGCCGCTGTCTCCGTCTCGATGATGTCGGACATCGACCACGACAGCGAGGTGGAATTTCTACTTTTCAACGACAGGGTCTTTGCCGTCTTCGAGAATGACGGCGGGCGACTGATACTCCTGGTGGGACGCAATCCATCCACGGGTCAAGTGGCCGTCCTTGGTGGGAATCTAGTTGGGTTCCCCGACCGGGATGACGAGTGGGAGACGGACGCAGATGTCGGAGCGCGCAGGATCTCGATCCTGCACGACCGCTGGGCTGAGACCGCTCAGACAAGCCAGTACGTAAACGATGTCCGGACCGTGTTCATTGATGATGCGCTTCCGGGCGGCGGACCTGGCGGATCGACGGTTTCTTTTGCTTCGGGCGACGGTAAGATCAGCCGGACGGTGGTCCTAAGGGATGGTTCGGCAGCCCTGCATGTAAACTATCAGCTGAACCCGGACCGCGGGAGGCTGTATATACGCAACGGGCTGGTGGGCGATCTTCTCAACGTGCTGGAGACTGGCCAGTCTGCGCTGAGCTTCACCTCCGATGCCACGCGCGCGGAGCTTCGCAACACCACAACCAACGCCGCGGTCGCCGTGGAATTCGGTACCGCCCAATTCAATCCCGCGGCGGGAGACGGCACCACCAACACCCCTCGCAATCTCGCCATGACCCATCAGGTCGAGGTCTCGGGCACAGGCACGTTCGGATTCTCGATCACGCTCGACGTAAACGGCAGCGGCGCCATCTCTTCGCCGAGCCCGTCGGCCACTCCGATTGTCACCGCGAGCGCGACCGCGACGGCGTCGATCTCGGCGACGGGTTCGCCTACTGCTTCACCATCGCCAAGCAGCTCCGCCACTGCGACCCTACCGCCCACTGAATCTCCCACATCATCGGCGACCCCGAGCGCAACGATCACCGGGACTGCCACGCCAAGCGCCACAGCCACCTCGACACCGGAGCCAACCGAGAGCGCGACGGCGAGCCCGACGGGCACGACTCTCACCACGTCCCCCTCGCCGACAGATACTGCCACGCCCACGGCCTCATCCACCCCCCAGCCATCATCCACCACCGGGCCCTCGGCCACCGCCCAACCCCCAACGGCCAGTGCCACCTCGCCTGTCACCGTGACGCCGACGACCACCGGCGCCACGGCGCGTCAGATTATCGACGCCCTGACCGGCAGGATCGCCAGTAATGCCACGTTTGATCGGAATGGCGATAGTTTGGTCGATGCCGGAGATATACGGGATCCGTGACCGCCACGCGGCGGGGGAGAGTTACTCCTCCTCCGCCGCGTCTATACAGGCGATTTCAGCACGCTCGCGATGATTGCGTCACAGATCAGCCATCCTTCCGGCCGCAGCGAGACGCGGTCTTCCGAGAGCTCCACCCATCCCTGCTCCACGGCGCGGTGCTCCAGTATCCATGAGCTAAGCGTTTGGTAGAGATCCGCATCGTCCTTCGCGCCAAAGCCATCGCGTCGGCGCAGGCCCGTGAAGAGGCGTTCCTCCATCCGCGCGCGGTCGTCCAGTGTCTCCGTCGGCACGCGGGGGAGGCGACCAAGCGCAAGCGCCTGACCCCACTGGTCGATGTCGGGCGGATTATGCCAGCGGAGCGCCCCGAGATTGCTATGGGCGGAGGGCCCCAGCGCGATCACGTCGGCCCGGCTCCAGTAGCGCTGGTTGTGCCTTGAACGGAATCCAGGCCGCGCGAAGTTGCTGATTTCGTAGTGATCGAATCCCTCCCGCTCCAGCAGCGCCGCTCCCGCCAGATACATGTCGGCCTGGGAATCCTCGTCGATCTCCGCAATACGCCGCTCGGCCCTCCACTTTTCGAAGGGAGTGTCCTCGTGATAGGTGAGGCCATAGAAGCTTATGTGATCCGGCGCGAGGTCCAGCGCCTGCGTCAAGTTGCTCTCCCAATCGAGCTGGCTTTGTCCCGGCAGGGCGAACATCAGATCGATGGAGATGTTTCCGAATCCCGCCGCGCGAGCGTTGGCAATCGCCCGTCGAATTGCCGTCGCGTCGTGCAGGCGCTCCAACTGCTTGAGATCGCGTTCGGCAAAGCTCTGCACGCCAATACTTAGTCGCGTGACTCCCGCTGCGCGCCATTTTGCGCAACGCTCAGGGGTGAGGTTTTCGGGGTTCGCCTCGAGAGTGATTTCCGTATCCGCGCTGACAAATGCACCCTTCAGCTCCGCTACCAGGTCGCCGACTGCCTCAGGCACCAGCGTGCTCGGTGTGCCTCCGCCAAAGTAGATCGTGGAGAGCGGCCGGGCCGGGAGGTCGGGATACTCCGCCATCAGGAGCCGTAACTCCATCGCAAGCATCGCCGGAAATTCCAGCCGCGCGCGCGCCGGGCGGTCACGGAGCTCGATCTTGTAGAAATCACAGTACGGGCAAGCGTGCTTGCAAAAGGGCACGTGAATGTAGATGCCCAGATCGCCGCTCTCAGGATTCGTCCCGCTCATGCCAGAGGAGTGCCTGCCTCCCTCTCGAAGTGCAATCGCCAACCGCTATGGCCGCGCAATCACGCATCCCGCCAGATGCCCGCCAAATCCCATGTTCCACTTCAACACGCATTCGATGCGATGGCGTTCCGCGGATTTCAAGAGGTGCGCGCTGCCGCAATTTGGCGCGGCGGTCTCCATGCCCGGCGTTCCCGGCGCAAACTGTCCGCGAAGCGCGATGACGCTGCACGCCAGCTCGACGCTCCCCGCCGCGCCCATCAGGTGACCGATGGCGCCCTTCACCCCAAAGGCCGGCGGCATGGGACATCCCGCGAAGAGATCCGCCAATGCGCGCGACTCCGCCTCGTCGTTCAGCGGTGTCCCGGTGCCGTGGAGAGAGACTAGGTCAATATCGCCCGCAACGACGCCGGCATCGCGCATCGCGCGACGCGCGAGCGAAGCAACGTGCTTTCCATCGGGCTTCGTGCTGGTCCAGTGGTGAGCCTCGCTGGCGGAGGCCCAGCCTCGCAATTCCGCCAACGGCTCGATGCCCGCGCGAAGGCATGCATCCTCAGTGGCGAGCACAAAAAGCGCCGCTCCCTCGCCCGCAACAAACCCATCATGCCTCGCATCGAAGGGGAAGCATCCCTTCGCAGACATCGCGCCCAGATTGCGAAAGCTGGCGAGGTAGAGCGGCGTCAACGCCGCCTCGGAACTCCCTGCAATGGCGAAGTCCGCCCGCCCATCCGCTATCCACTCCGCTGCTCGCGTGATATTGTGAAGTCCCGTGGCGCAGGCGCTCACGAGGGCTTGCGACGGGCCCCTGAGATCGAATCGCCTCGCGAGCACTCGCGCGGGCAGGTCTGCGGGAAAATCCAAGAAGTGCCGATCGATGTGTGCGCGATCCTCGACGAAGAGCAGAATCGATCCCTTGCTGGTGGCGGCGGCGACGCCCCGGCATTCTGGCGGTGTGCGCTCGGAGAGCCGCCGCATCGCGTGTGCGACCTCGTCGGCGGCAGTGCGCAGCAGCGTGATCGTGCGATCTTCCCCGGGGATTGAATCTATGTTCCGGCAGCGCGCGACAGGAAGGGTGCCAAGGCCATCGAAGTGCTCCGGAGCAATAGCCACGCACCCTTCAATGAGGCCCTGCTCCTGAGCGGCGATTCCGCGCCCCCACGGCCCGACGACTCCCATCGCTGCGATGTAAACACGCCTTCTCATGTCGAGAGAAGGGGAGGAGGACACGCTCCCGGCGCAAGCTTAGCTCTTCAACGCCTCTTCGATGGCGGCGCGAACGTCACCGTGGTGCTGGCGATAGACAACCCGCCCCGCCCGATCAATGACCACCACTGTCGGGAATCCCCGGATTTCGAACTCGCTGAGGAGGCGGTCCGCGCCGGAGAAAATGGTCGGGAACGTGATCCCGTTGGCCGACTCGTAGTCTGCCAGCGTCTGCGAATCGCGATCGCCGCTGATCCCAACGAATTGCACGTCCTGACCCGCATACTCCCCGTGAAGCGCAATCATCTCGGGAATCTTCTCCCGACACGGCCCGCACCAGGTCGCCCAGAAATCGACGACCACCACCTTGCCGGAGAAATCGTACTCCGAAATCTCTACCCCGCTCGCAGTCCGGCCCGATATCGATGGCGCAACGCTCCCAACGTCGCTCCCGGGCGGTGCCGTGATCCCGGTGACGCGCGCAAGGACCACCACGGCGATGAAGATGCAGAATCCAAAGCCCAAGCTCCGGACAATCAAGTCCTTGGTCGTTAGTCCTTCGAGGTTCACGTCGTCAGTCCTCCGGTCCACAATAGCGGGGAGCGAAATCGAGGCCATCGACAGCGCCGAATTTCTCCTTTGCCCACCCGCTCCGTGGTGGCCAAGGCTCCTTGCCGCGCGGCAACCGCCGCAACGACTCGTCAAACAGGAGACTACCCCGCGATGGCCACCCGTGTAAATGCTTTCGGAGCCCTTGGCAGCCTTAGCTTTGGTTCCGGTCAGAAGGCCAACTACTACTCCCTTTCAAAGCTGTCCAACAGCGGTCTGGGGGATCTCTCGCGCCTTCCGGTGTCCATCCGCATCCTGCTGGAGTCTGTGCTGCGCAATCTCGACAACTTCGCCTACACGGAGGAGCACGTCCGCAAGCTCGCGAGCTGGAAGGCCGTCGATCCCAACCGCGAGGAGACGCCCTACATGCCAGCCCGCGTCGTCCTGCAGGATTTCACCGGCGTTCCCGCCGTCGTGGACCTTGCCGGAATGCGCGACGCGGTAAAGCGTCTTGGCGGCGACCCCTCCCGCATCAACCCCCAGATTCCCTGCGACCTCGTGATCGACCATTCGGTGCAGGTTGACTACTATGGAACGAGCGACTCGCTCTTCAAGAACGAGAAAGTCGAGTTCGAGCGCAACGGCGAGCGTTACCAGTTCCTCAAGTGGGGCCAGACGGCGTTCAACAACTTCCGCGTGGTGCCGCCCTCCACGGGCATCGTGCACCAGGTGAATCTGGAGCACCTTTCCCCCGTCACTTTCTGGAACAAGAAGCTGAACGAGGTTTATCCGGACTCCTGCGTCGGCACCGACAGCCACACCCCCATGGTCAACGGCCTTGGCGTGCTGGCGTGGGGCGTGGGCGGCATCGAGGCCGAGGCAGTGATGCTGGCCCAGCCGATCTACATGCTCGTACCCGACGTGATAGGATTCAAGCTGACCGGTCGCCTTCCCGAGGGAACCACCGCAACCGACCTCGTCCTTCGCATCACCGAGATGTGCCGCAAGAAGGGCGTCGTCGGCAAGTTTATCGAATTCTTCGGCGAGGGTGTAGAGACCATGTCCGTCGCCGACCGCGCCACCATCGGCAACATGGCGCCGGAGCAGGGGAGCACCGTCAGCTTCTTTCCCATCGACCGAAAGACGCTCGACTACATGCGCCTGACGGGGCGCCCCGAGGAGTACATCGACCTGACTGAGCGCTATGCGAAGGAGCAGGGGATGTTCCTCACGCCCGGCGCGCCGGAGCCCGAGTTCACCGACGTGATGGAACTCGACCTCTCCACCGTGGAGCCCGCGCTGGCCGGCCCCAAGCGCCCCCATGATCGCGTCCCCCTCAGCCAGGTCGGACCGACCTATCGTTCAATGCTCACCGCGCCCGTCGGGCCACGGGGCATGGGACTCAAGGAGGAGGAGCTTTCCCGCACCTCCATCGTCCACAGTGAAGGTCACGAGGAGACCATCGGCCACGGGGCCGTCGTGATCGCGGCGATCACCTCGTGCACCAACACCAGCAACCCGTCCGTGATGCTTGGCGCGGGGCTCGTCGCCAAGAAGGCTGTCGAGCGCGGCCTCACCGTGAAGAACTACGTCAAGACGTCGCTCGCCCCCGGCTCCACCGTGGTCACGGAGTATCTCCGCAAGTCCGGCCTGCTCCCCTATCTCGAGAAGATCGGCTTCAACGTGGTCGGCTACGGCTGCACCACCTGTATCGGCAACTCCGGGCCTCTTCCCGACGCCGTGGGCAAGGCTATCGGGGACGGTGACCTGGTGGTCTCGGCGGTGCTCTCCGGTAACCGCAATTTCGAGGGCCGCGTGAACCCCCTCACGCGGACGAACTATCTCGCGTCGCCACCCCTCGTGGTGGCCTACGCCCTCGCGGGTTCCACCGCCATCGACATCACCAAGGATCCCATCGGCACCGGCAGCGATGGCCAGCCCGTGTACCTTCGCGACATCTGGCCCACCACGGAGGAAGTCGCCGAGACCGTTCGCAATTCCGTCTCGCGCGAGCAGTTTATCGAGCGCTATGCCGACGTGTGGAAAGGCTCCGAGGCGTGGCAGGCCGTGAAGACCACCACCAGCGAATTGTACGAGTGGGACGCCGAATCGACCTACGTTCAGAAGCCTCCCTTCTTCGACGGACTCAGCCTGGACGAAATGCACATCGGCTCCATCAAAGGTGCCCGCGTGCTCGGCGTCTTCGGCGACTCCGTCACCACCGACCACATCTCACCCGCTGGCTCGATCGCCAAGAATTCCCCGGCCGGCAACTACCTCGTCAGCAAGGGCGTCGACCGCGAGGACTGGAACAGCTATGGCGCGCGACGCGGCAACCATCACGTCATGATGCGCGGCACCTTTGCCAACATCCGCATCAAGAACGGCTTGGTCCCAGGAGTGGAAGGGAACGTCACCCTCCACCTCCCCACCGGCGAACAGATGAGCTTCTTCGACGCCTCGCAGAGGTATATACAGGCGGGTACGCCGCTCGTGATCCTCGCGGGGAAGGAATACGGTTCCGGCTCTTCGCGCGACTGGGCCGCGAAAGGGCCCGCGCTCCAGGGCGTCAAGGCCGTCATCGCGGAGAGCTATGAGCGCATCCACCGCAGCAACCTGATCGGCATGGGAATCATCCCCCTCCAGTTTCAGGCTGGCGACTCCGCCGCGGGCCTCGGCATCACGGGACGCGAGACTTTCTCCATCGCCCTCGACGACACCCTCCAACCGGGCCAGAAGGTCACCGTCGAGTTCGTCCGCGAGGACGGTACCAAGGGAACCTTCCCCACACTGAACCGCATCGATACGCCGGTGGAAATCGAGTACTATCGGAACAAGGGCATCCTGCAGACGGTGCTGAGGTCGTTGGCGAAGGAATAGCCACGGGCGCGCGTCTGCGTTCGCGAATGAACTCGCGGAACTGCCCCCGATCGCTGCGGTTAGGTTGGTGGAGCAGCGGAGACTCAGCGCGCGGGAACTGTCCCGTGAACCACTGTCCCCTCATTGTCGGGGGCGAGTTCAGCGATGCGCCCGCCGAAGTCGCACGATGTCAGAAATTCCTCCAGCGATTCGCGGACGGTATCTACTTTACTCGATTCGCAGATCGCGAGCATCGTAGGTCCCGCGCCGCTGACGCAGAAGCCAGCCGCACCCGCGGCCTTTGCGGCTGCCGCAAAATCGTCATAACGCCGGAAGAGCGGCTTGCGCTGGGGTTGGTGGAGCCGGTCGTCGAGCACAGCCGCCAGCAAGTCGGCATCGCCGGACTGCAAGGCGAGCACCACCAGCGGCGTCCGCGAGAGGTTGAAGATGGCGTCCTCGCGGGGTATCGTCGCGGGCAGGAGGGAGCGCGCCTGCGCCGTGCGGACTTCGTAGTCGGGAATCACGAAAACGAATCGCAGATCGGGGTGAACGGGAACGCGTGTCCATGCCAGCGGGACCGAGAATGCTGCGCTGACCACGAGCCCGCCGAGGAGCGTCGGTGCCACGTTGTCCGGATGTCCCTCGATGCTGACTGCCAAGTCGAGGATCGCGCCCTCGTCGAGCGGGTTGCCCAGGAGAGAGTTGGCGCCCACGAGTCCGGCAACAATGGCCGTGCTGCTGCTGCCGAGCCCCCGCGCATTCGGCACCTCGATGCGTGCGCGCAGGCGCAGCGGCGGAGGCTCGATCCCCTGGGCGCGGATGAAGTTCTTCGCCGTGGTCAGCGCCAAGTTGTCCGCCGTGGCGGGAATTCCCGCTTGGCAGCTTCCCTCCAGAACCACTTCGTCGGAAGCGCCGGGCGCGAGTACCTCGAACTCGAACTCGTTGTGGATCGAGATCGCGCAGCCAAGGCTGTCGAATCCCGGGCCAATATTGGCTGTGGACCCGGGAACAATCACTTGGCATTTCGTGCCCGGCTGCATCGCGGCGCTCTCCGGCGTCATGGTGTTTCCTTTTGCAGTGCTTCCTTGAGCGACGCGAGTTCCGCGCGCAGGGCGCCCTCGCGCTCAGCCGGAAGAAGAGAGACCCCCTTTTGCCGCAAGCCCGCGTCGAGGGCCAGCAGATAGTGGCCCTCCTCGAATGCCTCTCGCGCCTTTCCCGTCTCGCGGTAGACGCGCATCTTCAGGAGGATCATGTCCGCGCCCAGCGGGTTCTCCGCCAGGCTCGCATCGATCACCCGCATCGCTTCGGTCTCTTCTTTCGCGAGCAGGTAGAGGCGCACGGCGTTCTGTATCGGAGCAGCACCGCCGGGGGACAGCGCCAAGTGACGCTCGGCCGCGCGAGCCGCCTTGGCGTAGTCGCCTGCGAGTTCGAACATTTCGATCGCAGACTTGAGGGACGCGAGCCGCTCGATCTCCTCGCGCTCCTTCTGGCCGGGCTCTTGGATCACCGTCGCCACACGCAGGTCGGCGACGGAGTGGAAAATCTCTCCCGCGCGCAGATAGGCCGCGCGCGATTCCCCGGTGCCTTGCGCAAGCTGCTGGGCCAGCATCGAGTGGAGGCTACCCTGGAAGTAAACGACGGAAATCTTCCGACTCAGTCGGGCAGAGTGGTCGCCCTCTTCCACGGCCCTGCGCATCAGCGTCAGGATGGCATCGCCCTTCTCGCCGCCCTTTGAGGAGGCTTGTGCGACGCGCGCGCTGTTGTAGTAGAGAATCGCGAGGTTGTAGTGTACCTCCGAATAGTCGGGCCCGTACTTCTGCAAAGCCTTGTAGGTGGCGAGCGCCGTGTCGATTCGCCCCAGGCGGTTCTCCACATTAGCCAGCTTGTAGTAGGTCGTCATGCGCGTGGGATCGAGCGCGATTGATTGGCGAAGGTGGGCCACGGCCTTCTGCAGATAGTCGATCACCATCGGGTCCTCGGCCTGACCCGAGGCGCCGAAAAAGCTGTCGGGAAACTCGGAGAGCTTGAGCCCCTCGTTATGGTAGTAGGCGGCGCGAAAGGCGCGAATGCTCGTTGGGGTGATCCAGAGGAGGAAAATAGCGGAGGCGGCAAGCAGGCCCTTGGCGATCATTGGATACGTACGAACGGAAGCGATTCCCGCCGCCCCGTTGCCGCGTGCGCGGCGCGATGGCTCGCCCCCGCCCGGCGCGCGCAGTCCCAGCAGTGCAACGCCCAGTGCTGTGCCCAGCATCGCGTGAAGCGATCCCACCCCCACGGGCCAGCGCGTCATCGGCGTTGTCATCGATCCGGCGAGAATGCTGACCACTCCAACAAGGCAACCGATCACAGCCACGCGGATCGTCATGTCGGGGCAGCGGCGCAGCGCGAGATAGCCCAGGCCAAAGATGGACCCAAGGAATGTCAGATACGCGGCGGCGCCGAGCACGCCGGTATCAGAAAGCAGATCCAGCACCCAGTTGTGGGCATAGATGGTGAGGTTGCTGATGCGCATCAGATGGTATTCGGGATTGCGGTACTCGGGAAAGAGGATACGGAAGCTTCCCGGCCCGCCGCCCAGCACTGGATTGTCGCGAAAGATCGCGAGGGCGCCGCTCCAGATCGCCTTGCGCGGGCCCAGACTCTCGTCCAGGTCTTTGATCTGCGCCCTCAGGTCGCCCCACGTGAAGAAGAGCACCGTTGCCGTCATGATCGCTCCGCAAGCCACCATCAGCGACAGGTGGGGTATGCGCCGCAGCCCCGCAAACCAGAACGCCGCGCCGAAGAACAGTACCAGCAGCACCGGCAGAATCAGGATCGCCGACTTCGCGAATGTCGTGAAGACGCACGTCAGCGCGAACACCAGCGCCAGCCCCGACGCCACCATCCACGCGACAGAGATGCCCACCAGATAGCCAGGCTCGTTCTCCGCGATGCGCCTCCTCAGGTTATGGAACACGAACATCGTACACGCGGCAGTGACCGGCAGCGTCATCGTCAGGAAATTCCCGAAAAACTGCACGTTCAGGATCGTGGACAACATGCTGCGGTTGTCGCGGAAGGTCTTCACCAGATCGTGCAGTCGGTCCTCATCCAGAGGAGCGCCGCGGGGATAGAGGAACTTGTACAAGGGCTCCATGAAGCCGGCGTAGTGCAGCAGCCCGAAGCCCGTGGTGACGAGTGTGATCACCACCCAGAACTTGAGCGCGCGCTCGGCCATCTTCTTCGTCTGAATCACGGCGGAGCCGAGCAGGACGAAGCCGAGCGCCGATACATACATCGCCGTGGACTGCCACCCGATCCAGTGGGCGAAATCACGAGCCGCAATCGTGGAAGCCACACACACGGCGATGTACACGCCATAGGCGATCCAGACGATGCGCGGCGGAAGTTCCACCAGCCCCGCCAGAAGCAATCCGGCCCACGCCACAAACATTGCGGCGCCGCCGATCAATAGGAACGGTATCTTGATGTCGTCGAGCTGGTGGGTATACGCCGTCAGTCCCAGGATCACCAGCGCGGTGCACGCGCAATAGAGCAGGAACCCCGCCCTCACGGGCCATGGCGGCAGGACTTCGGGATCATAGGCCGCCACGCCGCTCATTCCGGGTAGATCTCCTCGAGGCCATCCATCCCCGGAAGGTATTCCAGCGCCCGCGCGTCGAACTCCGCCGCGAATTCGATCAGGATTTCGTCAAAGAGAGGCCGCCTGTCCACCGGATACCAGATACGCAGGAAGCCAAGGCCGCGCGTTTCCGTCCTGACAAGAAAGTCGTTGTCGTAGCCTTCCAGAATCGCCACCACATAGGCGATTTGATCGAGCGGTACCAGTAGGCGGCAGGTCTGCCACTCCAGTTCCCTCGGTGCGTCGTTGGTGGGCAATGCCGTCAAGTGGCGGCTTCCGACGCGGCGATCTCCACCGCTTCTGACGATGCGCCGTTGTCTGCGAAGGTCAGTCGCTGCTTGATCATCAGGTTGATCATGCGCTCGGTGGCCTTGACCGAGGCGAGTACCTGATCGCTGGAGACGGCGCGCGTCTTCAGGCCGCCCTCCCAGGTGATCGTCGCCTCGACCAGCGCGTTGGTGCGCCCGCCGGGGGGGATGTGAATCTCGAAGTCCAACAGTCGCGGCAGGTGCAGCCCCATCCGCGGCGTCACCTCGCGGAGCGCGTTCATGAAGGCGTCATACCCGCCGTTGCCGTGGGCGATTGCCTCGTACTCGCTCCCCTTGTGGCGGACGCGGATGTTGGCGGCGGGCTTCATGCCCAGCGTCGTCGTGATGACGCATTCCGCGACCTGGAAATCCAGTGCCTCCGGCGTCGAGAAAAGGTCCGCGATCAGGAACGGCAGGTCCTCCGTGGTCACAGTCTTCTTGCTGTCGCCCAGCTCGATGATGCGCTGGAGCACCGCCTTGCGCTCCTCGGGGGAGAGCTCGAGGTTGAGCTTGTCGAGGTTGAAGTCGAGGTTGCTCTTGCCGGAAAGCTTGCCCAGCGCATAGACGCGATCGCGGCCAAAGCGCGCGGGGGTCAGCGTGCTCTCGTAGAGGTTCCCCTTCTTGTCGCCGTCGGCGTGGATTCCCGCCGTCTGTGTATAGACATCGTTCCCCGTGATCGGCGTGTTGGCGGCGATGCGCTTCCCGCTGAAGGCCTCCACGAGGCGGCTGATATCCTTCAGCTTCAACTCGTCCACGCCAACCTCGGCTCCCGCGTGGTCGCGCAGCATCGCCGTCACTTCGGCAAGCGAGGAATTGCCCGCGCGCTCGCCCAGGCCATTCACCGTCACATGGAGCCCCACCGCGCCGGCCTTCACCGCCTCGAAGCAGTTGGCTGTGGCCATCCCGTAATCATTGTGGCCGTGAAACTCGAAGGGAAAGTCCGGGAACCGCTGCGTCGTCTCCGCCACGAACCTGCCGACCTGGGAGGGATTCAGAATCCCGAGCGTATCGCAAAGGTGGATGCGCTCCACCGGCATATTGATCAGCGCCCCGATCATCTCGAAAACATAGTCGGAAGAATTCAGCATCCCGTTGGACCAGTCCTCGAGGTATATACACGATGCGACGCCCTTCGCGTGGGCATAGTCGAGCGTCACCTGAATGTCCACGAGGTGTTGGGCCAGCGTCTTGCGGAGCTGCTTTTCGCAGTGATGGCGCGAGCCCTTGGTCAGCAGGTTCATCCGGCGGCAGCCCGCCGTCGTCAGCCAATCGACGGATACCTCGCGATCCACGAAGGAGAGCACCTCCACGCGGTCCACGAAGTTGTTCTTGGCCGCCCACTCCATGATGCGCGAGAGTGACTTGGCCTCGCCCTCGCTCACGCGGCAACTCGCGACCTCGATGCGATCCACGCCGACTTCGAAAAGCAGCCGCTGCGCGACCATCAGCTTCTCGTGCCCGGGAATCGACACGCCGTGGGTCTGCTCCCCATCGCGAAGTGTGGTGTCCATCAGGCAGATGCGGCGCGGCTTGTTGCTCATCGGTGGCTTACCCGGGTTTCTGGCTGAATCTGCGACAGTTTCAGCCCGGTCTCCCGGGACGATCAATGGCTTTTTCGGTCACTTGGGATCGCGCGCGATCCGGAATCCCACGTTGGGCATCGCGGTGTGGGGCGCCGCCTGAAGCGAAAAGCCAGGCGCAATCGACCGGCCCTCGGTATCCCACGCGCCGCCGCGCAGGTACTTCATGGTCGGTTTGTACTCCGTGTCGAACAGCAACCCGTCGGAGCTTTCAAACCAGTCCGCCGTCCACTCGTAGGCATTCCCTGCCATGTCCAGGCATCCAATCGCGGACGCCGATGCGGGGTAGCAGCCCACGGGGGCCGTCCACGGAAACGGCCCGGATTCCACCGCGCCCGGGCCGTGCATATAGTTCGCGCTCGATCCCTCCTTGATTCCCTGCGCCGCCGCGCGCCATTCGGTGGAGGTCGGCAGCCTTCCGCCCAGGTCCTGCGCATAGGCATCGGCGCCATGCCATGTCACATTGAGAACGGGATGATCGGAGCGGCCAGCCCGCGGCGCCAAGGCACCCGAATCCTCGGCGGCAATCAGCGAGAGCGGAGCGGCGGGATAGATCTCCAGCCACGTGGTCCCATTCTTCCCGACAACCGCGCCACCCGTCAACTTGGCCGCGCCAGCGGCGATGGCTTTTCTTGCAAAGGCGGCATACTCCTGGTTGGTTACTTCGGTGATGCCGATTTCCACTCCGCTCGGCAGCCTGGCAAATCTGCCAGCCTGAGGTTCGGATGCGGGGAAGGTTGGAGCGGGCTTCCTGTTGCGAGACAGCGATGCGGGGCCGATCTCGGAGTGAAGCTTCGCCAGAAATCGGGCAAGCACCGCGGGGAGCTTCTTTCGCGTCGCCGCGTTGGTCCTGAGCGCGTTCGGTGTCTCGATGTGAATCGCCCGAAGCGAGACGTCGCTGGAAAGTGTCCCGTTCACCCGGCTGCCGAGGGCGTTGAAAGTGAGCGGCGTCGAGATGCCCTCGACTGTATAGACAGTTTCCTCCGGTAGATTGTCCCACTTCGTCGGCATCGCCTTGTCGCCCAGCTCCGCGGCAAGTGCCTCGTCCAGCGCCGCCTTCAAAAGGCGCACTTCATCGCGCGTGAAGCCGCGCGCAACACACTCGAACACATTGCGCCGAATTGTCTTTCCGTCGGCGGATCGAACCGTCAGGGCGTGGCCGTGGAAATCCACGTACAGGTCGATGGGAACCTCGCCGATACGATCGCTGGTCTTCGTTGCCAACAGAAGGGCCTCGCGGTATCGCGTATAGACGTCGTCCGCCGCCGCGGTCCATTCCCGATCCTCGCGTAGCGTGCTGCCTTCTCCCGCAAGCCGCTGCGTTGGGCGATTGGCGTCCACCCAGCGCCCCATTGATGGGAGACGCGCCCCCCATGCAACGATCGCAGGCACTTTGTAGGTCCTGTTCAGTTCCTCGACGATCTCCCCCGTGCGAGCGTCGTAGTCGCCGTGCGGCGCGCCAACAACCAACCCCTTCCAGCGGACGATATCGCCGGGCAGAACTTCCACTGAAACTGGCGGAAGCGATGGTTCCGGTGGCTTCCCCTCGCCGGTCCACTTTCTCAAGCCGATGGTCGTGGTTCCGTTTTCACCGGTCAGCGCCAGTGCGTCGCGGAGGTCGGGCGAAATCTGAAGCGCCTTGGTGTCATCGCCACCGGGCCAAACGAATGCCGTCACGGGGTCGCCACCGGCGGCCCTGAGCTCCACTGCGCCGCCGCGACCCAGACCCAGCGAATCGATCAAGCTACGCGGGATGAACACTCCATCCTTGATCAATGCGTGCTCCGATTCGGAGAGACTCCATGCGGAGAACTGCGTGGCTGGCTGCGCCACGCCAACGCTGGCCACGGCGACAATCATGAGTGATGCGATGGCAATTCTCATAGGGACTCCTCGAGTGGAGGTCTTGTCTTTGCGGAGAGGGTCCTGACCGTTGGCTCAATTTCTCGATAGAGCTGATAGTCGCCACACCCCGCCACCAGCTCCAATCGGTTTCGGCTGTCGATACGACTGAGGCGCGCAGCGTCCTCTTCGTCGATCACATAGTAGTCCTCATTCTTGTCGAGAAGGTGGACGACGATGTCCTCAACATCGCCAAAGGCCAGTGTCAGGGTGCCAAATCCCGGGTCAGCTGACAGCCATGGGCGCCCCAGCAGGACAAGCGTTGCATCCCCGGAGCCGCGGCTGTCGTTGTAAGCCGTGATGATCGCGGCCCGGTCAGTCGACCGCTGGTTGCGAATGGCGCTGAATCCGCCCAAGCCCACCACCATCAGCAACAAAACTGCCGCCGCGACGCGCCAAGACAAGTGCAGGGGCCTGGCCGGACTCAGGCGCGAGGCGAGCCTCCACTCCCTGATCGCCAGCCGGGCGCGCTTCGGGGCAACGATACTGCCCAGAATTCGCAGGGCTTTTTCCCTTCTCGGGTTGAGAGGCCATGAACGGATCGGCAATTTGTCTTCGCTGCCCAGCTCTGGACATACCTCGCCCACCGGCTCGATCACCACATAGTTGTAGTCCAGCCTCCGAAACACAGATGCGGAGAGGAAGCAAGTTACCTCCATCCCCAACGCATCCGCCAATTCTCGATAGTCAGCGAGCCCCACCAACTCGTCCACCGGCTGCAATCCCCAGCCACGCTTGATCAGCAGCCGTTGGTGCGCGGGCGATGGCGCCGTGATCAGCAAGGTGGCGTTTGGCCCCGCGGTGGCCTTGATGTTCTCGTATAACTTTGCCCGCGAGCCAGCGGGAAGGTGCTCATAGACATCGGGAAACACCACCACGTCCCAGGGCCCCGGGGGCAACGACTCCAGAACATTGGCCACGGCATACGTGACGCGCTTGTGGGGAAAGAGTCTGCCGGCGATCTCGATATAATCCGCGCTGATATCCACGCCCAGAATAGAAGCCTTGCGCGCAACTGTCCGGGCTAGCCAGCGACACACCTCGCCCGAGGCACAGCCCACCACCAGCACGCGCCCCGCGCCGCGTGGAAAGGCCCGTTCCAGGAACCATTTCTGCGAATGAATGCGCCGGTTCCCCCGGACAAAGTTCCTGATGAACTTCGTCCGCGAGTGCTTGCCATAGAACATCTCGACCTTGGCTTTGTCGAAATCCGTCCCCGGCATGTGGCCATCCACTGATGCCCCGCGCTGATCGCTGTTCTCGCTCATTCCCGTCCGCCTCGCTTGAATCAAGGGCGCGCCCTCGAGGGTCCAAATGGCTCTCCCGGGAATCGACGGTGTCAAGCATTGCGAGCGGAAAACTGAGGTCGGCTACTGAAGCCGCGCTGTCAGCTCGCCAAGTATGATGTGCGCGATCTCATCCTTGCTTGCCGATGCAACCTCGCGCCTGGAGCCGTCGTCGCGCAGGAGAAGGCCGCGATTGGTCTCGCTGGCGAATCCGGCGCCCGCTTCGTTGATCGGGTTGGCAAAGACGATGGCGAATCCCTTTCGGCGCATCTTCTCTCCCGCATAGCCCTCGAGGTTCTCGCTCTCGGCGGCAAAACCGACGAAGACCTGCCCGGGGCGACGCCGCTGGTTGGCCGTGGCGGCGATGTCGGGGGTTCGCTCCAGGCGAAGCGTCATTTCCCGCTCGCCGTCTTCCTTCTTGGCCTTGCCGCTGAGGAAATCGACAGGCCGCCAGTCGCTGACCGCCGCCGCGAAGATTGTGGCATCGGCGGTTGGGAGATTCTCCAGCACCGCCGCCAGCATCTCTTCGGCGCTCGTCACTCGGATGGTGTGGCCGATCTCGCCGGGCACTACCACGGAAGTTGGGCCAAGGACTAGGATCACATTGGCGCCTTGTCGCGTCGCCTCGCGGGCGAGTGCGATTCCCTGGCGCCCCGTGGATGGATTCGTGATGCAGCGCACGTGGTCGGCGAATTCGCGCGTCGGGCCGCTGGTGATCAGGATTGTGCGACCCGCCAGCGGGCCTTTCCCGGCACGGCCGCGAAGCTGTTCAGCCACGGCCGACGCGATGGATTCCACCGGGGCCAAGCGTCCCGCGCCATCGTCGTCGCAGGCGGTGCGGCCCTCCACCGGCCCCACAAAAACATGGCCGCGCGCCCTCAGGGTCTCCACATTCGCGCGCACCGCGGCATTGCGCCACATCTCGGGATTCATCGCGGGCGCAATCAGCAGTGGGGACTTGTTCCACGCGATCGCAAAGGTGCCGAGGGCGTCCGAGGCAATTCCGTGGGCCAGCACCGCCAGCGTATTCGCCGTGCACGGGCACACCACGAAAACCTCGGCCCACTTCGTTACCGCCAGATGATCCATCTCTCCCGCCGTCGGGCTGTCCCACAGGCTGGTGATGGTGCGCTGGTGGGTGATGGCATCGAAAGCGGCAGCGCCGATCAGGTTGGGAACATTGGCCGTGAGGACCGCGCGGACCTCGGCCCCCTGCTTGCGCAGCAGGCTCGCAAGGTCCAGCGCCCGGTGCGCGGCGATCGAGGCCGACACGCCGAGGAGCACGCGGGCACCGCGCAATCCGTCAAGCAAATCCATCGGCGTCCGGGCTGCGGCGCTCAGGCTTCGCTACCCGCCGAGACGAGGAGGCTGCCGAGGCTGTCGCGCACGGTGAGGCGCGACGCGCGGAATCGTTCGGCCGCGATGATGGTCTTCATTTGTTCGATGGTTTCGGTCAGCACCCGGTTCACCAGCACGTAGTCGTACCGCTCGGCCATGCGCAACTCCGTGCGCGCGTTGAGCAAGCGCCGCTGGATCGTCTCTTCCTCGTCGCTCCCGCGGCCGCGCAGGCGCTTCTCCAGCGTGGCGAGGGAGGGGGGAAGGATGAAGATCGAGACGCATTCCGGAGCCTTCTTCTTCAGCTCCACGCTTCCCTGCACATCGAGGTCCAGAATCACATCGCCGCCCGCGTGCAGCTTGCTGTCCACCTCTGACTTCAGCGTGCCGTAATAGTTGCCGTGAACGAGCGCATACTCATAGAGGCGATCCTCGTCGATGAGTCGCTGAAAGTCCTCAATGGAGTAGAAGTAGTACTCTCGGCCTTCCTGCTCGTCGCTGCGGGCGGCCCGCGTCGTGCCGCTGATCGAATAGGAAAGCGTGGCATCGTTGGCGAGCAGTTCGCGGATAATCGTGGACTTTCCGCCTCCGCTGGGGGCGGAAACGACGAAAAGTATTCCAGACCTCTTCAGCTCGAACTCGATCACGCGGTGGGTGCTCCTGGATGGCGGGGTGGGGCGCCCTTCAATTCGGTGATATGATGGGACGCTCGGTGTCGAGTGTCAAGGCGGAGAGGCGCCGTCATGGAGCCCCCGCGGGAAGGGCAATCGCCGTGGCCGCGTCGATCCAAATGGTGCCGTCGCGCTTGGCGGCCTCCTGGGGCTGGGCGATGTACACGCTCACCAGGCGATAGGGGGGGGTGGGCGGTGGCACACCGCCGCCAAGGCTCCCCGCGTCCTGGATCGACGCGCGCAGGAACTTCCACTCGTCCTTCCAGTCGATCCCGTTGGCCGAATCCGTGAAGTCCATCTTGTAGGTCAGATTCCGCGAATCCTTGAGGTCGCCTCGCAGCCACTGGGCGTTGCCATCGCCATAGACCCACAGGCCCACTTCGATCGGATCGCCGGGGAGCTCGACCGCCATGTTGACGCCGATCTTGGTCACGCCGCCCGGCCGCATCGCATAGTCCAGCTTCCAGCTCGCCGCGCCGTCGCGGGAGCGCGAAGCATCAAGCGTCAGCGTCGTCTTCGCGTCATTGGCGCGGAGCAGTTCCAGCGGCAGCGTGGGCGCTGCCTCGAACGAATCCGCGATGGAGGTTGCGTATGTCTCCGCCGCCACGGGGAGCTCGGCAACCACCTCGCCGAACATGAACTTGATGACTCCCGATCCTGTGCCCTTGGCCGTAACCGTCCTCGTCTCCGCGTCGAAAGCAACGCAGTCGGGAATTGTCACGTCGGCTGGCGCAAAGTTGGGGTGGAATCGCTCTCCGGCTTTTCCGGTCAGCTCAAAGGAGACCTGCTTCGCCGCGCCGCGGTCCAGCAGCAGCGTCCGCGGATGCAGGCGCACCGTCGCGGGCACCATTGCCTGCACCGTCGTAACGGCCATGATGGGCTTCTCGCCCGGCATCGTGGCGACCACGGTACCCGTGCCTGCCTTCGTGAAGGACACGCTCTCTGTGAACGGCGTGGTGGACTTCCCCTCCCGGTACTCGATGCGGGGCATGGCGGTCAGCGGAACTTGCTCGCCCTCCGCGTCGTAGCCCTCTACTTTGAAAGTCACGATGCTCCCAACGGGAACGATGGCGCCGGGCGGTAGCACGGCAATCTTCGCAAGCGGGCCGCGAGGACCCGTGCGGCTGAGGATGAGTGCGTTGCTGACAGACCGCGAGCCGCCAGGATCCGACGGAAAGTTGACGACCTCCCCGCGAGTCACCATCGTCGTCGATCCGCCACCGTCCAGATTGACCGCATCGGTGCAGCCGATCGACTCGAAGTAGTCGGCGAAATCGATCAAGTCGATGCCGCGGCTGCGCCTGGGCTGGCGACCATCCACGGTGACGAAAACGAGCGTTCCATCGGGCTTTCGGCCCACGCCGGTGCGCGGATGCAGGTCGGTAACGAATGTCGCGCCCGCAGCGTCCTCGGCGCCGAATCGCTTGGGATCCTTCACGCCGTTGTCGATCAGGCGGGGGAGCCCGCCCATCACCGCGGTCACTTTGCCGGGGAGTCCTTCGAATCGCGCGTCGAGCGTGAGCTTCGCGTCGGCTGCGATCCAATTGGGAATCGGGTTGTCGGCGTGGATCACGACGGTCGTCTTCGTCAGCGCCGCGTCGGGCCCTTGGTCAACGGTCTTGACCGTGACGGTGGCGGGGGAGTTGGGGAGCCACTCGGGCGTCGCCAGTTCCAGCACGATCTGCGACTGGTTTTCGCGGATCGCGGCAGTGCGCTCGCCCTTGGCCCATGTATATGCGGTGGCCAGCGAGGCGTTGTCATGAAAGTTGATCTTGTCGATCAGCAGCACCTCGCCCGCGCCGCCGCGCAGATTCGCCGTGAAGCGCGGAGTGCCGACGAAGGAGT
>Ga0105049_10001861_pt1 | contig 24983 bp, 19 predicted proteins | sample MAT06_FD_78087 | JGI IMG/M metagenome (GOLD analysis project Ga0105049, IMG submission 78087) | Freshwater microbial communities from Lake Fryxell liftoff mats and glacier meltwater in Antarctica - MAT-06 | ecosystem: Environmental > Aquatic > Freshwater > Ice > Liftoff microbial mat | place...
CAGCAAGCGCGAGCACATCGTGTCGCTCGCGGGACCCTGACGGGGCGCACGCTGCCTGTCGGGTCGCAATCTGCCTGTCGCAATCTGCCTGTCGGAACGGTGCGCGTTTCGCACTCCGCATGGGACCGTCCCCCCAGACGCGGGCCGACGAAAGTGTCGGGGTCGTCGAACTCGCCGTACGACCGCCACCGTATGCTCTCGGCCCCATGTTGCGCATCCTCCACGTCGGACTCGGGCCGCTCGGCGTCAAGATCGTCACGGACCTCCACGAGCGCGGACTCGGACAGGTCGTGGCCGCGGTGGACGTCGCGCCGGGGATCTCCGGCCAGCGTCTCGCCGACGTCGTTCCCGGCCTGAAGTCGGATGTCGTCGTGCGCGGCGACCTCGATGTCGACACGCGCTCGTACGACGCGGCCATCGTCACGACGAGCTCCGACATGAGCGTGTGCGCGCCGACTTTCAGCGCCATTCTCGAGCGCGGCGCGTGCATCGTCAGCACGTGCGAGGAGCTCTCGTGGCCGTACTTGCGCCACGCGCAGCTCGCGCACGAACTCGACGCGCTGGCCAAGAAGACCGGCGGGCGGCTCTTGGGCACGGGAGTGAACCCGGGCTTCCTCATGGACGCGTTCCCGGTCGCCGCGACGGCGATCTCGCGTTCCGTGCGCGGCGTCGAAGTACACCGCTTCCAGGACGCTTCGTCGCGCCGCATCCCCTTCCAGAAGAAGATCGGGGTCGGCCTCGACGATGCGCAATTCCAGGCGCAGGTGAAGGCCGGAACGCTGCGGCACGTGGGCCTCGGCGAGTCGCTGCACTTCATCGCCGCGCGCATCGGCTTGCGCGTCGCACGTTGGGAAGAGGACATCGCGCCCGTCTACGCCGACCGCGATCTCGCGAGCGGACTCGGGCCCGTGCTCGAAGGCCGCATCTGCGGCGTGCGCCAGGACGCGCGCGGCTACGACGGGCAGCGCGTCGTCGTGAACCTGAAGTTCCAGGCCTCGATCGGCTACCCCGACCCGCACGACCGCGTGATCGTGGACGGCGTGCCGGCCATCGACCTCGTGTGGCGCGGCGGCGTGCAAGGCGACATCGCGACGAGCGCGATCACGCTGAACAGCATCGCGTCGCTGCGCGCGGCCGCGCCGGGCCTGCACACGATGGCGACGATCCCGATCGTGTCGTGCACGCCGCCCGCGGCCTGATCGCATGAGCGGCTTCGCGGTCGAGAGCGCCGGCGCGGCGACGGCACACGCGGGTGGTCGCGATCTCGCCGTGTTCGCGGGCTGCGACTACCTCGGGCTCGCGCACGAACCCGAGATCGTGGACGCGCTGCGTCGCGGGCTCGAGCGGTACGGAGTCTCGGCCGGCGCGTCGCGCGCGACCACGGGCAACGCCGCGGCGCACGAAGAGCTCGAGCACGATCTGGCCCGGTTTCTCCGCCTCGAAGCGGCGCTGCTCGTACCCGACGGCTATCTGTCGAACCTCGTCGCGGCGCAAGGCATCGGGCCCGAGTGCCGCACGGCGCTGGTGGACCGCGAAGCGCACGTCAGCTTCCAGGACGCGCTCGCGGCGGCCGACATCCGCGTCGCGCCCTACGACTTCTTGTCGGCGCACATGGCCACGGTCATGGCCGAGGAGATCCGCGGGCGGCCGTTCGCGGTGTGCACCGACGGCGTGTACCCGGTGATGCGCGGCATCGCGCCGCTGCGCGAGCTGCTCGCGCTCGTGCCGCGCGACGGCTGGCTCGTCGTCGACGACTGCCACGCGACCGGCGTGCTCGGCGAGCGCGGCCGCGGGACGCACGATCACTGCGGCATCTCCGATCCGCGGCTCGTCGTCACGGGCACCCTCTCGAAGGCGCTGGGCTGCTTCGGCGGGTTCGTCGCGGGGACACGCGGCCTCGTCGAGACCTTGCGCTCACGCTCGCGCGCCTTCACCGCGTCGACGCCGATCCCGCCCGCGCTCGCGCTGGCCGGGTCCGCAGCCGTGCGCTTCCTGGAGCGCGACGGAGCACGCGTCGCGATGCTCTCGCGCAACGTCGACCGCGTGCGCGAGGTCCTGCAGGCGAACGGCGTGGACGTCCATCGACTGCCGCTGCCGGTCTTCGCCTGGAAAGCGACTTCGCCCGACGACGGCCGGCGCATCCACGAGCTCCTGCTCGATCGTGGGATCCTCGTGCCGCACGTGACGTATCCGGACGGACTGGGCAGCTACTTCCGCCTCGCCGTGAGCGCGGCGCACACGGACAGCGCGATCGACCGGCTCGATGCGGCCCTGCAGGAATCGCGACGCACGCCATGAAGCCCGAGGCTCTGACCGAAGATCTGCTCTCCGCGCTGGCGCGCGAGCACGGCACGCCGCTGTACGTCTACGACGCGGCGACGATCGTGCGCCGCATCCGGGACCTCGACGGATTCGACCGCGTGCGCTTCGCGCAGAAAGCCAACTCGAACCTGGGTCTGCTCGACGTCGTGCGACGTGCGGGCGCGTTCGTCGACGCGGTCTCCGCGGGCGAGGTCGAGCGCGCGCTGCGCGTCGGCTTCGAAGCGCGCTCGATCGCGTACACCGCCGACGTGTTCGATCGCGCGGCGCGGAAGTCGCTGATCCAGCATCCTTGCCCAGTGAACCTGGGCTCACCGTTCCAGATAGAGCAGTACGCCGCGCTGCAGGCCGGCCGCGACATCGCGCTGCGCGTGAACCCGGGCTTCGGCCACGGCCACGGGCGCAAGGTGAACACGGGCGGCGAATCGAGCAAGCACGGCATCTGGCACGCGGACCTCGCCTCCGTCGTCGCGCGCGCTCACGTCGCCGGGCTGCGCGTGACCGGGATGCACGTCCACATCGGATCGGGCAGCGACTTCGAGAACCTCGCGCGTGTGCGCGAGGCCGTGCGACGCATGGCCCCGATCGCCGGAGCGGATCTGCGCACGATCTCGGCCGGCGGCGGTTTGCCGACCCCCTACCGCGACGGCGAGCCGGCGTTCGACGTCCAGCGCTTCGTGCGCGACTGGCTCGAGACGAAGCGCGACATCGAGCGCGACCTCGGCCGCTCGATCGAGATCGAGGTCGAGCCGGGACGCTACTTGGTCGCGGAGTGCGGCGTGCTCGTGACCGAAGTGCTGGGCGCGAAGAAGAGCGGCTCGGTCGATTACGTGTTCGTCGACGCCGGCTTCCACACGCTCGTGCGCCCGGCGATGTACGGCGCGTTCCATCGCATCACGGCCATCGGGAAGGCCGGCGCGTCGAGTTCGCCGCGCGTCGTCGCCGGGCCGCTGTGCGAGTCGGGCGACGTGTTCACGCAAGGCGACGGCGGCGTGCTCGAGCCGCAGATGCTGCCCGACATGGCGATCGGCGATCTCGTGTGCGTGCACGACGCCGGCGCGTACGGCATGTCGATGGCCTCGAACTACAATTCGCAGCCGTTCCCGGCCGAAATGCTCGTGGAGGACGGACGAGCGCGCTGCGTGCGGCGCCGTCAAAGCCTCGACGCGCTCCTGGCGGACGAGATCGATCCCGGCGAGCGTTAGTCATCGGCAGCGCGACTGCGAGCAGGACGAGAGGGATTCGCGTGATTCGTACCCTTCCGCGGCGGACCCGGCGCGTCCGCCCCGCTCGACCAATCCCTAACTCCCTATCGTGGCGATTCAACGCGACGATCGTGGCACGCTGAGCGCGGGGACATCAGCCTCGCACGAGTTCGTTTGCTAACCTTCGCGCACATTCCAGACGCCCGTCTCCTCTCCGATCCGGCACGAAAGTCTCCAGCATGGCCAAAAAAAAGCCCGACCACCGCGATGCGGAGCTGATCCTGAAGCTCTACGACCTCCGCCGCGAGGAGGTCATGCGCGCATCGCGCAACGCGATCGTCCAATGGGCGCCGCGCAGTTACGAGGACGTACTCGCGCTCACGCAGCCTAGCCACCCGATCAACGTCGCTTGGCGCCAGGTCGCGACGTATTGGGAGATGGCCTACGGATTCGCGCGCCACGGCATCGTGAATGCCGACCTGCTCGCCGAGAGCGGTGCCGAAGGCTTGATCCTCTACGCCAAGGTCGAGCCGTACCTCGCGCGCCTGCGCAAGGAGGTCTCGCCGACGATCATGCAGAATGCCGAGTGGATGGCGCGCAAGAGCGCCGTCGCGAAGATGCGCCTCGGGCTGATCCAGAAGCGCCTGGCCGCGACGACGACTTCGGCCGCGAAGGCTTGAGATCCAGCGCTCCCCGGACCGACGACGACTGCGTGGAGGTTCACACATGATCGTGACCGGCAAGATCGCGCTCGCGACGAGCTGCGTGCCCGTCGTGGGCGCGTGGATGGTCCGCACGTTCTGTTGAGGCCACCCTCTCGCGGCGCTCGGTCAGAGCGTGTGGCTCGGCGGGATCGGATTCACGATCTGGGCCGCGGTGAAGGCGCTGCGCGCACGGAGCGATCCCCACTTCGCGTGGATCGGCGTCGCGCTGGCGATCGCCGCGATCGTGGCCGTGTTCGTCGGCTGAAGAGTTGGGACGCGCTATCGTGTAGCGATGATCGCAGTCCTCCTCGCCGTCTTGCCGCTGATCCAGAAGCCCGCCGCGGTTCGTGACGATCCGGCTCTCGTCGAGGCTCTGCGCGCGTTGCCCGCAGCGCGCGACGTGCTCGATCAGGCCGAGGCGCATCGCGCGCAAGTGCTGTTCGCGACGGTCGAGACCGACGCGAAGGGACGGCCCGTGCTCGCACGCCGCGGGTTCCGCGTCGACGCCGAGTACTTCTATCCCGCGAGCACGATCAAGTTCCTGGCCGCGATCGCGGCGCTGGAGGACTTGAACGAGCGCCGACTGAAGGACGCGCGCCTCACGGAGGACACCGCGCTCGTGTTCCATCCGCTCTTCGCCGGCGAGGGCATCGAGGACGCAGACGTGACGCACCTCGCGAATGGGAAGATCACGCTGCGTCAGGAGATCAGGAAGCTCTTCCTCGTCTCGGACAACGCGGCCTTCAATCGACTGTACGAATACACCGGGCAGGACGGTCTCGCGCAGAGCATCGAGCGCGCCGGTCTCTCCACCGCGCGCATCGTGCACCGCCTGTCCGAATCTCGTTCGGAGGAGGAGAACCGCCGCGCGCCGCGCATCGACTGCACGTTCTCGGCCACGGATCGCGTGACGATCCCGGAGCGCACGAGCAAGCTGAAGATCACCGACTCGCGCGCGCCGGGCGTCCAGGTGGGCACGTCGTACGTCGAGGGCACGCGAACCGTCGCGGGACCGATGTCGTTCGCGCGCAAGAACTCGATCCAGCTCGTCGAGCTCCAAGACGCGCTCGCGAAGCTCGTGAATCCTGATCTGCTGCTCGACGGCGAGCCGTACGCGATCACGCCCGCGCAGCGCGAATTCCTGCTGGCCGCCGCCGCTGCATTTCCCGGCGATTCGCGCGATCCGCGCTACCCAAGGGCGGAGTATCCCGACGAGTGGGGCAAGTTCCTGCTGCCCGGGCTCGAGAAGGTCGCGCCGAAGAGCGCGTGGCGCATCGCGAACAAAATCGGGCGCGCGTACGGCTTCTCGGTCGAGAACGCCTGGGTCGTGCACCTGCCGAGTGAACGCGGCATGTTCGTGACCGCCACGATCTACACGAACGCGAACGGCGTCTTGAACGACGGCAAGTACGAGTACGAAGCGGTGGCGGACCCGTTCCTCGCGGCGATCGGCGAGGTCGTCGGGCGCGAGCTCGCGCGCTGATGGGCGGTACGGTGCCAGCGGTACGGTGCCAGGAACAACCCCAACACTTTCGCCCCTCCGGGCGCGGTAGTTCGCCGCGCCTCGGGGGGGGCGAAAGTGTCGGGGTTGTTCCTGGCACCGTACAGCCGATGTCTTCGCAGGCTCTCAGCCGCCCGACGCTTCCGCCTGCTGACGCAGGATCGGTACGAGCGCCTTGCGCAACTGCGAGCGCTGGAACTTGGCCTCGTCGTCGAGGAGATCCTGTACGTCGGCGCGCGAGTCGAAGATCTTCGCATAGGCGAAGAGGCTCCAGCCGTCGAACATCCGCCGACTGGCGTCGAGGAACGCGCGGTGTGCCTCCGCGTCGCGCCCGCCGGCCATGATCCCCATGACGACTTTCGTGTTGCCCGCGATCTCGGTCCAGATCTGGCAGCGCTGGGCCCAAGTCGCGAAATCCGCCGCGTAATTCATGGGGTAGACGGTGTCGAGCAGGCCTTCGTTCAGCCAAGTGCGCACGTCCTGGAAGTGCTCCTTCAGCGCCTTCTCCGGAACCGCACCGCTGGCCGCGGACAACGTGACGCGCGGTCGGGCCTGCTTCAGCATCGCCTTCAAGTCGCGCACGAGCTGCGTCACTTGGTCCGCGCGCCACTTGTCCCACGCGGCCTTGTCCTGCGCCGGTTCCTTGCCCGTCTCGGCTCGGAACAGGCCCACCGTGCGCTGGTCACGCGGATAGTCGAGCCCCTTGGGCGTCGCCGGCGGTTCGTTCGGGAAGCGGATGTAGTCCAAGTGCACGCCGTCGATCGCGTAGTGGATCGCGAGATCGCGCACGACCTCGACGATGTACGCGCGCACTTCGGGCAAGCACGGATTCAGCGACACGTAGAACCTCTCGCTGAAGCGTTGGCGCTCGCCGTGCTGGTCGAACCACGTCCACTCCGGGTGCGCGTTCCAGACCTGGCGCGGATCGCTCGGCGGCTTGGTCCCCCACCAGGCCGGGATCACGTTCACCCACGCGTGGACGTCGATGCCCTTCGCGTGAGCGCGTTCGAGCGCCACCGCGAGTGGATCGAAACCCGGATCCTGGAAGCCGAACTGCTCGCCCCAGGGCTCCACGTTCGACTTGTAGGAGGCCGTCGCGTTGCCGCGCACCTGGAAGAGGATCGTGTCCACCTTGGCGGTGGCGCAGTCGTCGACGATGCGCTCGACGTCCTCGCGCGTGCGGTAGTCGAAGCGCGTGACCCACAGCGCGCGCTCCGGGCCGACACCCTCGGTCGGGATGCGCGGGACGCTCGAGCACCCCGACAGGAACGCCGCGGCGACGGCGAGGAGCAACGCGATGGATCGGCTCATGGTTCGTGGCGGATGCGTGGGCTCACGCATGTACGCACGCCACGGTTCGTACCACGGCGCACGGACCAGAAGCCATCGCCGCAGATCACGATCTGGAGACGGGCGAGCGGTCGAGCGCGCCGCGAGTCGCACGGCTCCGGGCCGGCGCAGGTCTTCCGCCCGCGCGCTGCTCTTCAGGAGCGCGACATCGCCGGGCGATCGAGGACGCCCGCTCTCGCGTGCGTGCGTGCGAGAACATGCGCGAGCACGAACGCGAAAACGCATCCCGCCGGCTCGTACCAGGGGAACGCCAGCGCCAGCCAGCGACCGGAATCGCTGGCGACGGGCTGCCACCAGATCTCGCCGTGCCGTCCGACCCAGATGCACAGGCTCAGCGCCGCGAACATCACGAACGTCTGCAAGGCCACGCGGCCGGATCGTTCGCCGCCGCGCAGGTCCGGCCACGCGCGCAGGAACACCCAGCCGGCGGCGATCGTGAACGCGAGCGCCGGCGCGTAGGTTTCCGACTTCGGTCCGTGCCACGCGCAGCAGAACACCCACAGCGCGGACACCGGCGCGGCCCACAGGAATCCCGAACCGTCCACCGGTGCGCGCGTGAGCACGAGCAGCATCCCCGCCAACAACGCACCGCGCGTGTAACCCGGCATCGACAGCGCCAGGTCGAGCACCGAGCCGAAGCGGCGCGCGACAGGCTCCATCGCGACGCCGAGCGTGCCGAGCAGTGCGCCGAACACGAGGACGAGCCCGCGTGAAACGCGCAGCGTCGTGCGATCCTCGCGCGCGGGCTCGACCGTGATGCCGGCGCGACGCGCGCGCCACCGATGCCAGGGCAGCCACGCCGCGGAAACCGTGGTCTGCGACAGCGCGCCGAGCGCCGAATCGAGCGTCGAGATCGCCGCGGCCAGGATCCCGGCGATGACGAGTCCGCGCAGCCCATCCGGCAAGTACTCCATCGCGAAGACCGGCACGATGCGGTCGCTCGCGGACTCGACGAGGAGCCTCCCCGCGTCGGACATCGGATGGCGCTCGTACCACGCGACGAGGCCGACGCCGACCAAGGCGACGAGGAAGCTCACGCCCATCGCCAGCGAGCTCCACACGATCGCCTTGCGCGCGTCCCGTCCGTCACGGCAACACAGGAGCCGCTGCGCGATCATCTGGTCGACGCCGTACGCCCCGAAATTCCCGAAGGAACTGGCGATCGCGGCCGCCCAGAACGTGTACGCGCGTGCGGGGTTCGTGTCGAAGTCCAGGAAGTGGAAACGGTGGCTGTCGATGCCGACGCGCCACACGCGCTCGAAGCCCAGATCCATGCCGCCCGAGATCACGACCAGCATCGCGACGGCCGAGACGATGAACACGATCAAGAGCAGGAAGTCCGTCCACGCGACCGCCGCGACGCCTCCGATCCAGGTCCACGCCACCGCGAAGAGCGAGACGATGCCGATCGAGATCGCCAGCGAAGGCAGGCCTGTCGCGCTGGCGAGCGCTTGCAGTTCCGCGTGCAAGACGACTTCGAGCACGAGGCCGGTCAGGTACACGCGCGCGCTCTGCGAGAGAATGCTGCCCGCGACGAAGAGCGCGCTCGCCATGCGCCGCGCGCCCTCGCCCAAGTGCTCGCCGAACAAGTCGTATGGGCTGTAGACCTCGCGCGCGAAGTAGAGCGGCACGAGCTTCCACGCGATCGCGAAGCGCGCGAGGATCGAGCCGATCACGAGCAGTGAGAGCGACGTCATGTCGCCGCCCGGCCGGTAGACGGTCCAGGGGATCGCGACCATCGTGACCGCGCTGATCTCGGTCGCGATGATCGACGCGGAGACGACCCACCAAGGCAGCTTGCGGCCGCCCAGGAAGAAGTCGCGCAGGGTCGTGTGCTTGCCGAGAAAGGCGCCGACGAGCGTGGAGGCGACGAGCACGCTCGCGACGACGGTCCAGTCGAGCGCGCTGAAGCGATTCAGCTCGGGCACGCTTCGTTCTCCAGGCCGAGGGCGAGCGCGGCGGCGCCGTAGGACGGAGCTTCGAGGAGCGTGGAGGCGCGGACGAAGTCCTCAGGGAGCTCCGCCGCTCGCAAACGCTCGACGATCCGATCGCGCAACATCGCGCGCGCCGCCGGCAGCGCGATCAACGCGCCGAGGCGCGCTCCGACCACTGCGCGCTCGGGCACGATTCCGCCGCCTTCGCGAAGTCGCTGCATGCGGTCTTGGATGTAGCGGACCAGCGCGTCCGCGGCCATGCGCAGGATCGGAGCGATGCGTTTCGGCTCGAGCCGCACGACCTCGGACCAGTCGACGCGGCCGTGACCGGCGAGCAGGGCGAGCGACGGATGCAGCTTCCCCGCCGACTTCGACCAGCGGCCGGGGGACAGAGCGTCCTCGTAGACCGCGAGATCGCGATCCAGTCCCTTCAGCGTGATCTGCCAGGATGGAATCCGCACTACGAACGCCTTCGGGAGCGGCGGGGCGATCTCTTCGAGCGCGCGCACGCGGCCCGCGACGAGCAACGCCTCCGCCAGACCGCTCCCGCCGGCGAAGTACAGCGCGTCGCGCACGTCGCGCATCCCGCCCGCGACGGCCCAGCGCTCGCCGAGCGCGCCGGTCACGCCGTCGCTCGCGAGCCGCGGGATCGGCACGGCGAGTTCGAGCCCGCGTCGCGTGAGCTCCGGTTCGAGCTCGTCGAGGAACGCCGGGGTGCGCGGGCCGTTACGCGCCGCCGAGACGCCGCGTCCGTCGGGCGTCTTCTGCCCCGGCCAGCAGATGCCGAGCGCGATGCGCCGATGGCCGTCGGCCGCTTCCTCGACGACGTCTGCCGTCGCGCGCATCCGCGCGCGCGCGTGAGCGACCTCGGATTCGCTGCGGCGCGGATCCGCCGCCTCGTCGCGCTGGGACACGAAGTCCGTGGCCTCGAACGGATCGTGGCCCCGACGCGCGATCGCGCCGGCCGCTTCGAGCAACCCGTCCGCCCGCCGACGAACCGCCAGCGCGCGCACGCCGCTCGCGCCGCCGTCGACGCCGATCGCGAGCACGGGTAGGTCGCTCATGGGAGGGTCCGCGGAGGTTCGGCGCGCGCGCGTTTCCCGTCAAGCGCCGCGGCGGATCTCGCGGCAGTTGGCGCGCGCCGCGCCCGACGCTGGAATGGGCGCATGCTCACCGGCGCGTTCCTCTCCGTTCTCGTCTTCTCCCTGCCGCAAGAACCGTCTGGTCTCCTCGAACCCGTCGAGATCCGCGCGCTCGTCGTGCGCCCAACCGACGTCGACGTGCTCGGCGATCCGGCGGCGCTCGGCGCGGCGATGCAGAGGCTGTCGGAGATCGGCTTCAACGCCGTCGTGCCGCTCGCGTGGGAGCGCGGACGCACACTGTGCGCGTCGCCCGTGCTCACGGCCGCGGGCTTCGCGGACACGTCGGCGTTCCCGGGTCGCGACGTTTTCCGAGAGATCGTCTTCGAGGCGCACCGCGCCGGACTCGAGGTCCTCGTCGGCCTCGACGGCGCGCTGACGATCGATCCGATTTTGAAACCGCCAGCGAAACTGCCGCTCGCGAGCGGCGCGAAAGACCGGCTCGATCCGCGCGACGCTCTCGTGCGCACCCTGGCGCGCGGCTTCGCGCTCGAGCTCGCCAAGGCCGCCGAGATCGACGGGTTCGTCCTGTGGAACGGGCTCACGGCCTTCACGGTCGACGATGCGCGCGATCCGGTGACCAAGAAGTCCGTCGACGATTCCACGCAGGAGTTCGCGGCTTGGCGCGAGGAGCTGCGCGCATTCGACAAAGCACTCGTCGTCGGGTGGGCCGCGACCGATGCGCGCTTCGCCCCGCCGAGCGACGCGAAAGCGCTGGATTTCCTGGTGTTTTCGCACGACGCGAAAGACGTCTCCGCCGTGCTCGCGGCCTGGACGAAGAAGACTCAGGGCCACGCCGCGTCGTGGCGCGCGCTCGACGACTCGACGACGGCGGAGTCCTTCGCCGCGGACGCCTCCGCCGCGCGCATCCAACCGTTCCAAGGCGAGCTGCTCGCGTCGTTCGCCGTTCTGACGGGGCGCGAAGGCCTGCTCGCCGACGTCCTGAACCAGGGCCTCGAAGCTCCGTACTACGCGCGCGCCACGCTGCCCTGGCGCGGCGGAGTCGCCTGGCGGCCGGCCGTCGAGATGCTCATGCCGGTGGACGACTCGGGCACTTTCGCGGACGTCGAGGCCGACATCCCGTTTTCGAAGGTGGAAGCCGGACTCCACGCCAACGCGAGTTGGGCTTGGAGGCCCGACGATGTGGGTCCGCACGATCTCTGGCTCTACCTGCCACCCGGAACGGAGGAGCTGCCGGCGCTCGACTTCACGATCCCCACGGATCCGCGGCGTGTGCGGAAGATCCTGCATCCGGCGGGGATTCCGCGCGGATGGACGCACATCGGTCGCGCCACGTTCACGAGCCACCGCAGGGAGGACGTTTTGCGGCTCGCGGTGCCGGCAGGCGGTGCGCACGCCGTCGCGATCGGGCCGCTCGTCGCGCTCCCGCGTCGTCGCGCAGATGGCCGCTGATCGAAGTCCCCGACGAAGGGGCTGAATCCGGCCGATCGAAGCGCATACTGCGCGCCGCTCGATTCGAGGAATTAGCCCCATGATCCATCGCCCCCTTCCGATCTCGTCCGTCCCCGTCGCTCGCCGCGGAGCTCTGGGAGTCGGTCTCGTGATCGGCCTCGTGCTCGTCGCGATCCTCGTGGTCGCCGCCGTCTCGCTGTTCGGCGTCTACAACGGGCTCGCCTCGAGCCGCGAGGGCGTGAACGCGAAGTTCGCGGCCATCGACAACCAGTACAAGCGCCGCGCGGATCTGATCCCGCAGCTCGTCAAGGTCGTGGAGGGTGCCGCGAACTACGAGAAATCCACGCTGGAGGCCGTCGTCACGGCGCGCGCTTCGGTCGGGAGGATGCAGATGCCGGCCGACGCGACGTCGGATCCCGCGGCGATGCAGCGCTACCTCGATGCGCAAGCCCAACTCGGCGGCGCGCTGTCGCGTTTGCTGCTCGTCGCGGAGCAGTATCCCGACTTGAAGGCGACGCAGGGATTTCTCTCGCTGCAGGATCAGATCGAGGGCACGGAGAACCGGATCGGCGCAGCGCGCAGCGATTACGTGACCAGCGTGCAGGGTTTCAACACGAAGATCGCGACGTTCCCGGGCAACGTCGTTTCCGGGATGTTCGGCTTCGAGAAGCTGCCGCAGCTCGCCTCGACCAGCACGCCCGAGGAGCGGCAAGTGCCGCAGATCGACTTCGGCCAAGGCGGCACGGGCAAGTGATCGCCTTCGCGCTGGCGTTCGCGCTGGCGATCTCGGCGCCGACGCGCGGGCTCGCTCCGGTCGCGGCGCTCCCGGCGGTGATCACCGCGCCCGTTTCGCCGGCGGCCGAGTACCAAGTCCCGAAGAACGACGGCTGGGTCACGGACCGCGCCGACATCCTGTCGTCCGCGGAAGAGAGCGCGCTCGAAGCGCGTCTCGAAGAATGGAAGAAGCGCACCGGCCACCAGATCGCGGTGCTGACGATTCCCTCGCTCGAGGGCGAGTCCTTGGAGCAGGCCACGCTCGCCGTGGCACGCAGCTGGGGCATCGGAGCCGGTGAACGCAACGACGGTGCGCTGCTCTTCGTCGCGCAGAAGGACCGCAAGATCCGGATCGAAGTCGGCACCGGGCTCGAGGGCGCGCTGACCGACTCGATCTCGGGCCGGATCATCCGCGACGTCATCGCGCCGCAGTTCCGCTCGAAGAGTTTCGGCAACGGGATCCGCGCGGGCGTCGAAGCGATGATCGGCGTCGTCGAGGGCGGCGTGGACTCGGTGCCCGCGCTGCAAGGCAAGCGCAAGGGCGCGGCCGTCGGCGCGGTCGGCGTCCTCGCCTTCATCATGATGATGGCCATCCTCGCGATCGCGTCGCGCGCCCAGCGCGGCGGCGGAGGACGCGGATCGGGCGGCACCGGCTTGGGCGGCATGGTCGGCCCGCTCCTCACCGGGATGATGCTCGGACGCATGGGTCGCGGCGGCGGCGGAGGAGGCGGCGGCGGAGGCTTCAGCGGATTCGGTGGCGGCGGGTTCTCCGGCGGCGGCGCATCGGGAGGTTGGTGATGAACGCACTCCTACAAGCCGGTGCGGAGCAAGTGGGCGCGCAAGCGGAGTGGGATCACTTCGGCATCCGCGCGATCGAGGCATTCGAGCGCATCGGACCGTGGATCTTGCTCGCGAGCGTCGTCGTGCTGCTCGCGCGCTCTCTCTATCGCGCGCACCAATACCGCACCGATTCCGTGCTCGCGAAGGACGCCGAAGCGCGCGTGCACGCCGCCCTGATCGACGTCGAACGCCACACGGTCGGCGAGGTCGTGCCGGTCGTCCTGGGCCGATCCGACGCGCATCCGGCGGGCGAATGGCGCTCGGGGCTCGTGCTGCTCGTGCTCGGATCCGCGTTGCTCGAAGGCGTGCTGCCGTGGCACACCCCGTGGCTCGTCATCCTGCTCCAGGTGGGTCTGGGCGCGATCGGTTTCGGCTTCGCGCGCGCGCTGCCCGGCTGGAAACGCATGTTCGTGACGGAGAAGCGCGCCACCGAGGTCGCGCTCGAACAGGCGTCGCTCGAGTTCCAGCGCCTCGAGCTGCACCGCACGGAAGAGCGCACCGGCGTGCTGCTCTTCGTCAGCCTGTTCGAACGCCGCGTGGTCGTCCTCGGCGACAAGGGCATCCACGCGAAGGTCGGCGACGCGCAGTGGGCGCGCACGCGCGACGCCGTGCTGGCCGGCATCGACCGCGAGGGCCTCGCCACGGGGCTCGTCGACGGGATCCACGCCTGCGGCGAGGTGCTGACGAAGCACTTCCCGGTCGCGGACGGCGATCGCAACGAGGTTCCGGACCGGTTGATCGTGCGCGCGGAGTGAACCTGGTCGTGCGCGCGGACTCCTTGGATGTCCTCGGGCGCACCAATGCGCGTCGCGGCCGCAGCCGTGCCGGAAGCAGGTTCCTGTTCCGCCGATCTTGATTGGGCGGACCTTGCGCATGGACCCCCTCGCGGGCGTCACGTGCTGATCGAAGGTTCTCGAATCGGCTCGGCGCGCGTGCCTCGCCGCGCCCCCGATCCGGTCTCAGAGAGCCGAGGCCGCCTCCCGATCGAGGTAGAGCCGCACGTCGCCGTGATCGCGCAACCACGTCGACGGCAGCGACGAGTCCTGGCGCGCGCGCAGCGTCTCGCGCACGATCCCGGCCTTCTTCACTCCGAGCGCGATCACGCGCAAGCGCCGCGCAGCGAGGATCGTCGCCACGCCCATCGTGACGGCTCGCTGCGGCACGAGCTCGAGCGCGCCGAACGCGGCGGCCGCGTCCTCGCGCGTCCACGGATGGAGCTCGACCGCTCGCGTGCGGCTGTCGCGCGCCGATCCGGGCTCGTTGAAACCGATGTGTCCGTTGCGCCCGATCCCGAGGATCTGGAGATCGATGCCGCCGGCCGCGCGGATGGCGTCCTCGTACGCGCGGCTCGCGGCGGCGAGATCGCGCGCGTCCACGTCGGGGAAGTGCGTGCGCGTTGCGTCGAAGTCGACGTGCGCGAACAGGTTCTCGCGCGTCCAGCGCCGGAAGGACTGCGCGTGGTCGGCGTGGAGGCCGACGAACTCGTCCAGGTTGAACGTCGTCACGCGCGCGAAAGAGAGCTTCGAATCACGGTGACGCCGCGCGAACTCACGGTACGTGTCGATCGGCGTGCTGCCGGTCGCGAGACCGAGAACCAAGCCAGCGGGGCGAGCGACGAGCTGTTCGACCTCGTCCGCGAGCACGCGCGCGAGCTCGACGCGGTCGTCGAAGACGAAGGTCGGGATCAGCTGATCGGGAACGGGGCGCATGCGTCGAGCGCGGGAGTCTAGCGACGTGTCACACAGCCGGATCAGGACTTCCCGTGCCGCAGCCGGTATCCGGAGTCGGCCGGAGAGCCACGATGGACTGCCGATCCTGTTGGTTCCTACTAGGATCCGAGAGGGATGTACCGACTCCGCAGCGATCCATGAAGAGCGACCTGACGAGCAGGTACGTGTCTCTCCCTGCTTCAGAGAAGGACTATGTACGGCAGCAAGCCGTCGCATCGGGTTGCAGCACGCCGAGCGAGTACATCCGGCGCCTCATCCACGCGGATCAGAAGGCGCGCGCGCAAGAGGATCTGGAGCGCAAGGTCCTCGAAGGCCTCGACTCTCCGGCCCGCGAGATGACGGCGAAGGAGTGGTCGAAGTTGCGCGAGACCCTGCGCAGCCGCGCAGTCGGTCGCCGAAAGTCGCCGTAGCGGGTACTTCGTGAGCCGGAGTGTGATCTGGCACGCGGCGGCCGAGCAGGACGCGCGGGATCGCGCGGGTCGGAACATCTCGACACCACCACCGCCTCACGATCCTGGGTGCCATTCCCGGCCCATCTTCAGACCCGCGCCCGACAGGGTCGATCTGAGCCGGAGGGCAGGGCACGGACCGCGAGTCGGAGACGACTTCGTCCGCGCGCACGGCCCGGAACGGCAAAGGGGAAGAGGACGCGATGCAGCAGCGCTGGACAGCCATCTCGACGAGCACGCCGAAGTTCGCGGCCTTCACGGCCTGCGCCGCTCTCGCCGCCTGCTCGGGCGGCGGAGGCTCCGAGGCTCCTCCGGTGACGTTCGCCTTCGGAGCGGCGATCGGGACGGCGGTCGAGGGCGGTGCCCCGATCGCGCTGTCCGTCGTCCTGCACTCGACGCTCGCGGCGACCTCCTCCGAAGTCAGCGTGCAGGTCGTCGACACGTCGCTCGGCACCGCGAGCTCTGGCACCGATTACGCCGTGTTCGCGCCGGTCACGATCACGTTCCCGATCGGTTCGGTCGAAGGCGACACGCAGACGATTTCCTTCAGCGCGCTCGATGACGCCTTCGTCGAAGGCGAGAGCGAGACCGTCCGGTTCGCATTGACCGCCGCGACGGGCGCCGTCGCTAGCGGCATCACGACGTTCACGACGACGGTCACGGACGCGGATTTCGCGACGATCCAGTTCTCTTCGGCATCGAGCACGAAGTCGGACGAGAGCGGCGTTCCGCACGAGATCACGGTCCAGCTGGATCTGCCGCCGGCGACTTCGCTGGCCGTCGCGGCGACTGCGCGGCTCGCGGATGCGGGCGGCGGTTCGGCGCTGTCGGGCGCGGATTACGCCGCGTTCCTGCAGCAGACGATCAGCTTCCCCGCTGGCAGCGCGGACGGAGCGACGCTCTCGGCGGAAGTGCTCGTCCTCGACGATGCGGTCATTGAGACCGATGAGACGGTGCGCCTCCAGATCTCGGTTCCGGGCGTGGGCACGGTGCTGGGCGCGAACACGCTGCACTCGATGACGATCCAGGACGACGATGCGACCTCGGCGGCCGCTGTCGTCGTCACCCAGGGCGCGACGGGCACCGAGAATGTGCTCGCCTACGACGCGCTGGTCGATCTGGGCACGCAAACCGTCGCCGCCGGCGCGAACGCGGGCACGCTCGTGCGCATCTCGAACGCCGGCGGTTCGCCGATGGATCTGGGCGCGCCGACGATTTCGGGCACGAATCCCAACGATTTCGACGTCGTCGTGGACTCGGCACCGCTCACGCCTCCGTCGGCACCGGGCGAGGAAGGATTCGATCTCGCTCCGGCGGCCCTGGCACCCTTCTCCGCGCCGGAGATGTCGACGGGGCCGGGTCTCGGGTTCACGTTGGACAGAGAGCTCCTCGCAGAGCTCGCGACCATGCCGCGCGCGACCATGCACGGCTTCCCGGTGCCCGGGATGGGCGACGTGACGCTCGACTTGCGACGGTTGCCGCTGCCGATCGCGCCGAACGCCGTGTTGCGCGTCGACGGCGTCGACGTGGCGGGAGGACTCGCGGCGGCGGTCGGTGATCTCACCGTGTGGAGCGGCAGCGTGCTCGAGTTGCCGGGATCGCGCGTGTTCCTCGCCTTCGCCAGCGATGGCGCGCGCGGGTTCCTCGAGCTGCCGATCCAAGTCGATCGCTTCGTTCATCTCTTCACCGAGCGCGCTCCGACCGATACCGGAGAACCCGCGGCTTGCCGCGTCGTGCGCAGTCCGGAACTCGCCGCCCTGGGCGCGGGCGCGACTCCGGCCATCTGCAGCGGAGAGCGCTCGGTGCCGGGCATCGAGGTGGATCTCGACCTGAGCACGCAGCACTTCGCGCCGCCCTCGACGGAAGCGCTGACCGCCGCGAACTGCCGCCTCGCGATCGAGACCGACTACCAGTTCTATCAGCGCTTCGGAGCCACGCCGGCCGCCACGACGTACGTCACCGAGCTCATGGCCGCGATCAGCGATCAGTACTTCACGGACGTGCAGACGACGATCTCGATCGCTTACCTGGGCCTGCACTCGAGCGCGTCCGATCCGTGGACTTCGCAGGATTCGGGCGGTGACGCGGGAGACGTGCTCGACGAGTTCCGCGCGGCGTGGAACTCGAGCGGCTGGCCGGTCCAAGCGAACCTGGCGCACTTCATCTCCGGCGCGAACCTGGGCGGCGGGATCGCTTACGTCGGCGCGCTGTGCAGCCAAACTTTCGGCTACGGCGTCAGCGGCAACATCGACGGCAACATCAACTGGGGCACCTGGTCAGGCGCGCCGGGCAGCTTCACGTGGGACTTCGTGGTAGTCGCGCACGAGCTCGGCCACAACTTCGGGTCCAGCCACACGCACTCGTACTGCCCGCCGCTCGACCTGTGCTACGCGAACTGCGACGCGACGACGGCCTGTTCGCAGGGCACGATCATGAGCTACTGCCACACGTGCGGCGGGATGGACAACATCGACCTCGAGTTCCATCCGGTGTGCGCGAACATCATGCGCAGCGCGGTGAACGCGAGCTGCCTGGAGGACGCCGCGCTGACGGTGGGCGATCACGTGCAATACCGCGTGCGCTTCAACCCGCTGACCGCGACCGGAGCGCGCAGCGCGAACCTCCAGTTCACGCACGACGCGTCGAACGCGACGCAGCCGTTCCGCATTCGGCTGAGCGGCACGGCGCAGTGAGCGCGAGCCGCGTCGCGAGGGCGACGCAGCGCTCTGTCGAGACCGGAGCGCTCGAACTCTGTCAGGAGCTCGAGGGCGACGCGCAAGCACACCACCGGAATCGAGGGGCGCGCAGGTTCGAACACCCCACGCGCTCTCGGCAGTCAAGCAGTGCTCCCATGGAGCACGGACGTGCGTCCGGTCAGCCGAACCGACCCGTCACGTAGTCCTCGGTCTCGGACAGGTGCGGGTTCAGGAACAGATCGTTCGTCGGCCCGTACTCGATCAGCCGTCCGAGGTACATGAACGCGGTGAAGTCGCTGGCGCGCGACGCCTGCTGCATGTTGTGCGTCACGATCAGGATCGAGTAGCTGCCCTTCAGCTCGTCGATCAGGTCCTCGATGCGACCCGTCGCGATCGGGTCGAGCGCGGAGCACGGCTCGTCCAACAGGAGGACTTCGGGCTCGGCCGCGATCGCACGCGCAATGCACAAGCGTTGTTGTTGTCCGCCCGACAGCGCGAGCGCGCTGTCCTGCAGCCGATCCTTGACCTCTTCCCACAAGCCCGCGCCGCGCAGGCTCTTCTCGCACACTTCCGCGAGCACCGTCTTGTTGCGCTCGCCGTCGATGCGCAGCGAATAGATCACGTTCTCGTAGATGCTCATCGGGAACGGATTGGGCTTCTGGAACACCATTCCGATGCGCTTGCGCAGCTCGATCACGTCCACGCCCGGCCCGTAGATCGAGTCGCCGTTCAAGAGCATGTCGCCCTCGATGCGCACCGTGTCGTTGAGATCGTTCAGCCGATTCACGCTGCGCAGCAGCGTCGACTTGCCGCAGCCCGACGGGCCGATCAGCGCCGTCACCTTCCCGCGCGGGACGGGCAGCGCGATCGAGTAGAGGGCCTGCTTCTGCCCGTACCACAGGCGAAAGTCCTTCACCTCGAGGACCGGCTCTTCCTTGAAGACGGCCTCGTGCATCTCCGTCGCGAACGCTTGCGAGCGCGCGATCGCGTCGAAAACGGGGCTCGCGACGGTGTCGCCTTCCTTGCTGTTCGTCACTCCTCGCGCCGCCTTTTGGCGCGGGAGCTTACCGCGGACCGAGACTTCCATGGGATTCATCTCCTAGTGATCTTCCGCGGCCTCAGAAGTGGCCCGCGTGGAACTTGCGCCGCAGCCGGCCGCGAACCCAGATCGCGGCGACGTTCAAGATGACGATCAGCCCGATGAGCAGCAGCGTCGTCGTGAAGACCATCGGCTTCGCGGCTTCGCTGTTCTGGCTCTGGAAGCCGAGGTCGTAAATGTGGAACCCGAGGTGCATGAAGCTGCGCTCGGGGTGCAGCGCGACGAACGGGAACTCGGATCCGAACTCGACCGGTAGCTCGGGTGCGAGCTTCACGGCGCCGACCAGCATCAGCGGTGCGACCTCGCCCGCGCCGCGCGCGATCGCGAGGATCATCCCCGTCATGATGCCGGGCATCGCGCGCGGCAGAACGATGCGCCAGATCGTCTGCCACTTCGTGGCGCCGCAAGCGTACGAGCCCTCGCGCATCGAGCTCGGCACCGCGGACAACGCTTCTTCGGTCGCCACGATCACGACGGGCAGTGTGAGCAGCGCCAGCGTGAAGCTGGCCCACATGAGACCGCCGCGTCCGAACGTCGGATTCGGCAGCCGCTCCGCGTAGAAGAGCTCGTCGATGTTCGCGCCGACGATGTAGCAGAAGAACCCCAGACCGAAGACGCCGAACACGATGCTCGGCACGCCGGCCAGGTTGTTCACGGCGATGCGCACGCCGCTGACGAGGAGGCCCTGCTTCGCGTACTCCCGCAGGTACAGCGCTGCGAGCACGCCGAATGGCACGACGAGCACCGACATGAGCAGAGTCATCACCACCGTGCCGAAGATCGCCGGGAAGACTCCGCCTTCGCTGTTCGCCTCGCGCGGCTCCTCCGTGAGGAACTCGCCCCAACGCGACATGTAGATGCCCACTCGCTCGCCGGTGCCGAGCTGGTTCGCCAAGTAGGCGCGCACGATGTCGGCGACCTTCAACTCGGCGGTCTGCCCGTCCGCGGTCTCCAGGACGATCCCGTAGCGCGCGTTTTCCTGCGCCAGCGTGCGGATGCGACCCTCGATCTCGGCGAAGCGCTCGTGCATCTCGACTTCGCGTCGCTGCGCTTCCGCTTCGGCGGCCGCGTAGCGGGGCGAGGTCTTGCCCTCGGCGAGCTCGAGGCTGCGCAGGGCGAGGCGCGACTCCTCGAGTTCGCGGTTCACGTCACCGATCGCGTGCGTCTCCAGATCCTTGATCTGCGCATGACGTTCGCGGCACTCGTCGTGGTGCTGGCGGTATCGCGCCCAAGTCTCGCCGGGAGTCCGCGCGACGACTTCGTCGCCGATGTGAAACTCCTTGGGAGCTCCATAGAAGCGTCCCCACGAAAGCCGCTCGACCACCACGGCCCATTCGGGTGCCGAGCGCGTAGCGACCTCGAAGTCGCTGACCCACGTGAAGTGCGTTCCGGAGACGTCGAAGTTCCCCGTGCGCAGCATTTCGCGCGTGCTTTCGCCGCCCGCGCTATCGACCGACTCCCGCGCGCGCGCCCTGAACGCCTCGGGAAGACGATCGAAAGCCATCGCTTCGGGGCGGTAGACCTCGGTCGACGCGATTTCGCCCATCAGCTTCCGGCCGTCGACGGTGTCGATGCGCAGCACGGCGCTCGGCCAGAACGTGGACGTCCCTTGATGCACGACGAGCGCGAGCAAGCCCACGATCATCACGAGCGCAGTGGCGAGCGCGCCGCCCGTGAGCCACAGCATCGGCTCGCCGAACGCGGTCAGCGACGTGACGCGGCGTCCGCTACGCCGATGCGGCGCCGAATCCTTGGCCTGCGCGACCGGCTTCTCGGCAGTGATCGTCACAGCTGGTAAGCCCGCCTGCGGAAGCGCTGACGCACGACCTCGGCCACGGTGTTCAGCACGAAGGTCATCGCGAACAGGCACAGGGCCGCGAGGAAGAGCGTACGGTAGTGCGTGCTGTTCTTGACCGCTTCCGGCAGCTCGACCGCGATGTTCGCGGACAACGTGCGGAAGCCGTCGAAGATATTCCAGCTCATGACCGGCGTGTTGCCCGTCGCCATGAGGACGATCATCGTCTCACCCACAGCGCGTCCGAGGCCGACCATGACGGCCGAGAAGAGCCCGCTCATCGCCGTCGGGATCACGACGCGCGTCGCGGTCTGCCACGGTGTCGCGCCGGCGCCGAGCGAGGCGAGCCTCAGGTGTCCGGGCACGGACGTCAGCGCGTCCTCGGCCAGCGTGTAGACGATCGGGACGATCGCGAAGCCCATCACGAAACCCACGATCATCGCGTTGCGCTGCACGTAGGTGTCCAGCACGCCGCCGCGCGGGTCGAAGCCCGTGGTGTCCAGGCCGAACGCGACGAGCGCCGCGAGCGCGAACACGGCCACCACGCCGAGGCCGAACTTCAGGAGCTCGAACCGACCGGCGACCCCGCGCGTCCAGTTGCGCTGCTTGCCGCGCAACCACGGATCGATCACGCGCGAGGACAGAAGCGCGAAGACGAGCGCCGCCGCGGGGATCAGGAGCATCAGCCAGCCGCCGAACGCGCGCCCGAACCCACCGTGCAGCCAGAGCTCGAGATTGCCGTCGAACAGCATTCGTTCCGCGAGGGGCCCGAGCCACCAGGCGAAGGCCACGCCGATCGGGAGCATGCACGCGATCGCCAGGAAACGCGGTGTTCCCGACCATTGCACGTACGCCTTGGGCGGCAGGAGCGACCACAGTCGAGCGCCGGTGAGCAGCGCCAGTGGAACGCACAGGAACACCGCCAGGACTTGCGGCAGGACGCCTTGCACGTACGGCGCGAAGATGATGGCGGCCAGGAAGCCGAGCACCACGCTCGGCAGGCTGGCCATGATCTCGACCATCGATTTCAGCGGTGTGCGCAGGCGCGGATGCAGGAACTCCGACGTGTAGATCGCGGCGAGCAGGGCCAACGGCACGCCGAACAGCATCGAGTAGAACGTCGCCTTGATCGTGCCGAAGACGAGCGGCCACAGCCCGAGCTTGGCTTCGAAGTCGTCGGTTCCGCTCGAGCTCTGCCAGACGTGTTCGGGAGCCGGATAGCCCTCGTACCACACGGGTCGGAACATCGCCGCGATCGTCGCCTCGGGGTGCAGCAGATCGACGCGCCAGTTCGCGACGCGACCGGCCGAGAGAGCGACGAGGCCGTCATCCTTCGGCGCGATGACGACCGCGTCGATCGCCGAAGCGCCCAGGAGCTGCGTCGAGAAGAGTTCCTTGTGGCTCGTGACGTACTGCACCGCGATGCGGCCGTCGGCGGAACCCGTCACGACCGAACGACCGCGCGCCGAAGAAGCGATCCAGCGAATCGGCGCGCCTTCACGCGAGAGATCGTGCGTGCTGACGAAGCGCTCGCCGTCGGCCGTGGTCGCGTCGGCGGGCTTCGTGCCGAACCAGGCGCGCACGCGGCCGCGTGAGTCGCCGGTGATGAGCGTCCCTCGGCCGATGAGGAAGGCCACCGCGTCGAGCGTCCCCTCGCCCTCGACGAGATCGAACTCCTCGACCTGCGCGACCTGCTCCACATCGCGCGCGTCGTAGCGACGCGTCACGCCGTCGTTCCACGCGACGAACAGCCGATCTCCGGCCCCGGCGACGAGCACGCGCGTCGGGGCGACGCCGTCGGCGCGCGGCTTCCAGGTCGCCGCGTGCAAGGTCACGCTGCTCGTGAGCTCGCCCGTGAAGGCGTTCTCCTTGCGCTCGACGTCGGCGATGCGCAAGGCGCCGTCGGCCTCGTAGGCCAGGAGTCGCGTCGTGCCGCCGGTCTCCACGCCGTCGAGTGCGACGATGGACGAGCGCGCGCCGATGTCGACCGGTTCACCTACCTCGACGACGAGGCTCTGCGTGCGGTACTGGCCCTCGGGCGTGTGTTGGACGACGCCCCCCTTCCAGGTCGCACGCTCGGAGTCCGCGATCGTCTTCGCGAGTTCCTCGTCCTGCGCCGGCTCGACGAAATCGGCGCTGAAGTCGAAGCGAGCGAGCCGGATGGTGCCGTCGGGAAAGCCGACGACGTAGCGAGAGCCGTCGAGCGCGAGCGAGATCGCCGATGGTCGCTGATCACCGAACGCGGGCTCCTCGCGCAGCGCTTCCCCCGTGTCCAGTCGCCAAGAGCGCACCACCCCGTCCGCGCCCAGCGCCCAGGCCATCACCTGGTACTCGTCCACGCCGGCCGCGATCGGGTGTGCGGTGGAGGTACCCGCCAGCGGCCGTACGCCGCGATCCTCGAAGTCGGCCCCCTGGAAGAGCGGGCCCACGACCCACAGCAGGAACGCCAGGATCAACGTGACGGCCGCGATCGTGCCGAAGCCCCCGATCGAGATCAGGATTCGCGCGACGCGTTCGGCGATGAGCACCCCACGGCGCGTTTTGCGCCGTTTTCCGCGACCGGTGAAGGATTGGGGGCTCATCCCGAGGAACTCGATTCCGAGAGTAGACGAGGCTTGAGGTCCGAGAACCTCGAGCCTCGTCCTACCCGGACCACTGCGCCCGCGGTCGGGCGCGGCGTGTGGTGCTTCAGCCCCCGGCCGCCGCGGGCACCGCGGTGGACGTCGCGAGACCGATCGACTTCAGCGCGTCCGTGACGTGCTTCGACAGCAGCGGGTAGTAGCCGTCCTTGATGACGTCCTCTTGGCCCTGCCGCGAGAGCATGTAGCGCACGAACTCACGGCGCAGCGGATCGAGAACGCTGCCCGGCTTGTAGTTGATGTAGACGAACAGGAAGCGAGAGAGCGGATACTTGCCGCTGTACGCGTTCTCGGGCGTGGCTTCGATGGGCGCGCTCTTCGCGTCGTTCGCGAGCGGGACCGCGCGCACGTCGGCCGTCATGTAGCCGATGCCGCTGTAGCCGATCGCGTACTTGTCCGCGGCGATGCCTTGCACGACCGAGCTCGAGCCCGGCTGCTCCTTCACGGAGTCCTTGAAGTCGCCCTTGAAGAGCGCGTTCTCCTTGAAGTAGCCGTAGGTGCCCGAGGCCGAGTTCCGCCCGTACAGGCTCATCGGCTTTTCGGCCCAGTCGCCCGTGAGGCCCAGCTCGCCCCAGGTGACGATGTCCTTCTCGAACCCGCCCTTGCGGGTCTTCGAGAAGATCGCGTCGACCTGTTGCAGCGTCAGGTTCGCGATCGGGTTGTCCTTGTGGACGTACACGCCGAGCATGTCGATCGACGTCGGCACGGCGGTCGGCTTGTAGCCGTACTTCTTCTCGAAGTCGTCGATCTCCTTCTGCTTCATCTCGCGGCTCATCGGACCGAACGTCGCGGTCCCTTCGATGAGCGCGGGCGGCGCGGTCGACGAACCTTTGCCTTCGATCTCGATCGAGACGGCGGGATACTGCTTCTTGAAGCCCTCGGCCCACAGCGTCATCAAGTTGTTGAGCGTGTCGGAGCCGATGCTCTTCACGTTGCCCGAGACGCCGGCGACGGGCGTGTACGGCGCGATCTTGGCGTCGACCTTGATGGCTTGAGCCGACGCGGCGCCGGCGATCAGGGAAACGACGGCGCTCGTGGTGAGCGCGCGCAGAGAGAATGTGGTCATGATTGGCGATCTCCTGCCCGGAGGGCGAGGTGTCGAAGCTGGCCTGGCCAGCGGTCGTGATGCTCGTTGAGACGCGAACAGAAGAGCCCTGCCGTGCAAAGTCTCCATGAAGAGACGGCCAAGATCGCGGAGAACCAACGGTGGCTGGTCCAGGGCCTGCGGTTGGAGCATAAATGGAATCTAGATATGGACTTACGGCATGTTTAGATAGCGCACTCCGCTTCCTGACAGGCCTCGCTCCGCGTGCCTTTCGGATGTCCAGTAAGCCGCCTCGGCGGGGTGGTGCCGACGGCCAGCAGGGTGGCTAAATGACATCCAAACGACCCACAA
>Ga0105049_10001863_pt1 | contig 24982 bp, 18 predicted proteins | sample MAT06_FD_78087 | JGI IMG/M metagenome (GOLD analysis project Ga0105049, IMG submission 78087) | Freshwater microbial communities from Lake Fryxell liftoff mats and glacier meltwater in Antarctica - MAT-06 | ecosystem: Environmental > Aquatic > Freshwater > Ice > Liftoff microbial mat | place...
TATCCATGATTCGCTTGCAGATTGCCAGTCCAATCCCTGTTCCCTCATACATGTTACCGTTTAGCCGTTGGAATATTTGAAGCGCTTTTTCGCCGTATTCAGGATTGAATCCGATGCCATTGTCTGCAATACTTATTTTGAAATAATTGGGCACTTTTGTTATGTTGATAAAATTTGGATCTTCCGAATATACCTGCTCACAACTGATATGGATGATGGAGGATACATCCTCTTTTGCAAACTTTAATGCATTGCTGATTAGGTTGATGAATAGCTGTCGCATTTGAAAGTGAATCCCCCGTACCACTGGTAGTTTCACCAAATTGATAACGGCTTGTTTTGCTTCAATGGTATCGGATAACTGGGCCCTTACTTCATCTAACACCGTATTCAGGTTGACCATAGTAAAACGGGTTTCTTCATCCACTAGTTTTGAATAAGCCAACAGGTCTTCAATGAGTGTTTGCATTCTCACTGCAGATGATTGTATACGGATAATATTAGACCGCACAGATTCAAGTATTTCGTCACCTTGCTTATTAAGTATCATCGATGCGTAAATCTGTATTTTACGAAGCGGCTCTTTTAAATCGTGGGTACTGATCCAATTCATATTGGCCAATTCGTCATTGGCTTTTTTCAACTTTTGATTGAGGCTAAGGTACCGGACTTCTTCTTCTTTAAGATCGGCAAGGTGCAACTGCCGCTGCAGGGTAGCGCAAATTGTCTGGGCGGCATCCAGTTCCGGCTTTTGCCATTCATTACTTTGGTGTTCTACCAGTTGCATCCATTTTTCAAAGGACTTGCGTGGCGACAAAACATGGGTGGTAGTGTTTTCCAGAATCGCTTTTTTTGGGTCTCCACTCCAGTTAATGGTCTTCTTTACTTCCTGTCTTAGCCAGACGATTCCATTTTTTAAATCAGGCCCAAATGCCATAAAGCAAAGTCCCGCCACTTTTGTATCCAATGATGCAACACCTTGGTAATGGTCGTTTAATTTGTGGGTAAAAAAAACTCCCTTTTGCACCACATCCATCAGCCATCTAATCAACCGTGGCAGTTCCTTTTCTTCCGGAATGATGCCATTCGTAAATAATTCACCTCTAAACATAACCAAAATACCATCCGCATTCAACATTGTTTGCAACAATTGCAAGGTAGCAGGCTTACTTACATTATTAGGTTCATTGATCAATAAGTTGTTGAGCTGATCGGCTTTTTGATTTGTTTGTTTCACAAATTCAAACCTATCGGCGGCCAGCCGCACATCAATTTGAGAAGTAAGCAGGATTGCCTGCAGGTGAGCTGCCAGTCTTTTGTAATATGGAATATTTTTGGGTGTGTAATTATGACAGGAGATCAATCCCCATAATTTGTTGTTGAGTATTACCGATATTACGAAAGTGGCGCTCACGCCCATATTTTTAAGGTATTCTATATGGATAGGTGAAACGCTGCGGAGGAAGGACATACTAAGGTCAATGTTTTCGGTCTGCTTACCCACTTCTTCAAAAGCAAAAAGCGGCACTGGTATATAATTTACATCTGCCACCATTCGTACCAGGTTTTTAAGATACAGTTCCCTTGCCTGCACCGGTATATCCGTATGCGGGTAATGAAGGTTGAGAAAGGGTTCCAGGTGCAACGCTTTGCTTTCTGCAAATACTTCACCATTGTATTGCTCATCAAAGCGGTAAATCATTACCCGATCAAAACCGATGATCAATCTTGTTTCATCGGCAATATCTTGGCAAAGAGATTGCAGGTTATCTGCTTTTTCAGTAAAATAAGTAAAACGTTTGCTTTGAATGTAAAGATTCGGTAGTTCAAAAAGATCTTCGGTAAAAGGTTCAAACTCAAGTATGATAAATTGTCCGCTGACATGCGTTATACAATTATACCCGATACCTTTTAACAGAAACACAAAGGGCCGTAACATTTCCTTTGCTTCTGGTTGAAAGTATTTTGTAAAACTTTCAATTTCCTCCTTTTTGAAGAAAGCGTTAATATTGCTACCCAATATTTCTTTGACATCAACATTGAAATATTCCTCACAATTTTGACTGCAATAGTGAATTGTGTGGTCGGTTGGCGAAATGCCCAGTAAAAAACCATAAGGCTGAATACTACCGGGAATGTGGATGGGTTCGCTTTCGCAATTGGTGATGGTTAAAACATCTTTATTAAGCAGGTTTCTAATATTCATTGGTAAATTTATTTAGAATAGCATTTGATAATAAACTGTTTAAAATAGAGAAGGTACTGAGGGCACCTGTTATAATAGCTGTTTCGTTGTCGCTTTCGTTTGCTGCATTCTGTAACAACTGCAGAAAGTTTTTCCACCTGGAGCCAGCCTGCTCACCATAAGGATTTAAATAGGTTGTTTTACCAGCTACTTTTTCACCCAGCGATTGCTGCAGGTGTTTTGTAATGATTTTGCCACCCAATGTAGATCCCTCCAGCACATACATCCCTCCAAGGCGGCTTGCTTTGTCCGGGTAATGATGCATGAAAAAAGCTTCGTTGAAAGATTGGTCAACCTGCTCTGTTACTTCTGACAATCGCAAATCTGAACAAAGAAGATGCAGCTTACGTCGTTCATCCAGATCCGTTATATATGGCTCCAAACCAGGGAATACCTGTTCTTCAAATCCCTTTACAAAAGGCAGCAAACAGTTGAGGTAAACAACATAGTGCTCCAATGTAACTGCATTGCTCATCAATGAAATTGAGCAGGCATTCTGTTCTAACGCATGGTGGCTGGCCGCAGTGGAATACCTGAGCTTTTGTAGAAAAGGTGAAGATTGCACGGGCATTTTTTTAAATGGAAAATCATTTTCAATTATTTCAAGGAATCATTTTGCCAATCCAGCGTCAGGCAGCTGGTCAGGGCATGCCTGAATTTCCCGTAGTCAGTAAATTTAGGCAGGAAAAGATCAGCCCCCAGCCTGTAGGCCTCGTCAATCTGGTCTTGCTGCGATGTTGTGGAATGGATAATTATTTTTATAGCATTCCATTCCTTTCGGCTTCGTATTTCCTGCAGGCATTGAAACCCGTTTTTAAGCGGCATATTCAAGTCTGCAAATATCAGATCCGGCAGTGCATCCGCCTGCTCAAGTAATGCAATTAGCTTTAAACCGTTTACGGCGATAGAAAGCTGTACATTTTTATCCAAACCAGATAGTACGTCCTTAAATAAATAAGCATCGTCTTCATCATCCTCAGCCAGAAAAATTCTTTTTATCATTCAATTGGTTCTTCTAAAAATTAAAGGGGATTGTTTGAAGGCTTACGCAGGAAAAAGGATAAAAAAGGAAGTAATTATGTAACATTCTAATTTGGTATCTAGTAAAGATAGCTTCAAAATATTCGAATTATTGAAATAATTGTAAACAGCCATAAAACTAGCCGTCAAACCTGTGCCGCCAATGAATCGTGAACAATTCAGCATCCAGTAAGAGCCATTTGTCGTGTGGAATAAGAACTTTAAGCTTATAAAAAAGATAATTGTTTTGACCGCTGTAGTCATATTGTCTGGTTAAAAAGGAAACCAATACAAAGCCGGGAAAGGATTTAGTTGTTAGCACTCCAGCTATCCGTAATCTCTTCCGGCAATATTAAAGAAGCAGTTTCATCGAAAAGCGGGCCCTTTTATAAAATCTACGTATAAAGGCGTTGGCAAAATTGGCTGTGTGGAAATGGACGAAATAATGCCGATATATCAACCCGGCGATTACGCCATCCAACTACAGGTGCATTTTATTTGAAGTGGAAAAATGAATCGCAGTAGAAAATATTACCCAACCTCATCTCAAAAACTGTTGCTCATTGCCCGAAGGAGGCTGATATACAAGGTTTGCTTACTGGCTGCATTCTTGTACATATAGTTACTTACAATCACTTTTAAAATACAATACAATGGACTTACGTAACGAAGAGCTGCCGGCAACTTTACAGGCATTTGAACTGGAAGAAAACCAGGAAGTGTTTTTAGCCGAACAGGTGGTAAATACTCAGGCAGAGATAACCAATTTTACCAACCGGTACACAGGAAAACTCATCAAAGCAAAAACCGTTGCGCCGTTAAATGACCGTGCAGGAATTCATTCGGCCAACACCGTTAAAAAGCCTAAATCTTCCATCAACGCCGTTATGATATTAGTAGTTCTTACCTTGCTGGCACTGGCAATCTATGGTTTTTCAACAGGTTGGATACAGGATAAATTGAACCTCAATATATAACGGCAGCGGACGAACCGTTACAGGAGATATGCTCTATTTTTTGTGCCGTGCAGGTATGGCTAACGGGTAAAAGGCAAGGCGATCAAAGGCTTGGTGAATTGCTTTGTTTTTCGATAAAACGAGGGGGTAACGGGCAGGCGCTGGCAAACTGCCGGGCATTAAAAAAGGCGGATAAGTAATAAAAGGACATTACCCCAACTTCAACTTTTTTCCTTGCAAGAAATCAGCCTTTCGGCTTATTTCATATATTCGGAAAAAGAAAAATATTTTATTTACAATTCACTACCAATTATCTAAAGGGCATCTCTAAAAACTCATTTTTTTATTTTACCTCACCTTTAATTCCTCTCCCCCCGAAAAATTCGGGGTCTTCGACAAAAGAGAGGAAAAGGTAAGTTTTTAGAGATGCCCTAAACTCTTTCAACCATGCGTAAAATTTCATTTGCAATCATTTTGTTTTCTACAGCACTGTTTTTCCAGTACTGTTCCTCGTCTAAAAAAGCAGCCACCACAATGCCGGCGGCAGTTACTTTTCAAACCAATGTAATGGCGGTAATCCAGTCAAGTTGCACTCCCTGCCATATAGAAGGCAAGGGCAATAAAAAGCCGCTTGACAATTATGCCAGTGCAAGCAGCGTGGCAGATGATATCATTCTAAGGATACAAAAGAATCCCGGTGACCGTGGATTTATGCCCATGAATCATGATAAAATTTCCGATTCGGCCATCCTTGTTTTTGTAAACTGGAAAAAGGACGGGTTGAAGGAAAAATAATATTTCGTCTAAATAACCAATTCTCCCTGCATATAGCGGCAGGGTGGATTTTTAGAAACAGCAGACCACCGGTAAAGATTCAATTGCAGCATGCTGTTGCTGTCGGCTCAATGTATTTCTATTCAATTGGCTGATTAACATAGATTTGGATTTCAGCCTTGCTTTTTACCATTGCCAGATCATTGATGTTAAATTCAAAGTGCTTTTTTGTTGCCTTTCTGTTGTCATCATGCTTCCCACATCTGTAGATAAAGAGGATAAATTAAAAGCTGGTCGTAACTAATTACTTGCCGGTGTTGAAAGCAAGCCTTTGACCTTTGGTATTTTTGAAAATGACCTTGGTAGACAGTTGAGCGATATCCCGCATTGAGATTATATTGTTATCAACAAAAAACAACCCTAAAGCAACGATCAAATCAATAACTATTCAGCTTGAATTTAAGGTTTGTTAAATGGAATTATAAACCGATTTTAACTCCATTTTTACCATTTCGCTTGTCTCCTGTAAGTAGTTTTCAAAAGATTTTTTTCCGGATTAGATCGTAAACATTTCAATAAAATACCGCTGGTGATTCACTTAGTAAAAAAAGGGTATAATTACCTGCAAAAAGATGGCGGTAAATACAGGTTTGTTACGGATAAATACCAACTTCCCTGAGAAAAAATTGCCGTTTTTCCAAAAGCGCTTAAAAATCAGGTTTTATATACCAGTGAATGCACTAAAGATTTGTGTTATCCGTTTACATAATTTAGTAATCCGAACAAATAAATTGAAGAAAGCTGGCATCTTTGTAACCTTCAAATATCCTACCCATGAAAAAACTTTTACCAGTTGCAGTTTTTATTTCCTCATTTACCTTAGCCGGAATGTTGTTGGCTGTAACCGTAACCGCACAGGTTGAAACCGGCAGAAGCTATGTTAACATTACAAAAGGAACCACCGGCGGCACTTTTGAGCCCGGAGATATACTTGAAATAAGGGCAGCGATTGCGGTAGGCAACAGCACCACCATTACCAATGCACGCTACAACGATAGCATCGGTCCCGACTTCGCTTTTATCCCGAATAGTCTTAAAATCCTTACCAATGAAGGACTTACTTTTCGGGCTTACACAGATGCTACCAGTGATGACCAGGCGATGTTTAGCAGCATCGGCAATAATCTCCGCATTAACTTAGGCGCTACAGCAACCAACGCAACAAGTACAGGAAACGCCGCTGCTACAGGCGGTACAATCGCATTCAACAATAAGCCATCTTTTTACGGCGGTGTCTGTATTATGGTAGCTTCCTTTCGGGTACGAATTAATCCGGCGCTTGCTTTTAATACCCTGGTTACTTTACCCGGAGGTGCGTTCAGGTACATCAATGGATCCGGTACAGCCGTAACGATTGGTTTTACCACCAATAAAATAATGCTGGTGGAGAATTTACCCAGTTGCAACAACTATATCGGCGCAAATGCAGTGATTGAAAACAACGGAACCTTTGGCAGTGGTACCACACAAAACCGGAATGCCTCTGCCATTATTCCGGGTTACACCTTTGTGAATTTTAGCAGCAATCAGCCGAACGATGGCTTTTATGGCATCGCCAATAATAGCAGTGCTACCGGTGCCACCAACACGGCCGTTACAGCTTCGCATCCCTCAAGGGTGTTTAATATTTGGGATATTATTGGCGACCATACAGGTGCGGCGAACCCATCTGCCGGTAATAATCCGGTTGCACCAGGTACTAATGGCGGATATATGGCTGTGGTAAATGCCAGCTACGCTACCAGCCCGGCCATACAGCAGGTGGTTTCAAATTTATGCGCCAACAATTATTATGATTTTAGTGCCTGGTTCCGCAATATCTGTTCGCTTTGCGCCTGTGATTCCAATGGAAGATCCGCCACCAATGTCGCTTTTAATGGCCCTTATAAACCAGGTGTTAAGCCGAATCTTACTTTTCAATTAGATGGAATAGACTATTATACAACTGGCGATATGCTCTACACCGGCTTATGGGAAAAGAAAGGATTTACCTATTTAACTGGCCCGACACAAACTGGTTTTACACTAACCATCCGCAACAATTCGCCCGGTGGTGGTGGAAACGATTGGGCAATGGATGATGTAGCCCTCTCAACCTGTGAACCAAATGTAGATCTGAACATAACCCCGGTATTACTGGGCTGCGATGGCACGCAGGTAGATTTTAGCGTAACTGTAAAAAGCTATTTCCCTAATTATACTTTTTATAAGTGGCAGCGAAGTACGGATGGCGGTATCACCTGGATTGATACCGGTGTAACTGGCACGGAAACACCCTCTTTGGTAAACGGGCAGTACACTTATATTGCCACCTATCCATCGTTTACAGCCCGTTATGCCGATAGCGGCAGCCGGTACCGGGTAGCTGCCGCAACCACTGCAGGCAATCTTGCAAGCAATGCATGCGCCTACACTAATAACAAGAATACAATGCTTAAAATCATTGATTGCTCTACTATTTTAGATGTGAAGCTAACCGGTTTTAATGGTCGCATGGTCAGTAAAAAAGGCCACCTGCAATGGACGACCTCAATGGAGAAAAATATAAGTCACTATGAAATTGAAAGAAGTGATGATGGGAAAAAATTTGCAAAGGCAGGGCAGGTGGCAGCCCTTAACCGGAGTGCAACCTCATTCTATCAGTTTACAGATACGATCGATAGGATCACTTCCGGATACTACCGGTTAAAGATGGTGGGAAACAGCGGCAATTACAAGTATAGCAATGTCTTGTTACTAAGCAATGACAACACAAGTTTTAGCGTGCAAAGTATCACCAATCCGTTTCAAAATAATATGCAGGTGCATTATATTTTGTCCAACTCCGGTAAAGTAACCATTCGCCTTTTAGACGCTTATGGCAGTGCAGTAATGCGATTAACTGAAAATGGAAAAGCAGGATTAAATACTAAAAAAATGGAAGGTTTAAATACACTTGCTCCGGGCATTTACATTGTGAATGTTGAATTTGAAAATGCAGCTATTAGTAAGCGGGTGGTGAAATTGAAATAAGGAAATAATAATGAATGTGTTGAAGGAATGCAAAGCTACAAAAGCTCGAATAGAGGTAAATTATAGCACAAGGTTATTTTTTAAAATTTGCATTTAAAACGCACCGGGCGAATGCTATCCCGCCTGTTGATATATTTACCTTGCAGCCCATCCCTGGCCGGCTGTCCATTTGTTTCTCCTGCCATCAACTGCCAATATCCTCTATAAATCATTTTTCTCAAATATTCCTATACCTGAAAGCAGGTACTTTTTCTGACTGTAATTACTGGTTTTCAGGGATATCAAAATCAAGTTTTGATCATGAATTTTATGCTATCAAAATTTGCTTTCAATAATTAATTTACCAAGACTCTAGAACATGAACCGTAACATCACAGCAGCAATTATATTAGTCGTGGGTTGCTTACTCACAGTTCCTGTGTATTCGCAGCAAGGGGAGAAACCTGTGCCCAAAGAATTTGCGATTCCTACTTCGCCATTATTTGATTTGATGGGTGCTGCCCCCAGCCAGGTAGCACGTACGTCAGCTATCAAGGATTTTAAAGTAGACTGGAGTTTCAGAAACTGGCGGGTTAATCCCAACCTTGCCATACAGGCGCAACCGATCTGGGAATTATTTTACAACAAAAAAAATCTGGAAAAATACCAGCAAACCAATAGGCTGCAGCGCATGCTTGCATCTTTGGATTTATCTGTAGGCACCATACAAATTGAGAATGGCGACCGGCGAATAGGAACTGCTGTAAAAATGAATTTGTTTCAGCAGAAAGACCCCTTGCTGGTGAAAGGTGCTTACGATGATGTTCAGCAGATCTTTACTGCAGAACTGGTTGCCTTAAAACAAACGGAAAGAGATTTACTGGCATCGCTGGATACACTTACCAAACCTGCCGACTTGCAAAAAGCAAGACTAGCATTAAGAGACAACGACCAGTTGCTTGCTACCTATTTTAGCCGAAGGAATGATGCGATTCAGGAAAAAGCCAAAGAATTCATTAACGACAACTGGAATGCGGCATTTATAGATCTGGCTTATGGTAAAATATATACCTATGGTACAGATAGTGCCGGCAACTTAAAAACGCTGCGTATCAATCGAAACAGCGGCAACGGTCTTTGGGTCAATTTCGGTAAAGGGATCGGAAAGCGAGGACTGGTAACAGGACTCGTACGCACTTCTTTTTACCAGGAAGAAGTGAAGTTTAATATCAAAGATAATGTTAACGGTACTGAACAGGAAGCGACCACCATTGCAGATAATAAGCTCATCACCCTGGGGTTAAATTTTCGGTATGGCGGACCGGTATATAACTTTTTTGCAGAAATTATCTATGAGGGCAAAACCATTAAAACGCCCATTGATGCGGTAAACGAAGCCTTTACTGCACCACCCGGAAAGACGATTGTAAGCAGTTCTGTAAAGTGGGACATCGTTCGGCCTTACACCATCAATTTTGGTGGAGACTGGCGAATCGGACGAAACCTGGTGCTTAATTATGGCATGCGCTGGCTAATGGATAAGGATTTAAAAACCATTTCATTTACCCCTATTGCCAATATCAGTTGTATGATGCGGTAAAAAAGTTATTCACTAAAAACTATATAAAATGACACAAAGGAAATGTTGCCAATTATTTTTTGCCATGTTTTTATTTGCTACCTCTTTGCAAACAAAGGCGCAGGTAAATCCGCAAATAAACAATGAATTAAAAGTTGCTCCAACAGCACTTGCCATTAAAAAATTTGTACCAATTAATAAAGTACAATTAACACAGGCAAGGGCAAAAATTGCAAACCCACAATGGATGTACACTTTACCATTAGAACAAATTAATTTGCCTTCTGCTACTATGGCATTTGCGAAGAATCGTCCGACTGTTACAGTTCTTATACATGGTGTTACTGGCTTTCCTACTTCAGATGATAGAATTGGTACTTTAGAAGGTGCTAGAAATTATTGGGGCTTTAATTTTATAGATAAATTATTGGGTGCTCAGCAAGATTTTCCAACTACATTTTCTGACGACAACCCAGCTACAGGTTCATTAGATAGAAATAATTGGGAGACGAAATTTATCAACAAAAATATAAACAGCAATCATTTTATAACCATATACGGCAAACCAAAATTAGAAAATAGCACTCCTTTTTACACGCCATTTTCAATAATGATGACTTATAGAGATGGTAGCCTTAGTTTTAAAAAGCAAGTAACTGCAACAGCAGCCCAAATAGTATCATTGTACAATAGTCAATTTGGTAATTGGCCGGAAGATAAAAAACCGCAATTGATATTGCTATGCCACAGTTTTGGTGGTGTAGTTGCCCGTACTATATGTTCAAAACCCGTTACTATTCCTTCAAATGATGCCACGGTTGAAGTGGAACGGTTTACTACGGAAGAAAGAGCAAACATGGAGTTTATACGCAATAAAACTTTGCACATTACTACTTTGTCTACGCCACACGAAGGATCGCCTGTCACCAAAAATGCTGAGGTTGGTGTTTTTTGCCAGGAAATTAAATTTTTTGGTATTGCTCCATTTGAGCAAATTGATAAAAGCGATCCTGATACTTATGTGCTAAAACAACTCACCACTTCATTTATGGAAAACATAAACGAAACTATATTAAAGCCTGAGTTATGCAAACGTGCAGATGGTACTTTAATACCCATTCATGCGCTTGGGGGTAGAGTACCGAGTGGACCAAATTATTTTGATAACCCAAATGAAAACGATGCAGATTTAGCTACTGTAGATGGAGGAATTGGCAGAACCAATATTGATGAATTGGATAGAACCGAAAGCAATAGAGAAAAATTTGAAGGGTACAATTTATTAAGGGTAGATTATGTAATGCATCTTTTAATAGGCCCGTTTAGTTCGGAAAAACCCTGGGGGGCAACGCCAACGGATAATAGTGATCTGGATATTATTAAAGCAACAGATGTAGATGCACTTTCTGGTTGTTTAAAATATCCGATACAACATAACCTTACCAATTTTGGATTAAAACCAAGGGTTTACTATTTAAGAACAAATTGGAGTGATATACCTTCAAAAATACCCTTTAGATGCGAGTATAGATTTAGTCGAGGTTCAGGCGTAGTAAGAGACGGAGAAATTGATAACGACGGCTTTGTACCGATCAACTCATCGCTTGGTGTAAAATTAGGAACCAACACAAAAGATTACTTTGATCACTCAAAAGCCTGGCCAGCAGGTAATACAGCAGCAGGCTCGTGGTATAGGTTTTATAGAAGTATCGCCGATTTTCATAACCATGGCAGCATTAAATTTTCCGGAGAAATTGCCCAATGGCTTCGAGAAAATATTATAGGCAATACACCCACAGCTTTATTATTTGGAACATTAGATAGATTTAAATCAGCAGGTCCTAAAGTAGCTGTAAGCGGTACTGTAAGTGCATGGTAAGATATTTCTTATACATTAAATTTTTTAGAGATCTTACTCATGCGCTTAATACCGGCATTAAATAAGGGATTGACAAAAAGCTAATTTCCAAATGCTGAAGGTGTAAAATACCAGCGATTCAGTAAGTAAATAAGACTCCTTGTTGTTAACTGTTTTCAGCTATGATTAAAAATATTTTTCAGGCTAATAATGTTTTTGTTGGAGTTTGGAAATAAAGACTTTTGGCCCTATAGATACTATGATTTAAAGTGTACTTGTTACCTATAGTTTTCTAAAAAGTCCTTTGTGCTATTAGTATTGAGGGACTTTTTTGAACTCTAAAATTGAACTTTTCATCCCGGATTTTGCACATGAAATCTTATGGAGGATTTTTCCGAAGGCATTTAGAATAAAATTGATGAGTCTTTTAGGCTATTTTTTAGTCGAAGAAATAGTGAACTATATTACTCAAAGCCCCGCTGGAAGTGCGGGAGATAACTTTTGATTGTTCCACAGTGAGGGGTTCCTGTATCAGGGGCTTTTCTTTCAATTACATACTTTGGCATAGCCTTAATTTTTTAAAATGAAAGAAAAAATATAGATAGCTTAAATGTAAATTTTTATTTTAAAAGATCGGAAAATGAGATTTGGTAATTGGCGATTTTTGTTACTGGAGATCTAAGTTATTGTCTTCTTTATTTAGGGCATTTTTTCGGGGCAGTTACGATTTTTGTAGATTTTTCAGTCCAGTTTGTACATGAGTTATAGTGAACGAATCGGCAGCATAATATGGATGGCTCGCTGTCTATCAGGAATGTTATTTCTGTTTTTTGTTTTCTATGATTACATTTTAGAATATTCGGTTTCATCTGGTGATCTTGAATATCCTGTAAGCCTACGAAAAGGCGGTTGCAATATTACTATTCAGCCAAAAGATACAAAGGCTGCCCTGGAAAAGACAATGACAGTTTTTTTTGGAATTTTACGTTAGTTTACAGATCGACATTAAAAATCGTTACCCCATTTCCTTTGATGGAAGGGTAAAGAAAGCAGGCTTTTAAATAAACTGGCAAAAGAAGGAATCGCTGAGTAAAAAGTGATTTTGTTTAAGTAGTGAGAGCCAGGCTCTTTTCTAACAAACATTGAATGGAAAAAATGATTTTAGATTTTCGCCACCCGTTAAATAATTTTCAATGGGAATCTATACTGGCCTGATACTTTGCAAATAAATTCATTGATTTTTTCAGGCATAAAAAAAGTGACTGATGTTTTGCCAGCCACTATGTTAGAAATGATTCAATGCAATTGCTATAGCTTAACCAGCTTTATCACAATGCGTTCATCACCTTGAACCAGTTCTGCCATGTAGGTACCTTTGCTGTAAAACTGACCTATTTGGAAAATGTCATTGGCAGTAAAATCGGATCTCGTTTCAACCAATCTTCCCAATTGGTTGTATACCTGAAGTGTAAGTTTTTTACTGCTATTGCTGCTGGTTTGTAGTCTAAAATAATTGCGGGAAGGATTGGTAAATACTTTTACCTTCATTTTCTTTTTATTAATTGAACAACAATGACTGTAGCAATATTTAAAGAAAGCCTGACAGGCAATGAACCGCCGCCGGATACATCCATTTATTTAAAAGCTTTATGGTATGATGCAAAGAGCAATTGGGACAAAGCTCACACATTGATACAGGATTTGCCGGATGCAAATGCAGCCTGGATTCATGCCTATTTGCATCGCAAGGAAGGTGATCACTTTAATGCAGATTACTGGTATCGTCGTGCAGGCAAAAGCAGGCCGGCTCTTTCATTGGCAGAAGAATGGGAGGCCATGGTAGTGTCGTTTTTGTAAATAGACAATGCAGTTGATAACATTATAATGCTTTAGATTTATCCCTGCTTTTTTACAGTTGTATAGCCGATCCCTTCAATTTTTTACTGGATATTGTATCACGTGTGTATCGGGATCACACCGTTATATTCAAAATTACCCTGGCTAATAGAATGTTTCAACTTTTGTAGTACGGATGCGTTAAAAAGGAGTAAACCCTTTCGATAATTTCAAATGCACCTCTCAAAATATTACCTTTAATCTTTTTAATAAAATACTTTCCAATGAAACGATACTCCACCCTTATAGCGCTTGCCTTTTTTATTCACGGAACGGCTTTAGCGCAATCCGTTAAAGACACCATTTGCATTTTACAAATGAATGATGTGTATGAAATTGGTCCGCTCAACCAGGGTAAAGACGGCGGCATGGCAAAGGTGGCAACATTGGTAAAGCAGGAGGAAGCCAGGTACCAGACTTTTGTAATACTGGCGGGAGATTTTGTAAGTCCGTCGGTAATTGGTACTACAAAAATTGATGGCCAACGGGTGTATGGCCGCCACATGGTAGATATGATGAATAAGGTGGGTGTTGACCTGGTGGTATTCGGCAATCACGAATTTGATATACCCGAAAAGGATCTGCAGGATCGCATCAACGAATCGCAGTTTGCGTGGCTTAGTAGTGATGTGCAGCACAAAAATAGTGATGGAACTATAACGCCTTTTTACAGAACCCGCCCTGACTCGGTTGCTTTCCTTACGAGCTTTATTGTCTCCTCTAAAAATCAGCAATTTAACGTTGGAATAGTCAATGCTACCATCCAGTCCAATCAGCAACCTTGGGTAGTTTACCAGGATCAGTTACAGTCCGTAAAGAAGGCATATCAGCAAGTGAAAAGACAATCGGATGTTGTAATCGGCCTTACCCATTTATCATTGGATGAGGATAAAAAAGTTGCAAGAAAGATAAAGCATATCCGGTTGATTATGGGTGGGCATGAACACCAGCACAACTATGTATCGGTTCGGAGAGGAGATATTGCTAAGGCGGATGCCAATGCCAAAAGCATGTATCGCCACCTCATATTCAGAGACGGGAAACGGGGCAAAATAAAAATCATTTCAGACCTGATTTATTTAGATTCAACCGTAGTACCCGATCCGGAAATAGCAACCGCTGTAAAAGTATGGGAAGACAAAGCATATGCAGCTTTCAGGGCGACTGGCCTGGAGCCGAATGCAGTAGTGTATCACACCAGGGAACCCCTCGACGGCACTGAAGCCAACATACGATATAAACAAACCAACCTCGGCATTTTGATTGCACAGTCAATGCAGGCGATAGCACCAAAAGCAGATGCAGCAGTATTTAATAGTGGGTCCATTCGTATAGATGATAAGATTGCCGGTGTAATGACCCAACTTGATGTAATACGCACCCTGCCCTTCGGCGGAAAGTTATGTGAGGTGGAATTAACCGGCACACTATTGAATCAAATGCTTACCACCAGTGATCGTATAAAAGGGCTGGGTGGTTATTTGCAGGTGAGTCCCAACATTACTTTTAACGGAAACAATTGGCAGGTAAACGGCATCGAAATAGTATCATCAAAAACCTACCGGATCATAACGCCGGAATTTCTCTTTTCCGGTGCAGAAAAGGGACTTGAATTTTTAAAGGAAGGCAACCCCGAAATCAAGGTCATCAATCGCTTTACCGACCCAACCGATTTGAGGACCGATATCAGGCTGGCAGTAATAAAGTATTTGGTAGATATTGATGGGAAATAGATCGACTCCCCCAATCCCCCTTCCCTGAATTATCGGGATCTTCCAAAAGAGAAGTTATAAAAAACGCCTTTGAAAATGGAAAGGGTTTTATGTGGAAATAGAAGTGCAATTTTCCATTTCCGTTTAATTGAAATGATTGTATTAAAGCCCTTAAAAGGCGACATAACTTAGCATAGGGTGCAGCCCTATGAAAAAAAATGAAAGACAAACAACCATTCAATCAATATTTTTATAAAAGCAGCACAGAGGGAAATTACGCAACCCCTTCATCCAAATTAACCCCTTTGTTTCTTACTCATACAGCAGGTATTTCTTCATCGTTTGTCTCCATTCATCAGCGACAATAGTTTGTATCAACCCGCCGTTTTTTATTGTCGTAAATGCATCTGGAATGCCCAGTAATTTATCAAGATGTCCTTTGCCCGACGGGTTGGCAACAGTGTGATATAAACGTTCTTTAGTAGCAACAGGGTAACAATGTAAAAGGGTTTTTATTAAATCTATGCCCATTTGCACAGGCCGGAAATCATTTTCACTGGTAACCGTAATCTTAAGTCCGTAACATGTTTCGCCCGCATACAAACCGGTAAGGGGTTTGAAGGTAACGGGTGTGCTACTCATTCCCGGTTGAAGGGTTTCCATAAAAGCCTGTTGCAAAAAAGTTGAATTGATCCAGGGAGCACCAAATATTTCAAAAGGGGTATCAGTACCTCTTCCTTCATTTACGTTAATGCCTTCCAGCAAGCCCATACCCGGATATAGCAATGCCGTACTTTGTTTTTGTATGGCAGGGGAGGTCGGTGTAAAAATAAGTTCGCTGGTGTTGTTTCGCTTCCAGTTTTGCCAGTGAATTACCTCTAGTTCTAACCCATTTATTTTGGTGGCCGCAAAGTACCTCGCCAGTTCACCCAGCGTGCAGCTATGGCGCACCGGTATCTGCCATCTTCCGATAAAGGAAGCGCAGGTTGTTTCATCCAACATTGGGCCTTCGGCTAATTGCAGATTGCCTCCAATTGGATTGGGCCTGTCTAAAATTACCAGCGGAATATCTAATGCAGCGCAGGATTCCATCACATAAGTCATCGTCCACAAATACGTGTAAAACCGGCAGCCCACATCTGGGATATCAAATACAACGAGATCAATATTACGCAGATCGGTTGCCGCCGGAGCCAGTCGATTTCCGTATAGACTTGTTACTGGCAATCCTGTTAGTTGATCAATTGCGTCATCCTGCCAGGCGCCATCTTCACCTGTAGCATTGAGGCCATGTTCGGGCGAAAAAAGTTTTACCAGGTTGAAGCCATTTGCTATTAGGTCAGCCCTTGTAGTAATGCCAGCACCTGTTACGGAGGCATTGTTGCAAACGAGTGCCATCCGTATATCTTTTTGATCACCTGCAAACTGTCTTAGTTGATTGTAACGGAGGTTTTTTGAATGTGCTGCTGGGTTCATGGCAAATGATGGGATGATCGATTGTGCTGTAATAATACAATAAAAAGTACAAAGATATTGTCAGGCACCCTGTTACTTTACCGGTTTAAACGGTGCATAGGATTTCCGTTGCAAGCCCCGTTTAAGTGAGAATAATTTTGCGGCAAAAACGATATTATGCAATGGATACATTAGTAAGTTCATAATTACTAATCATTGAAAAAAATTACAAGACTAATAACAAAATCATGTTTGCCATTGAAGCTAAATTGAAATACGCTTACCTAGCTTCTAAAAATTATTAAATTATTTACCCCTTATTTTCTACAATTGCATTCTTCATTAAAAGCCATCTATATACAGATGACTTTTAATGATTTTATTTTGAAGTTCGATTATTGATGCACTGCATGGCTGAGTTCCAAACCGACCGAAGTACGGGGCTTAAACCCTATCCATGGTTTTTCGTAGGATTGCTCTGGTATGGACAGGAACTTACCATATTCCAGTTTCTTGAGATGGATACCAATAAATGCTGTAACAAAATGCTGGTTGATATTATTGATGCGTCGTTCATTCCAGGCAGGCTCTGCATAATGATAATATTCATTGAATGCCACACCGGGCTTTAAGGTTTCTGCCGGTGGTGGATTCGGTGCAACATTGTGTCGGGCATTTTGGTACGTGAGTAAGTAACGGTTGGCATTTATGCTCCCTTTGTAAATGGCCTTGATGCCATCTTCATAACCGGATACATCATCCAGACTGCCTGCGATAAAAAAGGTGGGTGTTTTCAATCCTTTTAAGCCAGTTGAATCCCAAACGCCCAATTTCATTCCCCAGGGAGCAAAGGCTACCACCGCTTTTATTCTTGAATCCTGTGATGCGTTGAATTCGGCATCACCGGTTGAGCGAACATGAATGGCTTTGCTACCGCCAGTCATTTGGGCAAACACGGTGTCGAGCTTTTTGCTGTAGCCTGCACCTGCTGCATTCAGCACACCATATCCACCCATCGAATAGCCGATCAGTGCGGTATTATTAGCATCTGCAAGGCCTGCTAAAAAACTTGTTGATGATGCCTTGCTTAAGTCAGCCATTTGGTTGAGCACAAATAAAATATCCTGTGGGCGGTTCAGCAAAGTGCTTTGAAATGCGGCACGGTCGCCGTAGGTAGATTCTGTATGGTCAATTGCAACAACTACATAGCCCTTGGATGCCAGGTTTTCGGTAAGATAGGTTAACAAAAATCTGTTGCCAGGGTAGCCATGCGAAACAATGATGAGCGGGAATTTACCGTTGGATAAATCCGGTGACGCATTGCGCATAGCCCTGCCAGTTAATACATATGGAATCAACGGCCTTGTTGTGTCATTTAATAAACCAAGTGTAGATTGATAGGTCACCAATTCCGTCTGCTTTTTACCTGCAATCGCCGGATACCAGATTTCCACTTTTAATTGACGGTCGTACAGCGGAGTAGTGCCATTTTTTGATTTTAGGATATCAACTTGTTGGGTGTGGACCAATTCCAGTGTTTGTACGCCCACTTTAAAACGGCCTCTTGCAGACAATTCTGGTGCGTCTGGCAGTGCATCTCCATTGATAAACGAAGCGATATTTTGCTGTGCCAGGCAAATGGTTTCAGAAAAAATAACTGTAATAACAAGCAACAGTTTTTTGGAAGAAAGTAAATTCATAATAGCGGATCGTTCATTTTAATTTTTACAAAATCGTATAAGTCTCTAAAAGGAAAGTTTAAAAGTAGCCAAAATTTATTCACCGATATAAATCTTCGGGGCAGCAATTCAATTTCGACTAATAGCATTTCAAAAAAAAGAAATACAGAGTCATTGTAAACGAGGAAAGGCGGAGCTTTTCAAGTGGCGTGTAAAGGAATTATTTTTATTGTGAGCAGATGGGAATAGAATTGTTTAAGCAATGTCAACTCCGGCAATATTTTATCGTAACTGCTGTCTGTTTTTTGGGTAACTTACAATAGTTAAGGATCTGCACGGACAATAAAAACAGGACAATTTTTATGAAGATCATTCTCCTATCGCTGATGTTTTATTTGATGGTGCCGTTACATGCGGCGGGTCAAAAGGTTGTGTCCATTAAAATAGAAGGTGTTATCAATCCTGTTACGGCCGATTTTATTCACGAAGCGATCTTGAATGCCCAAAGTAAAAAAGCTACCTGCCTGCTCATTCATTTAAATACGCCGGGCGGTTTATTGCAATCTACCAGAGAAATAGTAACCGAATTACTTGAGAGTCCAGTGCCGGTGGTGGTGTATGTATCACCCGAAGGTGCACATGCAGGATCTGCAGGTGTCTTCATCACCATGGCAGCGCATATTGCTGCAATGGCTGAAGCCACCAATATCGGTGCGGCACATCCGGTAAATCTACGGGGCGCCATGGATAGTGTGATGAGTGAAAAGGTTACCAATGATGCGGCCGCTTTTATAAAAAGTATTGCTACCAAAAGAAACCGAAATCTTCAGTGGGCAGAAGATGCCGTAAGAAAGAGCATTTCGGTTACTGCAACGGAAGCCATCCTTAAAAATGTAGTGGACCTGATGGCATTTTCTGATAAGGATCTATTAACACAAATTGATGGAAGGGAAATCAAACTAAATAGCGGGGTTGTAGTACTAAAAACAAAAAATGCGGTGATAGATACCTATCGCATGAGTGCGTTCGATCAGTTTTTGAACATCGTCAGCGATCCTAATATTGCATACCTGATGCTAATGCTTGGTTTCTTCGGCGTTTTATTTGAGTTGTTTAATCCAGGTGCTATTTTACCCGGTATTGTTGGGGTGATTGCATTGGTGCTGGCCTTTTATGCCATGAGTGCATTGCACATAAATTATGCAGGGCTTGCCCTAGTAATTTTTGGCGTGTTGCTGCTTGTGCTGGAGTTGTTTGTTGTGAGCCATGGACTGCTGGCTATTGGCGGTATCGTATCATTGTACCTTGGTTCAATGATGCTGATAAAAGTAAGTTCGCCCCTGGAAGTAGCTGCTATTTCGAAACTATTGATCATCATTACCACTGCATTAATGGGTCTGTTATTTTCATTTGTAATTGGCGCCGGACTAAAGGCACAAAAGCGAAAGGCTGTAACCGGATTGGAAGCAATGACAGGTCTTACCGGAATCGCATTGGAAGCACTTGATCCCAATGGGCAGGTGAAAGTGAAAGGGGAAATATGGAATGCAGCTTCTGTTGCAGGCCATATCGAAAAGGGATCGTCCATTAGGGTCAACGCTGTTAAAAAGCTTGTTTTGTACGTAGAAAAAGTAACCAATTAAAATCAACATATCATGCCACAAATACCCATTTTAACTTTAGTCATTATTTTTTTTGTTATCAGCCTGCTGGCAAGTTCCATTAAAATTCTTCGTGAATATGAGCGGGGCGTTATTTTTAGGTTGGGCAGATTGATCGGCGGCGATGGGATAAAAGGACCGGGTCTCATTTTACTCATTCCGGTGATTGACAGAATGGTAACCGTGAGCTTGCGTACGGTTGTGCTGGATGTGCCTCCGCAGGATATTATCACCAGCGATAACGTTTCAATTAAAGTAAATGCCGTAGTATATTTCAGGGTAGTGGAACCACAAAAGGCGATCGTACAAGTAGAGAATTTTTTATCGGCCACTTCCCAAATTTCTCAAACTACTTTGCGTAGTGTGTTGGGTCAATCAGAACTGGATGACCTGCTTTCGCAACGGGATATCATCAACCACAAACTACAACAGATCATCGATTCGCAAACAGAACCATGGGGTATCAAAGTGTCGAATGTAGAAGTGAAACAAATTGATTTACCACAGGAAATGCAGCGTGCTATGGCCAAGCAGGCTGAAGCAGAAAGAGAGCGTCGTAGCAAGGTTATTTCTGCTGAAGGTGAGTTCCAGGCTTCGCAGCGTTTGGCGGATGCGGCAAAAATACTGGCCTCAGAACCAAGCGCTTTAACCCTGCGCTACCTGCAAACATTAAGAGAAATTGCAACAGAAAATAATTCTACCACAATCTTTCCGGTACCGATAGATTTGTTGACTCCCTTTTTAAACAAAGGTGCCGCCCGTAAAATAAATATGGACGATGTGCTACGTGGTGATTCTTAGAATGGGTTGCCCCATAACCTAACGGATACTTATTCTTTGATAAAATGAACTGATTTTTTTGAACCAATTAAAATTATCAATTTACCTTTTTTTGAAGTTAAATTATATAGGTTATCTGCCGGCAAGCAGGAATAAAAAAATGAAGAATCGTCTAAACGAATAAACAATATAGCCCGCTCTACGGGCTATATTGTTTATAGTACGCAAGTGATAAATCCGGCAATCCTTACCTGTATCATTAAAAACGGAATTACAAACCGGTGTTGTGTAAAGCGTAAAATGAAGTGCCGATTTGTTACCCGATAGAGTCGGGTGCTGGTTTGTCAATGATGAAATATTGACCATCCATACATACCTTAACTTGATTAGTGTTATGTTAAACCTATTCTGACTTGTTGCAAATAAGATTACCAACCTTGGACACGAGTATTGTAACAATCTAATTGCTAAGGTTGGCAACCTTTTATCCGTCAATTCACGCTTAACATAAAACTAGTGAGATTTGCAAATTAAATCCGCTTACAAAAGCCCGATGGACTTGAATATGCATAGCCTTGTGTGAAACCCATGGTTATGCATTGAATTTTTCAACAACCCCAGCGGGGTTGAATATAAAAAGCAACGGTTCAACTCCGTTGTGGTTATCGGAAAACAAAATATGTTGCCCCGGATTTTAATTCAGGCTATTCAAGTTGAACCCTGGCAGGGTTTTAATCAACGATTTTAATCTGTGCAGGACCAGGAATTCTGAAATCAGGCAGTCTGTTTTTTGCTCCCGAAAAATAAAATGTAGCCCGAAACCAATCGGGATGATTATAAATCCTTTTACTAAAAAGGATTCATAACAAAATCATATTTGGCAAAGAACCTGGTCTGCTTGAGATAATCATGCAGGCTTGATATTTTTTTATGTTTCATCCTGAGCGTAGCCCAAGGATTTTATCAAGAAAAAAAAGAAAATAGATTCTAACTATTTCAAAAATCAATTGCCAGGCCTGAAAACAATTCCCCGCCAACTTTATTCACCAACGCTTTTCAATTTGAAACTGACTCCTCCACAGCAGGCTGCCAATCATGATATACTGACGATTAAAAATTGACAACTAACTCCAGCACTTCCTAAAATACCAGCAGCGTGAGCTTAAAATAAATCATTCATTTTAAGGCCACACTGCGGGAGAGATTCAAATCTGTTTGAACGGATAACCAGTTAAATTACAATTTTGTTACGCTATTTTCAGTTACATTGATTGTTTCAACAATACTTGTATTGGCTACAAATGATTTTGAAAAAGATTTTCTTCCCACCACCATTTTAAAATCCAACACCTGGCTGTTATCTGTTTTTTCAATTTTAATAGTTTTTGCGTTTGTACTTCCTGCATAATAAGAAGAATACAATTCACCTTCGTTTTTGTCGGAGATTGAGAATACCGCATTGGCAGTTTTTGGTGCATCCAATGTTACTTTGAAAACAAGGTATTCACCTTCATCACCAATGTATTTTACGTTAAATGCTTCATTGGCATTTACGTTATAACTGGCTTTCAATGTTTGTGCTTGTGTAATATTTGAAAATATTACCAGCGAAGCTGCTGCTACTGCAAGGTTCTTTAAAGTTGTCATTTTTTTAATTTTTAATGGTTTTGAATGATTGTTTTCAGTTTACCGATTGTTGGTAAACGGGTTACATTTTTATGGATTGATTAATAATTACTAACGGTTTCACCAGATTAGAAAAGGGCTGCTATCGGTTAAAAGTGTTGTTTCCTTGATCATCAATAAACCGTATGCGAATCATTATTCAAGTTATAAATTCTGAACGAACTGATAAACGCAGGCGAAATGCCGCCGCTCATTAACGATCAGCCATTGAATCTAAATCTGCAAACTGTTAACTGCTACACCTTCGATTGGCATTTGGGCCGCAACAAAAAACAGAAATGAGAATGTATGAATCTATACTACCTGCGCTTTGCTGAGAATGGGATGAAATGAAATACCTTTCCTTTTACTGTGTTGTACACAAACGGAAATCCTTTGACGACAAGAGTTACAGCAATGCTGTACATTGTAGTTAAACCATTTCAGCGGTTGCTGAAGCGGCAGTTTTTTACAAAAGGATATTGCTTTAACATTACTTCATTCCTTCCATTCTTATTGTCTTCAGCAGGCTACTTTAAGCCATGCCATTCATCTGCTTTAACGCCTGAATATTACCTTCAAACTTATCCATTTTTAGCTTCGGACTTTATCGCGGCTTCATCAATTCTACTTTTTTCTGATGCAATTCAACCCCCGCCAACAAAGACTAAAAGGATCGAATTGCTTCAAAAATAACTTCACTTTAATTGATCAACGTTTTGATACTACAATATGGTGATATCACTTTCAGAAACGGTCGTTGTTTCAATCTTGTTGGTGTTTACTGAAAAAGATTTGGTGTAAGTAGTTTTACCTACTACCAGCTTGAAGTTCAATGCCTGGCCGATTCGTCTTTCAATCTTAATTGTTTTTACCTTGAAATTGGAAGCAAGTTTGGTGGTGTACAATTCACCTTCGTTCCGGTCTTCAATTTGAAATACTGCATTACCGGTAACTCCAGGCTTTACACTCACCTGGAAGGTAAGATAGTCGCCATCACTGCCGATGTATTTTACGGCCATTGGCTCTTCATAATTTACCGAATAACTTGCTTTTACTGCCTGTGCGTTGGTAATATTGGTAAATATTACGATCGACGCTACTGCTACTGCGATGTTTTTTAAAGTTGTCATTTTTCTAATTTTTACTATTAATAAATGGTTGTTTTCTATCCGCTGCTTTTTGCAGCAAACAGGGTAAAATCTTTGTCAGATAGCGGTCTTGATTAAGAGAGCAAACGTTGGGATGAAATTTCTTCGATATGGCTGGCGACGTTAAAAACCCGTTGTAGAGTTTTGCTGTAACAAGATGTAAAACTTTTTAAGATTTTACATTTTAAAAACTTGTACAAGATATTTAGTACGAATACATTTAACAGTTTTTCTCTGTTGATGTTGTAAAGGTAGACCGAAGTTTTATCGGTGATCAACTAATATATAAACCCTTTCTTTATTCTAAAAACAGGGTTTAAATTCTGTAACCCTTGCTAGCATTGGCTTTTAACATTCTTCTGCAATGATGCCCAACGTGTTTTTTGCAGCCCTTGGTAACAATTTGTTTACGTAAGAAGCATGAATATACCTGGTAAAAATAAAAGCGAGTTGCAGAAATTGGCGTACAGTAGATGACCAAACATCTGCTGATTGATCATGCGATTGTATGTAAAGGACTGTGATTCCTCTATAACATCGCAATGACCGCAAAATTGCAATAGCAAACATTTTCGAAATCGCTGACGTTTGTTATTGAATTATTCTTCGCCATGGTTCGTGTGCTTTATGAACCGTAGTAGACGAAACAATAACGAGAGTAGAAAAATTGACATTTCGCTTTAAAATCCCTGTAACCTTTTTAAATAAAAATATATCTTGCGGCGACACAGTTTGGCGTTAGCCCACTTTACTTTTGATATCAAATTAATATGATGCAATCAAAAGACTTCAAATTGCTATCGGCGAAGGCTAAAACAGGCTTGGTAAAAAGCACTTCTACAAAAATATCTTTAGGAGAGTTATTGAGTGAAATAATGTATCCTGAAATAACAGAAGGTAAATTTTATATTGTATATTTTAATAAGGTCTATCTGATTGTATCCAGGCCATGGCAGTAAACGGTGAGAAAACCAATCGATGGATAGCGTTTGGGCAGATGGTTTAAATATCCAGCTAATCTCTTGCTTCACTAAAGATATTTCAGCAGTGAACAAAGCTTTAATGAGACAGGGAAGGTTAAATGCAAAATATTACTTTAAAGATTTGATAGCCGAAAAAACATAAGCTCTATTATATAATCCTGATTTAAAAATGAAATTAGAATCCTGCAAATTTGACTGCCATCTATAACTATTAAAAGAAAGTCTATTTGAAAACAAAGCAAGCATATACAATTAGTTTCAGAATAAATAACAATTAACTGATGAAAATTACTTTAATAGCCGATACACATGGAATGCATGAATTGTTGTGCCTTACAGAAGGCGATATGCTTATTCATGCAGGCGATATTACTGAGTATGGCAGCGTAGAAGAAGTAATGGATTTTATTGGCTGGTTTGCCAAACAGCCATTCAAATACAAAATATTTATTGCTGGTAACCATGACTTATTTTTAGAATCTTGTTCTGCTGTAAAACGAAAAAGATTTATGCCACA